>JACCDM010107520.1_pt1 | contig 13624 bp, 11 predicted proteins | sample 7445851 | NCBI WGS metagenome assembly JACCDM01 (sample SAMN15323438, study PRJNA562643) | freshwater metagenome | isolation source: river surface water | place: USA:Blue River Watershed | collected 2017-08-16
ATTATGCTAATATATCCGGCAAAAAAAAATTCTCCCTCGTGGCTGCTTTTAAAACTATTTTTATATATTTTTATAGGCATAACTTTTATGTTTTCAATACATAGTAGTTTTATTAGAAACAACTATAAAGAAAAATATTTAAACAGTAACGTAAATACTTTAATGAATAATATACATGGGGGAGAAGCTGTGTATAATAACGAAAAAATTAAAGTACAGCCTAACTTAGAAATAAAAGAAGAACCTGAAGAAGTCTATGAACCCGTAAAAGAGGAACCGAATTCTCTTTCTGCCATGATTGATGATTTAGAAAAAAGAATGTAATTTATAACGTTAAATTTTATAATTATTTTATTTTATAGAATATATCCGTTTTATGATGTCTAATAAAGATATATATTTGGAAGATGGCAGCACTTTAGCATGGTTTAACAGATCGTATGAAAATTTTTTTAACAAGACTTCAATCATATATGGAAGAAGAGAATCAGGTAAATCTACAATAGTGTTAGAAATAATGTATTTGCTGAAAGACAGAATTTCTATACCATTTATAGTTTCTCAATCTAACGCAGCTGATTTTGTTGGAAAGGTTCCAAAAAATTGTATTAAATCAAGCATTACAAAAGAATGGTTAGAAGAATTTTTACTTGCTCAAAAAGGTCGGGCGTCTATTTACAATAAAGCAAATAATATGAAAACATTAAAATATTTATTTGACCGGATTAAAAATATTCAAGCTAGCGGAAAAGAAAAAGCTATACTTACTTCCGCCGATAAGTCTATTTTTAATGTTGAGAATAACCCTAAATTAGAGTATTCTACTAAAAAGGAGCAGATAAAAGCAATACAAGAAATGCAAGTTAGGGAGCTGGTAGATTTATATAAATCCAATATTAGAGCATATAAGCATGTATTGGATGGAATGATTGATACTTTAGACAGAGATGAAATATGTTGTTTAAATTATCTTGATTTTCAACCACATGCTCTATTAATTTTTGACGATTGCGCCAGTGTTCTAAAAAAATGGGTAAAAGAAAGCACAGTTATTAAAGAAATTTTTTACAACGGAAGATGGGCATATATTACATTTATTATAACGACCCAAGATGACAAAGAAATAGAGTCTGAATTAAGAAAAAACGCCATGGTGAGTTATTTTACTACACATCAAGCAGCAATAGCTAATTTTACGAGAACTTCAAATGCTTATCCAAAACATGAAAAATTGAGAGCCGAAATGTGTATAAAGCGGATATTTAATAGTAGTGATAGGGTAAAGACTGGAATAAAAACAAAAAACTTTAAGAAGTTGGTGTATGTGCAAAACAAGGAAGATCCTTTTATGTATATGGTAGCGGAAATGAAAGGTGACTTTAAGTTCGGCTGTCCATCTTTGTGGAAGTTAGATGAAAAATTAGAAGAAACCAGAGAAAAAAATGACAATGAAGATGTTAATGGATTTTTTAACCGATATTATTCTTTTTAAAGAATTTTAAAACATTTTATATTTTTTTTATAAATTTTATGCTAGCATATTAAAGTATATTTAATATATACAAAAAATGACGACAAGATTTTCGGATTGGTTCAATAAAATTGTTGGAAAGGAATCTAACTTATCGGAAAATAAAAATATTACTTTAGATAATCCCGTTTTAACCGACGAGTATAAAAAATTTGAAACAACAAAAGTAGAAGTAGATCAAACAGCAAATAATTTTGGTACTATTAAAGAACAACAAAATTACATGGACTATATTTCTCTTAAAAAAGAAATTCAGTCTAAATACATACTTAAAATTGTAAATAAATATGATGCCGAAAAGCAAAGCAAAAATCCAAATTATAAAACTATGGAATATTATAAAAATCATGAAGTGGAAGAAGATGATATTAACGAGGAAGTCGACGCCGCAATGGAAATAGAACAAAAAAGAAAATTAGGTATGAAAAAAGAAATTAAAATAAATAAAGAAAGGGAAAAGGAATTAGAAGAGCAAGCGCTTAAATTTAAAGAATATCAAAAAAAGAGAGAAGAAATTATGCATTTGACGCGTATTGGAATAGCACAGTATGACTTAAGCCAAACAAAAGAAGGTTATAAATCATTTGAAGAAGCTTGTAGAGATAATGATTTAATGAGCGACCAGGAAGAAGATGATGAAATGGAGCGTGTTTTGCGGGAGAAACTAGGTGTGTATAATGAAAAGGAAGAGGTTGAGGAAGTTAGACAAAAAAGATTAAAGAGGAGAAATGCAATAGATGCAAAATTAGAATTAGAACGCACCAGACATCAAGAAAATGCACTTGCAATAGAAAAAAAGATGGAACAATATCATGAACAAAATAAATCACGTGCGGATTATAAAAAATTTAATGAAGAATAAAAATCAATTTTAAATTAATTTAAACTATAAAATATTTAAAACCAATATAACATTAAATGGCATCACAGCTTCCACCTACATTGTTAAGAAAAGGATATGTTGTTCCCCCAAAAAATGCTACAATCACTGAGAAAAACAGAATAGCCAATACTATTTCTATCGATTATGTTCTTAACTTTATAGCTAATCGCACCCCACTTAAAAAAGGTAGTCGTCCAAAAATAGCACCCAAAAAACCGGGAGACAAAGTTATAGTCATGAAATCTGATACGGGTAGCGGTAAATCTACTGTTCTGCCTCCGAAGTTATATACTACTTTTTTTGAAAAAACCCGTAAAAACATTGCAGTTACACAGCCTCGTATTTTAACTGCAATGGATTTGCCCAGTGTTATTGTACCATTTACGAAAGAATTAGAATTAGATAAAAATATTGGATATAACACAGGTAAGTTTAAAAGACTTCCTTCAGAAAGAGGTATTATTTTTAGTACGGTTGGAGTACTTACCCAACAGCTGATAATGAACACACATGATGATTTTATGAAAAAATATCAATTTATTATAATAGATGAAGTGCATGAGCGCGATATTGAAACAGATTTATGTTTGTTTATGCTTAAAAAATTATTAGAAGTAAATTTTGACAACGCGGAATGCCCATTAATAATTTTAACCAGTGCTACTTTTAATGAAGAAATATTTATGGACTATTTCAACGTTCCCGAGGAAAACTATATACAAATTGTAGGATCTACATTTCCAATAGAGCCGAATTTTCCGGATTATAGTATTGCTAATTATTTGCAATATGCTACTTTAAAAGCACAAAAATTACATATAGAGAATATTGCTGATATAAAGAACGGTGAAAATTTTCGTGATATTATTATTTTTGTAAAAGATTCCGGAGTGGGTAATAAAATATATGAGGACATGCATTTATTTAATTCAGCCATATTAAATAAAAATATTTCTGAAATTACTAAATATGCAAGCGAACTTGATGTACAAATGGATTTCCTATATAAAAAAGGAGCAAAAGGAGGTTCGTCTGAAAGCGACGAGAAACGTTACTATATTCTTCCCATTTTATTAGATAGTACTAATTTTCAAAAAGGTGGGTTAGAATATCAAAATCTATTTTCTACTTTCGACAGTATAAATGTTCCTCTTTGGAAGTTAAACGATAAAAGGCAAATAAATACTGCTGAACTTCCTGTAAAATATGTAGTTCCCACTAGAAGAATAATAATAGCTACAAACATAGCAGAAACTGGAGTTACTATTCCTACACTAAAATATTGCATAGATACAGGATATCATTTTAATGTAGAATTTAATCCAGAAGTAGGATGTAGCGTATTATATGCTAAAAATGTTACGCGAGGAATGGCTATACAGCGTAAAGGAAGGGTAGGAAGAAAAGCCCCCGGATTTTGGTATCCCTGTTATACAGAAGAAACGTTTAATGCTATGCCTGAAGAACAAAGTTCTAAAATCATAATAAGTGATTCTACAGAAAACTTACTTAGCATTATGATAAAAGAAAAAAATGTTGAAATAATAGAAGAAAATTCTATAAACAAAATTAAAAATTATAAGAGCGAAGGATTATTTCAAATGTTTAAACTAACGTCAAATGTCTGGTATAAAACGCATAATTTACTGGAAACTAATCTATCGGCTCTCGATTTTATAGAAATGCCATCCATGCAATCTTTAGGATTTTCTATCGAAAAATTACACATTTTGGGATTTATAGACGATCAGTATAATATAACAACAATAGGTTTTTTAGCTAATAAAATTAGATTTATAAGTTTAGAACTACGTAAATTTATAATTTCTGGATTTTATTATGGTGCAAATATATTGGATTTAATTACAATAGCTGCATTTGTATATGTCACCAAACGACGTATTTTTTCTAAAAATTTTAAAATGTATAATTTCATGAAACAAACCCGAGAAGAATTTGACTTTTATAATAAAATTTTGTTCGCAGATGATTTTATAAATTGTGTTTTTATTTGGAATATTTTCCAATCTTTTATACAAAAATCATTTAGTAATTTAAATAATGATATTTTAGAAAAAATGGATAACTCTAAAACTACAGAATATAGTAAAATACTTTATACTGATAGTATTAAAAAATGGTGTGAAGAAAACGAAATAATTTATGATGGGTTATTAAACGTCATAGCTACCAGAGATCAACTTATAGAAAATATTCTAACTGTTGGTATTAATCCATATAAAAACTCATTAGATATTCCAAAAAATATGTACAACTTAAATAAAATAGTCTTAAATTCTTTATCTGAGGGAATAGATGAAATTAAAAAAATAAAAAGTTGTTTGTATGAAGGCTATAAGTGTAATGTTTTAGTTAACAGAAAAAATAATTATATTTCACTATTGCGCGGGGTTTCAATAAAAGTTAAATCTTTCTTTGTAGAAGAACTTAATAAAAACGTAGCTGAACAAGTTAAACCTCTTTATGTACTGGTAGATAATTATTCTCTCGCGCAAAAAATAGGTTCAGCGAAGTTTGAGTTTGTTGCTGATGGTTTTGTCTCTGTTTTAGACAATTTTATAGAAGTGGATGAAGCGTTTCATTTACATTAAAATGATAATATAAACTTATATAACTTTAACTCATATAAAATGGAGCTAATAGTAGATACGAGAGAATCAAAAGTAGTTCCATTTTTTGAGGATTCATACTTAAATGTGACAATAACAATTAAACAGATACAAGTAGGTGATTATGCTATTTGTTGTGACGGTAATATTTTATTTATAATAGAACGCAAAACGTGGCATGACCTTGCCGCGTCTATAAAAGATGGACGTAAGGAAAATGTTAATAAATTATTTTTAGCACGAGAAGAAACGGGATGTAAGATTATTTACCTTATTGAAGGTAAACCGAGACACTCCCTTACAAAGAAATTTGGTCATATAGCATTTAAAAATTTACAGGCGCACTTAGACCATCTAATAATTCGCGACAATATACACGTCATATACTCCTCATCTTGTGAGGATACCGCCGCAAGATTAATAGAATTTATAAACAACTATTTATCATTAAATATTTTAATTGAACCTAAAGGCGGCAATAACAGCCATAAAAATACATTCGATCTTACAAAAAAAATACCAAAAAATGACTTACAAATTATTTATAACATTTGGTGTTGTATTCCTAACGTTACGGAAAAAACAGCAAATATATTTTTACAAGAAGGGTGGCATATATCCGATTTAATATTAGGTAAAATTGCTAAAACCGATATTTATGCCATGAAATATGCAAATGGCACAATAATAGGAAAACGGGCAAGTAAAATTTATAAGATAACTGAAAACAATATTAATAATTCTACGGTATTTCAAAACATGCTTTCGTGTATTAACGGAATTACAAAAAAAACAGCTTCTATAATTGTTACCGAATTTGATTTTTTTGAGCTTATTTCCGGTAAATTTACAATTGAAAATATTGCAAAAGTTCAAAAAACCGAAAAGACAAAAATTGGTACTAAAGCTGCCAGTGAAATCATTAAGTTTTTTATTAAAGCGGAAGAAAATTAATTGCGGCATCCTAACATTGGAACTATTGAGCATAATAATACAAATAACAGAGCCAAAAATATTTTCTGTTTATAATCCGGTTCTTTTTCATAATAATATAATATATCTTTTTCTACACAACATTGATGCTGTTTTTTAGATTCATTTATTTTTTTTTCATTAAAAAATTTTATTTCTAATTCGACACATTGGTTTTTGTTACCGCCAAAATATTTATACAGTGGATATTTTGGATCAATTTTTATTTCTAAGTCATTTGAGTAAATATAAAAATTATCTACGTGATCGATAACGGATTTAACCCTTTCATATATAGTTCGTGCTTTTTTTTCTGAATCTATTTCATACATCGCAAAATTTAATTTTTTTAATTTTAGCAAAATTCTCATTGTATCTATCACAAATAAATATTATATTTATATTATTTATCTACTCGTAGCCGCAGTTAAATCCCCCATTTGGTTTTCTGTATTTTCTTTATCCATAAATTGTCGCATATATTTTGAACCTAATACTCCAACTTGTTTAGCGGAGCTCATTTCTTTTCCGTATGAAGTATCATAGTCAATAGCATTGAGATTGTATAACTCATTAGTTAAACGCCCCCTTCTTTGATCAGTCTGTTTAGAGTTTTTAGTATATTGTTCAAAATCAGTGCCATCACCACTTTTTGAGTTGACAAATGTAGAAGTTGCCAATTTAGAATAATTGGCAACAGACATAGATGTTCCTCTTTCGTAATTTGCCTCCGATTCCCATAACATTTCATTATTAGAATCGCCGTATAAACTTGTATTGTTTGACTGTTCTATTAAAATACCATAGTTTTCATTTGATTGTTCTATACTTTCGCGTAAATCATCTTGCTCACGTGGTCCCATTTTTCTATTAATAGAGCACATTTGATCTATTATTATTGGGTCAATAATAATCTTTTCCATTTTATTAGAATCCATAATTTGCTGAACACCTGCTCGGTTTTTACGTTCATCATTTAAAAGAACATTTGGGGCAGAGTCTCGTGATTCAGTTATGCTAGATTTAATTTCTACTAAATCACGAGAAGTTAATTTTTTGCTTCTGGTTTGTGTATCTTGGCTTTGGCTCAATAATACACTTTTACCCGCTTCAATATCATTATATTTTTTTTGCGCCATATCAATCATCTTAAGAGTCAGCTGTTTAGAAACATTTTGGTCTTTCCATGATAATAACACATCATGTTCTAAACGGGCATTTCCTCTATTTTTGGACCAATCTTGTGTAGAAAGTGGTGCATTCCCTCTTATTTGACCATATTTTGCTACTTTAAATCGGTGGTCTGTAGTGCGGCGCCATCCTATAGACGTGTTATTTGACAAATCATTTATAACATTTGAACGATTGTAACATGCTTCGTCGCGCATTATTGGAGCTCTTTCACTCACTTCTTGCATACAAACTCCAGTAGAAGTTAAATGTTTTTGAGAAGCTCCTCCGTTATGTCTGCTATCCATACTTTCTTCAAAAATTTTCATACGGTTTTTAACATTATAAAATTGACCTCTTACGTCTTGCACTACATGCATGGGGTTCCATCCAGAACTTGGAGTAGAATTATCTTCATCATTTCCATGCTTTATAAATTTTCCACGTACTTCTTGTTGCTTACGGTGTCGCATCATATCCGGTCCTAATGCCACTCCACGCGGATCTTTAATAGTGAATTCATAATCTAAAAATGTACCATCGGGCAAATATGGTTCTGTTGTTACTCGCTTACCGCAATGTCGCAAATTCAGTCTATCTTTGGAAAAATTGTTATATCGCGGCTGATCACTCTCAAAAAAGGGTTTATCCGGACGCATATCTTTTAATGTGTTTCGGAAATGATTATTCAGTTGATCTGGGTCTTCAAATATGCAAGACATTTCCATTTTTTTAAGATACATATCTTCTGGCATATAGCTGCCCGACCCTACAATACTATGTCGTGCCATTTTTTAATTAATATACTTACATGAAGTATATTTTTATATATTTTTAAAGCATGGTAAATGTTAATTTATAATTTTAAGTTGCTCGTTGAACTGATACAAATGGCGCTTTTTTATTTGCGCTGGATTGAACTCCTAGCGATATAACGAGTATAATAAGTAAAAATATCGCAAAATAATTTTTATCCATGTTTTCTATTTGGCTTAAAACGTCTTGGGACTGACTCTTTGATTCAGATACTTCATTAGGTTGCAAAGATTCTGTTTGGGATTGGTCACATCTTTGCGTTATGTTATTTAAATTAGATGATGTGTTTCCCAAAGAATTTAAAGTATTTTGACACACATTAACATTAGGGCATCCTTGAGTTTTAAGATTATTTCGCATATTTTTAGTTTGATAAGCAAGCCCTGAAGCGCATGTTGTTACGTAACATTCAGGTCGTGCTAATATGCTACGAATAACTGGGTCTTTTTTTGCAGCTTCAGAAGTAGAGTCATTAATAGCTTTATAGCACGCGCAATATTCGTCATTTGGATGTTCGGCGCAAAAATTTCCAACGGGTTCATCTATTTCAAATCCCGGTTCAAGGGATTTTGTTCTACAATATGAACCTTTTTCAAGCATAGATCCAGTTTTGCAATAATCTTTAAAATTAGTTGCGCAATTTATTGGATTACGTGCACACCAATTTTGACAAATATCACTAGTTAAAGAATCGCCTACGCACACATTATTAAGCACTATATCTCCAGTAGTACCAACTCTATTGAGCCATAACTTACATTTTTCATCACTTAGAGCAGATGACCCTTTTTTTGAACAGTAATTTGAGAGTGTGCTGTTGCAATTGTCAGTCAAATATCCATCTTTGTACTTTGGATCACATGTTTTATTATTTATAGTTTTGACTTGCTGTAAGCAGCAATCATCAATTGGGGCGGAGTATGATGTTCTTTTATATTGCGGTATGGTTCCCTCCCAACCACAGTTTCCCGAGCCATCGCAAGAGCCGTCTGACTTTGCCATTCTTTTTGGAGCACAAATACTACATACAGCACAACTGCCCGTTGTGCCTGCCCATGAATATTCTCCGTTATCAGGTATTAAACCTGCCGCCTGGGATTCACCTCCAGATCCTCTAAATACACAAGCATCATTTATTTGTATAACAGCATCTAAGGCATCATCAGGGTTATTTTCTCTCCTTTGAGGATTTGTAGTAACACTATTTCCCATTTTTTCATAAGTTTATATATTTAAAAAATGATTTTCATTTAAACAAATAATAACTAACAGAGTAAAATGCAAACTTTAGCATATATTGAAGAAAAAAAATATAATGGCATTGATGACATTAAAGAAATAGTTAATGATTTTTATAAAAAAAAGATTACAATTTCTTATGAACCACTCGTAGAAAATAATTCTAAAAGAAGAGTAATTTTCACATGTTCTAAAAAAGTAAGAAATTATACATTTGATGAAATTGCATTAGAATGTAACGGTCTAATTTTAGAGTCTATTGGAGAAAAATGGAATGCATTAGTAGTTCCTATGCTATCTCCAAAAACTGATGTCAATACAAGAAAAATTAACGAATGGCTTTCTGAAAACATATACGAAGTATGCGCTATGGAAGATGGTACTACAATTAACTTATACAATTATGAAGGCAGATGGATAATTTCCACCGCGCGTGGATTTAATATGAATGATGTTAAATTTAATAATTTAACATATCAAGTTCTTTTAGATGAATGTATCAGTCGCTACACTTCTACAGAAGATTTTTATAAAGCTCTTGATGAAAATTACTGCTATACTTTAGGGTTTAAGCATCCCGATATGCATCCGTTTAGAGAAGGTAAGGAAGAAGATATTTATAAAGTTTGGTGTATTCAAAAAGTTAATTTAGCTGAAAATAGTCTTGTTCCACAACGCGGAAGCTTTTTAAAAGAATTACCGTTGCAGAAAAAAATTAACTTTAAAACGAAAAATATGCACAACTTATACAAAAGATTAAAATCATCTTACGATGATTATATATCAGGTAGATCGCCAAACTATGGATATATTTTAGTATCTAATAAACCAAACACGACAAAAGAATTTTCCGTTTTAATGTTAGAAAGTTCTCTTATGAAATCCATAAGAAACTTGTGGTATAATGGTACATACGTATTATGCAGCAAAGCTCGAGAATGTGACAGGATTAGTTTAATCTTGCTAAATTCATACTTGGATGACACAAGACATGCTACTTTTCTGAATTTATTTCCGCAATTTTCTGAAAAATTTGTAGAATTTGAAAAAAAAGAAGATGAGATGATGGGCAGTATTTATGCCATTATTAAAAAAACCAATGAAACTGAAACTAATGCGGCTTTACAATATTTGGCTAACGAAGTACAATCCACATTAACTATAAGCTTATACTCCAACCCAACGCAAAAAATTAAAGATATAATTCACTGCAATAAATATATATATGCTTATTATGACTTGTTCTTTTAAATTTACAGAAATGATAAATTAAAATGATAATTATGAAAATACGCAAAATATAAAATATTTGCGTTATAAGCTTTATTTTTTTTTATTATTATTCAAGTTAATATAAAACCCCCTATACTTCAATGTTGAAGCGCTTATTAATATATATAAAGTACCAATAATAGAGCATTTATTACTTATTATTTTTTTAATACAATACTCTATTTACAGCATATTTAAGATAATTTAAAAATTGATTTAAAAATAAAATATTATAACGACAATATAATTAAAATGGATAAATATAGCTGCAAACGATGTGGAGAAGAATTTTCTCAAAAATATTGCTATAATTTTCACATTAAACGGCAAATACCTTGTGAAAATAATGTTGATAAAACCGAAAAATTTGAAAAAAAAATGGGAGAATTAGACGAAAAATCAATAGCCGAAAATAAAGAAGTAGAAAAAGGGTCTAAAATAATTAAACAAAAACTACAAAAGCCATTTTAAAAATGGGGGGGTAAATCACAAATTATTAATGATATTATTTTAAAAATACCATCTCAAATGAATTGTTATCATAAAAATAAAATGCTCTATCTGGGGGGGGTGTTTGAATATAAATATTGTAATAAAAACCACCAAAGTTAAATTAAAGTTTAAGTTGTTTCAGCAAGCTACTGTTTCAAATATAAGGATAAAAATTGAAATTTCCTTTAAAAGTACATTAGTTAATAAACAAATCATGTCTGTTGATATAGAAACTAAATACGAGCTAAACGAGAAGCAAAAAGAAGTATTAGAAGAGGTAGCTTATAATAGAAAAAATATATTTTTAACAGGTGTGGGCGGAGTAGGAAAGTCGTTTATTATTAAGCATATATACAGATATATGAACAAGATTCATAATGTAGGGCTTACCTCTTTAACTGGTATTAGCGCAACAATAATAGGAGGCGTAACATTACATAGCTATTTGGGAATAGGACTTGGCAGTGCAAGTTTTGAAAAACTATGCAAAAAAATTACTTTTTCAAAACATTTACTGAATAGATGGAAGCGATTAGATTTACTTATTATTGATGAAATAAGCATGTTAAGTGTAGAATTATTTGAAAAGTTAGAAAAAATTGCGCGTTATATAAGAAAGAATGAAGCCCCATTTGGGGGCGTTCAACTTTTGCTTTGCGGAGATTTTTTACAACTTCCTGTTGTCCTGTCAAACAAGTTCTGTTTTGAAAGTCCCATATGGAACAAATGCATAAATAAAACTATTGTTTTAACTGAAGTTGTTCGTCAAAAAGATTCTATATTTGTAGCGGTTCTTAATAAAATTAGAAAAGGCGAAATAGATGAGGAATGTAAAAAAATTATAGGAGAGCGTGAAATTAAGTATTTTCCTGGCAGTAGCGGATTAATTCCAACTATGTTATACGCTACTAATGCCAAAGTGGATGCAACTAACGATCGATACTATTCGGCTTTATCAGGAAAAGAACATGTGTACGAGATAGAATATGAGTGGAAAAAAAACACTTACAATAAAGAACATTATGAAAACATGGTAAAGTTTTTACACGAGGTACGTTTAAAAGTTGGCGCACAAGTTATGCATTTAATAAATGATGCGAGTGGCGAGCTTGTTAATGGATCTCGCGGTGTTGTTAAAGACTTTGTGGAAGGATATCCTATTGTTTTGTTTACTAATGGCGTTGAGCGTATTATAGCACCACATTGTCTCGATATAGAAGAAGGCGATGATGTAGTTATGTCATATTCTCAATTACCGCTTAAATTAGCATGGGCTATGAGTTATCATAAAGCGCAGGGTTCTACACTTAGTTTGGTTAGAGTAGATTTAAAGAACATATTTGAATACGGACAATTTTATGTTGCTTTAAGTCGTTGCGCTTCACTAGAAGGCTTATATATTAGAAATTTAAATTGGTTAAAAGTAAAAACTCATCCGCGAGCTTTAGAATTTTATAAATCCTTAGAAGAAAACTAAACTCGGCGTTGGTCAATTATTTTTTTTAACAAGCTTGTAATACGTATTTGGTCGCTCTGTATCTTTTGTATTTCTTTTGTTAGTTGCTTTATAGAGTCTTTGCAAAATTCTATATCTTCTTTTATCTCTAATGTTTCGTGCGTACTACGAAGAGACGGCGCCGGAGGTAAGTTACTGGGTCGCTTTATCCATATTTTTTCTACAGAGTTTGAAGTAATAGACCATTTTGTTGTTTGAGAACTGAACCCTGCAGATATATCAATTTTAATAACATCTTCGCCAAACTTATCTAAATTACACCAAACTCCTTGAACGATGCCTCCTTTTCTAAATGAGCCATCCTTTCTTAAATATCGAATATATGATCCAGAGGGAATTGTCTTCCAGTCATCGGGAGCAACGAGTTCGTATCCAATCAGACTGGATTCTTGGTCTACGGGTTCGACTGGGCGTTTTTCACTTTCGCGTATAGCACCGGCTATTGCGCTGAGGTCAAATATGTTGTTGTTTGCCATTACTTTTTAGCCTATATAATAAAAGCATAATTATATTTGACATGTTATAAAGTTATTTAAAAAAACAAAAATATGCTTGATGTTTAATTATGCCAATGATTTTTTCTGTACGGTTAAATGAAGCCAATATAAAATTTTTTAAAAACCATGTTTTAGTTATACTTTACTAATTATGTTTTCTTTAAAAATTGAATTCTTTTTTTTAATTTATGACGCAAACGGGGTATAGAAATAAAGTACTCTGTGATTAAGGATGGATCTGGTTATCAAGATTCAAAAACTTTTTCAGGACGGAAAACAAAATGAAGAAAAAGTTATTTATGATGCAATACAAGCCAGTTATGAAATGCTAACCATTAAACAATTTATTGAAGTAACAGAGTTCAAATTGGATGACATTTTACCGTTCGATTTAATGTGGAATTCTTTTCATTATAATATTCCTGTTTATGTTACAGATGATTTAATTGAAGTATTTGGGTATAAGGGCGAACTTTTTAAACAAAAAGAAAATATAATAAAATTGGTTAAAAAATATAACATACCCATTATTCAGCTTAATAATGAAGAATATAAAAATTTTGTAGAAAATTTAGTTATTAAGGACTTTTATCCGCTGATTACAAA
>JACCDM011844434.1_pt1 | contig 13619 bp, 12 predicted proteins | sample 7445851 | NCBI WGS metagenome assembly JACCDM01 (sample SAMN15323438, study PRJNA562643) | freshwater metagenome | isolation source: river surface water | place: USA:Blue River Watershed | collected 2017-08-16
CAATGTATCATCCCCCTTATGCGCCGGCTAAATTTCAAGGATTTGATATTTTAACTTTCCAAGACTATCTAAATGTTCTTGCTAAAGCAAATCATCGGTAATATTTATATATGATAAATATATCTACTGGAGGCTATTTTAATAGACCTGCATCTGAAGTTTGTAAAGATTTACTTGAAAATGACATCACTGATATTGAGCTCTCTGGTGGAATTTATTCTGATTCTTTAATGGAATCTTTAATTTCATTAAAAAGCAATATTTCATTTCAAGTGCATAATTATTTCCCCCCGAGTAGTCATCCTTTTGTCTTAAATTTAGCAAGTTTGGATGAGACAGTCTCTTCAAGAACGTTAGCGCATATGAAAAATTCTATTGAGCTAGCCTCGATTTTAGGTGCAAAGAAATATAGTTTTCATGCTGGCTTCTTGCTTGATCCGAAAGTCGATGAGCTTGGAAAGAGAATTCCAAATAAAAATTTGTTTGCTAGAGATATTGCGACCGAAGTTTTTATAAAGAAAGTTATTGAGCTATCAGATTATGCTAAAAATTTGGGGATTTCCCTTATGATAGAGAATAATGTTTTGTCACAAAAAAACCGATTCGAATTTGATGAAAATCCATTCTTAATGGCTGATCCAAAAGAGTGCGAGCAAATTTTTCAATACCTTCCTGAAAATATAAGTCTACTGATTGATGTTGCTCATCTGAAAATTTCTGCAAATTCTCTTAAATTTAACCCAGAATTATTTTTTGAGCTTATGGATAGTAGGGTCGGCGGCTATCACTTAAGTGATAATAATGGTTTAAGCGATACAAATCATAAGTTTAATGATGTTGCGTGGTTTTGGCCTTTTATAAAACCAGACGTTAATTATTATACAATTGAAGTTTATAACGAGAGCTATGAAACACTCAAAGCTCTTGTTAGTTTAACTTATAGAAAAATATATTCCTTATAAAATGACTATCAATAAGATTGATTTAAGTGATCTTGTTAGAACCCTTCCAATCACAATCAAAGATATTCTAAAGGCGATTAATATCAATTGTTTAGGCACCTTATTTTTAGTTGATAATTTAGGGCACTTATTAGGGGTTATTACAGATGGTGATATTCGGAGGGCTTTGATTGAAGGGGCTCTCCTTGATGACCAAATAACTCTAAATTCAAGAATTTTCAATCACTCCCCTCATTATCTTGATAGCAATGAACAGATTTATAAGTTTTGGGAGCTTTTTAATAAAGGCTTTCAATGTATACCGATTTTGGATGGTAGCAAAAAAATTGTTGATTACGCTACACCAAGAAAAATTCGGAATTTCCCAATTATGACTCCTTTGATTGGTGAGCAGGAAAAGAACAATGTAATTGATTGTATAAGTTCTGGTTGGATATCCTCTCAAGGCAAATATATACGAGATTTTGAAATTAAATTTGAGGAATATTTAGGCGGGGGTTATGCGATTGCTGTTTCTAATGGAACTGTAGCCCTCCAATTAGCACTTTCTGTGTTGGGAGTAGAAAATGGTGACGAAGTTATTTTACCAAACTACACATTTGCAGCTTGCATTAACGCAATTATAAATATTGGAGCAACTCCTGTTTTGATCGATGTTTCCAGAGAAAATTGGACGATTGATATAAATTTAATTGAGAAAAAAATTACATCAAAAACTAAAGCGATTATGCCAGTCCATTTGTTTGGGCAGCCATCAAATATGCCTGAAATAAATAAAATTGCATTGAAAAACAAAATATTTGTAATTGAAGATTGTGCTGAAGCTTTGGGATCAAAAGTAAATGCAAAAAATGTTGGACTTTGGGGTGACTGTTCATGCTTTAGTTTTTTTGCGAATAAAAATATCACAACCGGCGAGGGTGGAATGGTTGTTTTTAGAGATTATGATTTAGCAGAAAAGGCAAAAATTTTAAGGGATCATGGCATGTCAAAATCTAAAAGATATTGGCATGATGAGGTTGGATTTAATTATCGAATGACAAATATTCAAGCAGGAATTGGGGTGGCTCAATTAGCTCGAATAGGGAGCCTCTTATCTATGAAAAAAACAGTTTTTGAGACCTATGATAATTTTTTTATTAAAGAAGAGCGGCTTACACTTCTCCCAAAAAATGATTGGTCACAAAATTCATTTTGGCTATATGCTTTATTGCTAAAGGATTGTGGGTATTTATTTCGCGATAATTTGATTAAAAATTTGAATGATAAAGGTATTGATGCTAGACCTGGATTTTATCCATTAAATGAAATGCCTCCATTTAAAAAATATAGCTTGGATAGTTTTCCTCATACTAAATATCTATCTGAAAATACAATTTGTTTGCCATCATCATTTGACTTAAGTTTTGAAGAAATTTCATACATAGCTAAAACATTTATTAATGAATATTTATCTTTATTGAATGATTAATGGAAAAAAAATCTTAGCTATTATTCCTGCTAGGTCTGGTAGCAAAGGCCTACCAGGGAAAAATATTAAAAATTTATGCGGCAAGCCTCTTATTGCCTGGTCTATCTTGGCTGCATTAAAAAGCAAGTATATTGATGAAATTGTTGTTTCAACAGATAGTCAAAGTATTGCTGACATTGCCATTTCTTATGGTGCAAGTGTGCCATTTTTAAGGCCGAGCAAGTTAGCTAAAGATGAGTCGACATCTTTTGATGTTCTTGAGCACTGTATTAATTTTTATAAAAATAACAATAAAAAATATGATTTAGTTATCATGCTTGAGCCCACATCACCGCAAAGAGAATCTATTGATATTGATAACTCAATTGATAAGCTTATGGCATCGCCAGTCGCAAGAGCAATTGTAGGCGTGGCTAGAGTTGAGTCACAACATCCTATTTTTTTAGTAAAAAAAAATACAAATGATTTTATTAGCGGCTATGAAGATCCGGATATGAAAATTAAAAGAAGGCAAGAAATTAGCCCATTATATTTTTTTGAAGGAAGTTTATATGTGTCCTACATTGATACTTTTTTAAAGTTAAAAACTTTTTATCACGCCGAAACGCTAGGATTTGAAATGCCAAAATGGAAATCGTTTGAAATTGATGATTTTGATGATTTTTTAATTATTGAAACTTTTATGAAGTTAAAAAAAGAAGGATTTGTAAGTGGCTAGTTATCAAGAAAGATTATTAAATGTAATTCCAGGCGGCGCCCATACTTACTCAAGAGGATATGACCAATATCCATCTAATGCTCCTCAAATACTAACCAAGGGTTTTGGGCCTTACGTTTTTGATGATTTTAATAATAAATTTTTAGATTACGGCATGGGCTTAAGATCAATAATTTTGGGATATGCAAATGACGAGGTAAATAAGGCAGCTATAAGTCAAATTAATTTTGGTAACAATTTAACAAGACCTTCGATGATAGAGCTAGAGGCTGCAGAATTATTTGTAAGTTTGTTTGACTCTGTAGACATGGTAAAGTTTACAAAGAATGGATCTTCGGCTGTTTCAGCTGCTGTAAAGCTAGCTAGAGCATTTACGGGCAAGAAATTAATTGCACGTTGTGCAGAGCAACCTTTTTTTTCTTATGATGATTGGTTTATTGGATCTACACCAGTGTCAAAAGGTATTCCAGAAGAAACTATTAATTTTACAAAATTATTTAGTTACAACAATATACAGTCATTAATTGATTTACTAGATAAATATCCAAATCAATTTGCGTGCTTAGTAATGGAGCCAGCATCTACAGAATGTCCAACGATAAATGGCTCTTTTTCTGAATGTTGTGGAGAAGAAAATTGTACTAAAGCTTATAGGGTACATAATAAAAATTATTTGCAAGAGGTTCAAGAAATATGCAATAAACACGGAATTGTTTTTATTTTAGACGAAATGATTACAGGCTTTCGTTGGCATATGAAGGGGGCTCAATATTTTTATAATGTAAAACCTGATTTAACAACTTTTGGTAAAGCAATGGCAAATGGTTTTTCCCTTGGTTGCGTGGCTGGCAACAAGGAAATCATGCAGCTTGGTTCTATCGAGCAAAAAGGACAGGAGAGAGTTTTTTTACTTTCGACAACACACGGATCAGAAATGTCAAGCTTGGGAGCCTTTGTTGCGACAATGGACTTTATGAACAGGCATGACGTTATCCAGCATATTTGGAGTTATGGAAAAAAATTAATGGATACTTTTAGAAATCTTGCAGAAAAGCACCAAATATCAAAAAGCTTTCAGATTAAAGGCATTCCATGCTCGCCTTGGTTTGTGACATTGGATTCATCGGGAAAAAATTCTCTAGAGCTCAGAACTTTATTTATGCAAGAAATGATTAAAAATAAAATTCTTATGCCATGGATTGCTCTGTCATATTCGCACACAGAAAAAGAATTGGCTTTAACAGCTCAAGCAATCGATTCCTCATTTAAGATATACAGCAAGGCTTTACATGAAGGCGTTGAAAAATATTTAGTAGGCGATCCAGTTAAGCCAGTATTTAGAAAATATAATTAGATGCGCATTGCTTTAGCATCTTTAAATCAAAAATGGGAACAAAAAACTAAGAATTTTATTGCTTGTGAAAATTTGATTAAAAGAGCGGTAGAGAAAAAAGTGGATTTAATCATTTTTCCTGAAATGACACTTACAGGGTTTTCTATGAACATTTCAAGCTTGGCGGAAAATTTTCACAGCTCTGATACTTTAAACCTATTTAAAAGCCTTGCAAAAAAATACTCGATAAATATCATTTTTGGGGCAATTTTACGCCATAGAAAAAAAATTACAAATAATGCAATTTTGGTAAATGCTAGAGGTGAAATTAAATTAAAATATAAAAAAATTCATCTTTTTAGCTTTGCATCTGAAAATAAATTTTTTAGTCCTGGTAATTTGCTACCGATTTTTAGGTTAAGAACATTACGTTTAGCTCTTACAATTTGTTATGACCTAAGATTTCCTGAGTTATTTGGCTCATTGGCTAAAAAATGTAATTTAATTATTAATATAGCGAATTGGCCAAAAAGTAGAATCAATCATTGGTATGCCTTATTAACGGCAAGAGCAATTGAAAATCAATTATTTGTAATCGGAGTAAATAGAACTGGAACTGATGGTAATTCAATCAAATATGTAAGTTCATCTCGCATTATCTGTCCCGATGGCTCCAATTTAAAATATATATTTAAGTATAGAGAGCTTTCTGTGTTCGATGTAGATGTAAGTTTATGTAGCAATTACAGAAAAAGTTTTACAACTATAAGAGATAGAAAAATTAAACTTTACAAGAGTTTATTTGGTTAAATAATATGACTACATTAAAAAACTTAATTAGCCTTAAAAATAGAACTGCTCTTGTAACAGGAGCATCTGGTAATTTAGGTTTGGTAATTTCTGAAACACTAGCCGAGCTAGGATGTAATTTGATTTTAACTGATATATCAAGCCAAAATTTAAGAAAAATAAAAGATAGATTAACTAAAAAATATAAAATAAATATTTATATAAAGTCATGCAATATTGAAAAAAATAAAGATAAAGTAATTCTTTTTAATTGGTTGTTAAGAAAAAAAATAAATTTAAATATTATCGTCAATAATGCTGCATTTGTTAGCGCCTCAAATTTGTCTGGATGGAATGAGAAATTTGAAGGCCAGTCTACTGAGACCTGGAGAAGGGCGCTTGAAGTTAATGTTACTTTTGTTTTTGATTTAATTAAAACTGTTATGCCGCTTATAAAAGACACTAAAAAAGTAAGCATAATCAACATAGCTTCAATTTATGGTGTTTTTGCCCCTGATTGGTCAATTTACGAGGGTACAAATATAAGCAACCCTGCGGCATATGCTTCATCCAAAGCCGCTTTAATTCAGTTAACTCGTTGGCTTGCTTCTACTTTAGCACCATCCATAAGAGTAAATGCAATTTCTCCTGGCGGAATTTACAGATCCCAATCAAAAATTTTTATAGAAAAATATGAAAAAAAAACTTTGTTGGGCCGAATGGCTAGAGAGTCTGATTTTAAAGGTGTAATTGCATTTCTTGCAAGTGATATGTCAGAGTATATTACAGGACAGAATTTAATAGTCGATGGTGGTTGGAGTGTTTAAATTATTTAATGAATAAAAATTACGATATAGTTTCTGTTATTCTATCTGGCGGCTCCGGATCTCGGTTGTGGCCACTTTCTAAATCCAATTACCCAAAACAATTTTTAGATATCGGACTCGAAAATTCATTATTTAATCTGACCATGTCTAGATTAAAGGATTTTAAAAGCCAATCTATCCAAATAAAAACTAATTATGTAATTACACACGAAAACTATAGATTCTTAACTTTGGAGCAAGTTAACAAGCTCAAAAGCATAAAAACAGAAATACTTTTAGAGTCGGTTTCTAAAAATACCGCCCCTGCACTTACTTTTGCAGCTCTTAAAGCCATTGAAAATGACTCTGAATCAATAATGGTAGTTATGCCATCAGATCATTTAATTAAAAAGCATAAAATTTTTACGGCATGCATTAAATCTGCGATTCTAGAAGCTAAAAAAAATTCAATCGTAACGCTGGGGATTCCTCCTCTACGGAATGAAACAGGCTTTGGATATATAAGACACTCAAATGGCAGCAAAAAAATAAAAGATGTAATAAAGTTTATTGAAAAGCCAAATGGTAAAAAAGCTGATACGCTTTTAAACTCAGGAGATTATTTATGGAATAGCGGAATTTTTATTCTTAAAGCTAAAGTTTGGTTAGCTAGCTTAGCAAAATCTCGTCCTGATATTCTAAATGCCGTACAAAAAGCTTTTAATAATTACAATGTTGATGGAAATTTTATTAGATTTAATAAAACTGTATCAAAAAAAATCCCCGCTGAATCAATAGATTACGCAGTTTTAGAAAATGCAGTAGATTTACATATTCCGGTGAAAGTTATTAAATTAAACGCAGGTTGGGATGATTTAGGCTCTTGGGAGGCTCTCGGTAAGCTTTATAAAAAAGATTCAGCCGGAAATCAAATCAATGGAAATGCTCTTGCAAAAAGCTCCAAAAATAACATTATCTACTCTGATAAAAAACTTATCGTAACTTTCGGAGTGAATGATTTTTTGATTGCAAATACTGATGATGCAATTTTAATTGCTAATAAGACTTATTTGAAAGATATAAAAGCCCTAGTTGGGGTTTTAAGCAAAAATAAACAAGATGAGATTGATAATTATTCTAAGATTTATCGTCCATGGGGCTGGTATGAAACAATTCTTAATGCTGAATTTTTCAAAGTAAAAAGAATTCATGTTAAACCGAATGAAAGTTTAAGCCTTCAAAAGCATAAATTTAGATCAGAACACTGGGTGGTTATAGAGGGAGAAGCGTCAATCCAGCTTAACGACAAATCAATTATATTAAAAGCAAATCAATCGACTTATATAAGTAAAAATACTGTACATCGCTTATCAAATAATACAAGAAGAGATTTGGAGATTATTGAAATACAAAGTGGAACATATCTCGGAGAGGATGATATTATTAGGCTTAAGGATAAATATGGCAGATAAAAAAAAAGCATTGATCACTGGAATTACAGGGCAAGATGGAGCTTATCTTGCTGAATTTTTATTAAATAAAAATTATGAAGTGCATGGCATTAAAAGAAGAGCATCATCATTTAATACGCAAAGAATTGACCATTTATTTCATGATCCACATGATAAGGGGCTTGATTTAATACTTCATCATGGTGATATGACTGATTCGTTATCACTCACTCGTATTATTCAAAAAATTGAACCCGATGAAATATATAATTTGGCTGCCCAAAGTCATGTAGCGGTTTCTTTTGAAGAGCCAGAATATACAGCAAATTCAGATGCGCTCGGAGCCCTAAGAATCCTCGAAGCTATAAGAACCCTGGGTTTAGAAAAAAAAACCAGGTTTTATCAAGCTTCTACCTCAGAATTATATGGAATGGTTCAAGAAATTCCGCAAAAAGAAAGCACCCCATTTTATCCCAGAAGTCCATACGCTGTAGCTAAATTGTATGCATATTGGATTACAGTAAACTATAGGGAAGCTTATGGTATTTATGCTTGCAATGGAATACTTTTTAACCATGAAAGCCCAATTAGAGGTGAAACTTTTGTAACTCGAAAAATCACTCGTGCATTATCGAGAATTAAATATGGACTCCAAGATTGTTTATATCTAGGGAATATCAACGCCTTGAGAGATTGGGGGCATGCGAAAGATTTTATAGAGATGCAATGGCTAATGTTACAACAAAAAACCCCAAATGATTTTGTTATAGCCACAGGCAAGCAATATAGTGTGAGGGACTTTATAAACGTTGCAGCAAATATTATTAATCTTAAAATCAACTGGCAAGGCTCTGGACTCGAAGAAAAAGGCTGCGACCAAGATGGCAGGATTATTATAAAAATTGATCCTAGATATTTTAGACCCACTGAAGTTGAGACTTTACTTGGCGACGCTAGCAAAGCAAAAGAAATGCTCGGATGGCAACCAAAAATTAAATTTGAAGAACTTGTAAAAGAGATGATGGATGTAGATTTAAAGAATACCGAAAAAGAAATTCTTCTAAATCAAAACGGTTTTGATATATCAAGGTAAGTAAATCGTGAAATTTTAATTGGAATACAATAATGACAAAATATTTTAAAAAAATAAATAAATGCAAGATTTGTGGATCAGAAAATTTGCATGATGTATTTTCGTTAGACCCACAATATATCTCTGCTACATTTGTAATGGATAATAAAAAAGAAGGTGATTTGGCAAAAATAAAAGTTCCAATGACTTTAACCTTGTGTTGCGATAGTGCATCCAATCCTGGGTGTGGCCTACTTCAGCTAAGGGAAGAGGTTCACGGCAAATTTTTATATACGCGATATTTTTATAGATCTTCTACAAATAAGACAATGATTAGGGATCTTGAGCAAGTTGTATTTGATATTCAAACTAAAATAAATTTATCTGATGATGATGTTGTTGTTGATATAGGTGCAAATGATTGCACTATGATTCAATTCTACCCTCCAAACTTAAGTCGTATTGCAATAGAGCCTGCTAAAAATATAGACTGGAGATCAGTCGATCCTTCCATAAAAATAATAAATAATTATTTCTCAGCAGATATAGTTAAAGAGGTGTTGCAATTAAAGAAAGTTAAGGTTTTTTCTTGTTGTGCTATGTTTTATGACTTAGCTGACCCAAATAAATTTGTAAATGATATAAAAACACTTCTTGCGGATGATGGTATTTGGTGTATTCAGTTAAGCTATCTTCCATCTATGATTAATAATATGAATTTTTATGACATCTGTCATGAGCATCTTTCATACTATTCAATTAACTCTTTAAGTTACCTTCTTGAAAGAAATGGGCTGCATATTTTTGATGTTTCTTTAAATGATGTAAATGGCGGTAGCGCAAGAGTTTTTGTATCACACAAAGAAAATATAACCATTCGCAAGAGCGACAGTGTAAATAGTTTAATTCAGATTGAAAATGCTATGAATCTTAGATCGGAAAAAACATACAAAAATTTTTACACTAACATGTTAAACATTCAAAATAAGGTAAAAGGTTTCTTTAAATCAGAATTAGAAAAAGGAAATAGAATTATTGGACTGGGAGCATCAACAAAAGGAAATATTCTTTTGCAATTTCTTGGAATAACTAAAGATATGATGCCGTATATTAGTGAAATTAACCCCACAAAAATTGGTTTAAGAACATTGGGTTCTGATTTTGAGCTAATATCCGAACATTCAGCTTCAGATCTTAAGCCTAAAACTTATTTTGTTTTGCCTTGGTATTTCAAAGAAGAAATTGTTAAAAGGGAAGATAAATTTATACAGTCAGGTGGTGCGCTTTTGTTTCCTATGCCTTACGTCCACCTTGTTACAAATTCTGGTGAAATTCGCCTTTAGTTAATGGATGTTTATTCATCGATTTTAGTAACTGGCTCATCAGGCATGGTGGGCATGTCCCTAGTAAAAAAACTCAGGGCAAGAGGTTTTAAAAATCTTATTTTACCTTCGTCTTCTGATCTTAATCTCATAAATCAAGAAATGACAAATTCATTTCTTAAAACCCATCATATTGAATATGTTTTTCATTTGGCTGGGAAAATAGGCGGTATCGGAGCTAATATTGCACAGCCAGTTGAATTTTTGTATGAAAATATGATGATGGGATTTAATATTATCAATGCTAGCTATAAAAATAATGTAAATAAATTATTATTTTTAGGTAGCTCATGTATTTACCCTTTAGATTCCCAGCAGCCTATGCAAGAAAGTTATTTGCTATCGGGTAAACTTGAGCCTACAAATGAAGGTTATTCATTGGCAAAAATTAGCGGTATTAAACTATGCGAATATATAAATCAGCAATACAGCAAGAATTACTTATGTTTAATACCACCTAATCTTTATGGATATCACGACCATTTTAATGATAAAAATTCTCATGTTATTTCTTCTTTAATTTATAAATTTCATTTGGCTAAAATTAATAACTTGCCTTCAGTAGAAGTATGGGGTTCTGGCTTAACAAAACGAGAGTTTATGTTTGTCGATGATATTTCAGATGCTATGGTGTATTTTATGTCTAATTTTGACAATAAAAAAATTGATACTGTATTAAATGTTGGCACTGGACAAGACATTTTAATTCGTGATTTAGCTAATTTAGTTAAAAATATTGTAGGTTATGAAGGCCATATAAAATTTAATATTAACAAGCCTGACGGAATGCCAAACAAGCTTATGAATAATAGCCTTTCTAAGGCCCTTGGTTGGGAGTCAAAAATAGATTTGAGCGAGGGCCTTAAAATGACTTATGACTGGTATAAAAAAGAAATCAGGGGTGGGTATGAATTTTAAATACCCTTTAGCAACTCCATCTTGGGGGGCAGAAGAATATAGCGCTATTGATAAAGTAATCAAATCGGGAATGTTTTCGATGGGCACTTCTGTCCAAGAATTTGAAAGAAACTTTTCTAGCTATATTGGAAGTAAATTTTCCGTTATGGTCAATTCAGGATCTTCTGCAATTTTATTGATGATTGCTTCACTTTTTTATACAAAAAATTTAAATATTAAATTAAAGGCGGGCGATGAAGTCGTTGTGCCTGCGGTTTCTTGGAGCACAACATATTTCCCGCTCTGCCAGTACGGTTTAAAAATGAAATTTGTAGATATTGATCTTCATACGCTTAATTATGATTTAGAGCAGCTTGAATTGGCTGTTAGCAATTCAACCCGAGCAATTATCGCCGTAAATCTACTTGGCAATCCAAATGATTTTAATTCTATCAATAGAATTATTGATGGCCGCAACATAATATTGCTAGAAGATAATTGTGAGTCTATGGGAGCGGTTTATGAAAAAAAATATACAGGAACTTTCGGTTTAATGGGGGGCTTTAGCACTTTTTTTAGCCATCATATCTCAACTATGGAAGGCGGTTTAATTGTTACTAACGATGAAGAAATTTACGAAATTTTGCTTTGTCTTCGTGCTCATGGTTGGACAAGAAATTTGCCTCAGAATAATTTAATATGCGGCGTGAAAAGCAATGATTCTTTTGATGAGTCATTTAGATTTGTCTTGCCTGGATACAATTTGAGACCGCTAGAATTTTCTGGGGCAATTGGCATTGAGCAATTAAAAAAACTTCCTAAATTTATTGAAGAAAGAAGAAGAAATGCTGATGCATTTAAAATGGCTTTTAAAAATAGCAAGTCTATAATAATTCAAGAGGAGGTAGGCGAGAGTAGCTGGTTTGGATTTAGCATGGTTTTAGCTAAACACTCTAAAATTTCTAGAAAAGAATTAATAAAACATCTAAATGCTTTGGGTTTTGAAACAAGACCAATTGTTGCAGGAAATTTCGCATCTAAAGAGGTAATTAAGTATTTTAATTATGAAATTCATGGCCATTTAAAAAATGCTGATTTTATTGATAGCAACGGATTATTTATTGGCAATCATCATTATGAAATAAAAAATTTACAATCTAGTTTAGAGACTATAAATAATCTGTGTTAATTATTAAAATAATCTATCTTTCATTTTTTAAAAATATTAAGATGTGCAAGGCATGCTTATCAACTAACGCTAAATAGTGGCTAATATCGAAATGTATAGATCATTAATTTTTGATAACTAGTTTACGATAGGGCCTTATATATTCATTAGTTCTGACTGTTTAGATCAAAATCTAATTTTGGCTGATATTGATCTATTGCAAATAATATAAATATTGGACAAGCAGAGCAAATTTTAGTCACCTATCAATATTCGCATTATTTTACGATAATCGTTATAAGAAATTAATATCAAAAGAATGTGAAATACAAAATAATATGTGGATTGAATTGGGCTTATTAACTTGCGGTGAGAGGGCTAGATTTTATGGTATTAGTTAATGCTGTTAATGCAGTCGTTACAAAATATGAACTAAATAGAGCAATTATTTCAACTGCGTTGGCAAAGATAAATTGTTATCAATTAAAAAAATGGTAGACAAAAGATCTAAATGACGCAAAAAAATTACTTATAGCTTTAATTTTAAAATGATATATGCAAATCTTAGAGCCGGAAATTATCAAAACAACTTAATTTTTGATAAAAATAGTATTTTTAATAGAGATAATGTTTTTGACCCATACATTAAACTAAAGGAATCATTTCAAAATGTCGGTATTATTCTTAATACGCCTGATGTAAATAAGGGCAAATTAATTCAATTTGAAATTCATATGGATTATCAAGATCAGTCAAATTCAAATCTAAATTTCTTATTGCTTTATGAAAATCCAGAAATTTATCCATTAAATCATGTAAGTAACCTAGAAAAATACAAAAAAATATTTACCTGGAATGACAGATTGGTGGATGAAAAAAAATTTTTTAAAATCTTTATCCCAAATGCAGTATACAAAGAATTTAATTTTAAGTCATTTTCTGAAAGAAGTTTCTTTTCTTCCATGATTGCTAGCCATAGAACATTGCCATTTTATATCAAAAATAATTTATATAAAGAGAGATTTAATGTTGTTAAATGGTTTCATAAGCATCACCCCCAAAATCTTTATCTTTATGGAGAAAATTGGGATTCTTCTGCCATACCTCATTATTTAAATAAAAAACCACTAAGATTTTTATTTAACAAATATTATGAATATTTAGGCTTACATAAGTTTAAATCATATAATGGAAAAATAGACAAAAAAAAAGATGTTTTGAATAACTCTAAATTTTCTTTTTGCTACGAAAATTTGTCTGGTCTAAATGGATATATAACAGAAAAAATTTTTGACTGCTTTTATTGTGGATGCGTACCAATTTATTGGGGCGCAGAGAACATAAAACAGCTTGTTCCAATAAATTGTTTCATTGACAGAAGAGATTTTCATAGCAATGAGTCATTGTTTAATTATTTAACTTCAATTACTGAAAATGAATTTAAAGGTCTGCAAAACAACATTAAATTATTTCTTAAAAGCCAGTCAGCTAAAAAATTTAGTTCAGAATTTTTTGCGAATTATTTAGTAAAAAAATTAATTCCTTATACTTTATGATTGTCGTAAGATTA
>JACCDM010487164.1_pt1 | contig 13604 bp, 15 predicted proteins | sample 7445851 | NCBI WGS metagenome assembly JACCDM01 (sample SAMN15323438, study PRJNA562643) | freshwater metagenome | isolation source: river surface water | place: USA:Blue River Watershed | collected 2017-08-16
GAGAACCAATAAGTGCATCAAGACCAGTGCGATCAAATGGAATTCGTGTATCTGCCGCTAGTGCATCAAGCACTCCATTGGGGCGACCTTCACGCATTCCGAGTGCCGCAGCAACTGCATGCTCTTTTATTGCTTCATGGGCAACTTCGCGTCCTACTCCAGCTTTAACGGAGGCCATGAGTATCTTTGTTGTTGCAAGGAATGGAAGATAGCGATTGAGTTCTGCATCAATAACTGCAGGAAACGCTCCAAACTCCTTAAGAACTGTCAGCATCGTCTCCAACAATCCATCAATAGCATAGAAGGCATCTGCGATGGCAACACGGCGAACAACACTGCAGGAGACATCACCTTCATTCCATTGATTGCCTGCAAGTTCTGAAACCATTGATGCATATCCACGGAGAATTACTGTCAATCCATTCACGCGCTCACAAGAGCGAGTATTCATCTTGTGAGGCATTGCAGATGAACCTACTTGGCCTTCTTTAAATCCTTCTGTCACAAGTTCTGCTCCTGCCATCAATCGAATCGATGTGGCAAGAGATGATGGTGAGGCTGCTAACTGAACGAGAGTTGTGACTACTTCATAATCGAGAGAGCGTGGATAAACCTGACCAGTCGAATCCAAGATGCGATCAAAACCAAGTTCAGCAGCAATCGATTCCTCAAGTTTGTGATGGGCTTGGCTGCTTCCAAGAAGATCGATTGAATCTTGCGCTGTTCCCACGGGTCCCTTAATTCCACGCATGGGATAACGACTTTGAAGGCTCTCTAAGCGCTCAAATGCATAGAGAAGTTCCTCTGCAGCTGAAGCAAAACGCTTTCCTAAGGTTGTTATCTGTGCTGGCACATTGTGAGATCTGCCCGCAATCGGCTGATCTGCATAGAGCGCGGCCTTAGCTGCAAGAACAGCCAGTAAAGTGACAACTTTATCGCGCACAATTACCAAGCCATCGCGGATTTGAAAAGCCTCAATATTTTCTGTGAGATCGCGGCTTGTCATTCCTGCATGGATTGCTTCATGGCCAGCAAGAGCGTTGAATTCTTCAATGCGAGCCTTCACATCATGGCGCGTGATTTTCTCTCGTGCATCAATGGATGCAAGGTCAACTTTCTCAATCACTTTCTCATAATCTGCAATAACTTCAGGTGAGATGGCATGACCGAGGGCAGATTGAGCTCGAGCAACAGCAATCCAAAGCTTGCGCTCTGCGATGATTTTCTGCTCTGCTGCAAAAACCTGCCGCATCTCTTTAGATGCATAACGATCTGCAAGTACGCTCATGACTTACTCCCTGCTGCTTGTAGTGCTATGTCGGAACGATAGAAAGAATTATCGAGGCAAACCCCTTTGATGGTTGCATAGGCTTGAGTGCGTGCCTGCTCAAGATCCTTACCAATTCCCGTAACGGTGAGGACTCGTCCGCCGCTGGAGAGAAGTTTGCCTTCTTTCAGTGCGGTGCCTGCGTGATAAATAGTTGCGCCATTGCTTTCAGGCAACGAAATCTCACCACCAACTTCGGGCTTATCTGGATACCCACCTGATGCCAACACAACCGTAACGGCTGCATCATCTCTCCATGTAAGGAAGGAATCATCGAGATTATCTGTAGCTGCCTTATAGAGAAGAGTTGCAAGAGGAGTCTGAAGTCGTGGAATAAGAACTTGAGTCTCTGGATCGCCAAATCGTGCATTGAATTCAATTACTCGAATGCCTTGAGATGTAAGAGCAAGACCTGCATATAACAATCCCACGAAAGGAGTTCCACGAGCTGCCATCTCAGCGATCATTGGAGCTAAGACCTTCTCATAAGTCTCTTCGACGATGTCTTCTGGTGCCCAAGGAAGAGGTGAATATGCCCCCATTCCGCCTGTGTTTGGACCTGCATCACCATCATGTGCTCGCTTGAAATCTTGCGCTGGCTCCATCGCTAGAACATTGCGACCGTCTGAAATTCCAAAGAGAGAAATTTCAGGTCCATCGAGAAATTCTTCAATCACCACTCGTGAACATGAGAGAGCGTGATTAAGTGCCACATCTCTATCTTCTGTAACAACAACACCTTTACCTGCTGCCAATCCATCATCTTTAACAACATAAGGAGAACCAAATGTGTCGAGAGCTTTTTCAATCTCGCTTTGTGTTGTGCAAGTAAAACTATGTGCAGTGGGAACTCCCGCATCACGCATCACACCTTTTGCAAAATCTTTTGAGCCTTCGAGTTGAGCAGCAGCTTGTGAAGGTCCAAAGACAGGAATGCCGATTGCACGAATAACATCTGCGGCGCCATTGACCAGTGGAACCTCAGGGCCAATCACAACAAGATCTACTTGAAGAGTGTGGGCAAGGGATGCAATTGCAGCATTGTCAGTAATTACAAGAGGATGAATCTTCGCAAATTCAGCGATGCCAGGATTTCCTGGAGCAACATGGAGCTCAGTGCAGGCTGTATCTGCTTGCAGTCCTAGTGCGAGTGCGTGTTCACGACCGCCGCTTCCGACTAGGAGGATTTTCATATTTAGATGAAATCCTTCACGACGATTGTTTGGTCGCGCCCTGGACCTACGCCAATCGCGCTCATCGGCGCCCCTGAGATCTTCTCAAGGAAGGCGATGTAGTTCTGGGCATTCTGCGGAAGATCACTGAGCTTTCGAGCTCCAGAGATATCTTCCTTCCACCCTGGAAGATATTCATAGATGGGCTTTGCGTGGTGGAAATCTGTCTGTGAAGAAGGTAGTTCTTCAACGCGCTTTCCATCAATCTCATATGCAACACATACTGGAATCTGCTCCCAACCTGTGAGGACATCGAGCTTGGTGAGGAAGAAGTCTGTGAGGCCGTTGACTCGCACTGCATAGCGAGCAATCGGCGCGTCATACCAACCGCAGCGACGAGCACGACCAGTTGTTACGCCTACTTCGCCACCAATAGTGCGGAGTTTCTCTCCATCTTCATCGAAGAGCTCTGTAGGGAAAGGTCCTGATCCCACGCGTGTGGTGTAGGCCTTCACAATTCCAATGACTCGTTCAATCTTTGTTGGACCAATACCAGAACCTGTGCACGCACCACCTGCAGTTGGATTAGATGAAGTGACGAATGGATATGTTCCATGGTCAACATCTAGGAGTGTTCCCTGTGATCCCTCAAGAAGAATGCGCTTTCCAGCTTTAAGAGCCTCATCAAGAAGTAGAACAGTATCTGCAACATATGGCCGCAAGATTTCAGCATATTCAAGATATTCAGCGAGAACATCTTCAACCGCAATATCTTTACGGTTAAAGACCTTAATCAGAATCTGGTTCTTATCGCGTAGAGCACCTTCTAGCTTCTGACGAAGAATTGATGGATCAAAGAGATCTTGAACTCGAATACCGATGCGATTGATTTTATCTGCATAGGCAGGACCAATTCCGCGACCAGTTGTTCCAATCTTTGACTTACCAAGGAATCGCTCAGAGACCTTATCGATTGTGCGGTGATAAGGAGTAATCAAGTGTGCATTTGTTGAAATCACTAACTTGCTGCAATCAATTCCACGCTCTGTGAGTCCATTGATTTCCTGGAGGAGAACTGCAGGATCAATTACAACACCGTTTGCAATAACGGGAACTACATTCGGTGAAAGAATTCCCGAAGGTAGAAGGTGGAGTGCATATTTCTGATCGCCGATGACAACAGTGTGTCCTGCATTGTTGCCACCTTGATAACGGACAACATAATCGACGCGATCTCCGAGCAAGTCGGTAGCTTTACCCTTGCCCTCATCACCCCACTGTGCTCCCAGTAGAACTAATGCAGGCATTGGTAAAGCCTCTCCGACTCGTAGGTGTAGAAATTACTTAAGTAGTGATGTTCCAGTTGAACGAAGATCTTCGCAAGCAAGTGCCACGCGAGCTGCAATACCAGCTTCTGCAGCCTTGCCCCATGCACGAGGATCGTAAGCCTTCTTATTTCCGATCTCGCCATCGATCTTCAAGACTCCGTCATAGTTCTTCATGACATGGTCAACAACAGGGCGTGTAAATGCATACTGAGTATCTGTATCGATATTCATCTTAATCACGCCGTAATCGAGTGAATCACGAATCTCTGAAAGAAGTGAGCCAGAGCCACCGTGGAATACGAGATCCATAGGCTTGCTTCCTGCTGCTAGACCAAGCTTTGCAGCAACAGCATCTTGGAGGTCCTTGAGAATTCCTGGGCTAAGCACAACATTGCCTGGCTTATAAACACCGTGCACATTTCCGAATGTTGCAGCAACCATATAGCGGCCGTTAGATCCATCGCCCAAAGTTTCAAGTGTCATGAGTGCATCCTCAGGTGTTGAATAGAGCTTTGCATCATGCTTTGCTTCAATGCCGTCTTCTTCTCCACCAACAACACCGATTTCAATTTCAAGAATTGTGTTAGCAGCTACTGACTTTGCAAGAAGTTCCTTAGCAATCTTCATATTCTCTTTCATGTCGACAGCTGAGCCGTCCCACATGTGTGAGTTAAAGAGTGGCTTCAATCCATCCTTGACACGCTGTGCACCGATTTCAAGAAGTGGACGCATAAATGTGTCTAGCTTCTCTGCTGGGCAGTGATCTGTGTGGATTCCAATATTGACGTTGTAATTCTTTGCAACAACATGTGCGAACTCAGCGAGAGCAACTGCTCCATCGACTTGGTTCTTTACAGTTGAACCTGATGCATACTCTGCTCCACCCCAAGAGAACTGGATAATTCCGTCAGAACCCGCTTCTGCGAATCCGCGGATAGCTCCAATGATTGTTTGTGAAGAAGAAACATTGATTGCTGGGTATGCAAACTTTCCGGCCTTAGCGCGGTTCAACATCTCTGCATACACTTCAGGGGTTGCAATTGGCATGATGACTCCAATGGGTAGATCGAAGGGTGTAAACCCAATCCGCAAGGCACCATTGGCTCGTCGAGAGGCTTACGGCTAATCCAACCACCTACCCCCGCGTAAGCGAAAATCGCCATCCCGCCTGAGGCTAAAAGTCAGCGCAAAATCTTCTGAATCAGGGCTATCAGGGCTGAGAGGAGGGCTGGGTTGCTCAGGAATTTAAGGAGGTAGCTAAGGAAGGTAATTAAGGTCATGGGCAGATGGTGGCTATCTCTTCCAGGGAAGGTGAGAGGGCGGTGTGCGCTCTGGGGAGAAGTATTGGTGCTGGCAACTCCTAGGCACCGAGCCCTCCTCCTTGTAACCTGCCTATCCATGAGCACTGAGTCCTTGGAAAATCTCTCCTCCGAAAACCGCACCTTTGCCCCCTCTCCAGAGTTTGCAGCGCAAGCTAATGCCCAAGCAGATCTCTATGAAGAGGCAGAGAGGGACCCTCTGGCTTTCTGGGAGCGCCAAGCTCACGCACTGACTTGGGAGCAACCATGGGGAAAAACATTGGAGTGGAATCCGCCCTTTGCCCAATGGTTTGTGGGAGGAAAGATCAATGCCTCCGTCAACGCGTTGGATCGACATGTCGCACAAGGTCATGGTGGTCGCATCGCTTTCCACTTTGAAGGAGAGCCTGGCGATACTCGCACAATTTCATATGCACAACTTCTCACCGATGTGAGTAAAGCTGCCAATGCACTTACTGAGATGGGAATCGTTGCAGGAGATCGCGTTGCAATCTATATGCCGTTAATTCCTGAGGCAGCCGTTGCCATGCTTGCTTGCGCTCGCATTGGTGCAATCCACTCAGTCGTCTTTGGAGGCTTCTCAGCGGATGCACTTCTCTCGCGCATTCAAGATGCTGATGCGAAATTAGTCATCACAGCAGATGGTGGATTTAGAAAAGGTGCAGCTTTTGCTCTCAAGCCTGCAGTAGATGAAGCTCTCTCGGGTTCAACAAATGTAAAGCAAGTATTAGTTGTTAAGCGTACAGGTCAAGAGACAGCTTGGAATGATGGTCGTGATATTTGGTGGCATGAGATTGTTAATCGCCAACCATCTACTCATACACCTGAGTTCTTCGATAGTGAGCATCCACTCTTTATTTTGTATACATCGGGGACTACAGCAAAACCAAAGGGTATCTTCCACACAACGGGCGGGTATCTCACTCAAGTTGCCTACACACATAAAGCAGTCTTTGACATTAAACCTGGCAGCGATGTCTATTGGTGCACAGCCGATGTTGGATGGATTACTGGCCACTCCTACATGGTCTATGGGCCACTGATCAACGGCGCAACCCAAGTGATGTATGAAGGAACTCCTGATACACCACACAAGGGAAGAGTCTTTGAAATTATCGAAAAGTATGGCGTGACCATCCTCTACACCGCTCCCACACTCATCCGCACTTGGATGAAATGGGGCGAAGAACATCCCAATAAATTCAATCTCTCCACTCTCAGACTTCTAGGTTCTGTTGGCGAACCGATCAATCCTGAAGCATGGATCTGGTATCGCCATGTTGTTGGTGGAAATCGCTGTCCGATTGTTGATACATGGTGGCAGACGGAGACAGGGGCAATCATGATCTCTCCTCTGCCAGGAGTTACTTCGACTAAACCTGGTTCTGCAATGAAACCTCTTCCTGGCATTAGTGCGAAAGTTGTTGATGATAACGGCGTTCCTGTAGGAGATGGACATGGTGGTTATCTCATTCTCGACAAACCTTGGCCATCTATGTTGCGAGGTATTTGGGGAGAGCAAGGGCGTTACAAAGAGACTTACTGGTCTAGGTGGGACGGCGTTTATTTTGCTGGCGATGGTGCAAAGCTCGATGATGATGGAGCGATTTGGTTGATGGGTCGTGTTGACGATGTGATGAATGTTTCTGGGCATCGCATCTCAACAACTGAAGTGGAATCAGCACTTGTCTCCCATGAGAGCGTTGCTGAGGCAGCTGTAGTTGGTGCTGCCGATTCCATGACAGGTCAGGCGATTGTTGCCTTTGTAATTTTGCGCGGAGGTGTGGACCATCTTGAAGGAGATGCTCTGGTGAAGCAGCTTCGAGATCATGTGACAAAAGAAATTGGCGCAATCGCTAAACCTCGCCAAATTATGGTGGTCAATGAACTTCCAAAGACGCGAAGTGGAAAGATTATGCGCCGACTTCTCAAAGATGTGGCAGAAAATCGCGCAGTAGGAGATTCAACAACCCTGGCAGATCCGAATGTGATGAAGCTGATTTCTGAAGGGTTAAAGACCTCTACAGAGGATTAGGGAAGTAGCTCTCCACCTTTTCACGAAGATCGTTGAGAATTGATGGTGCATGGTTGCTCATCTGAAGGTAGATCTTGCTCTCTGCGATGTCATTTTGACCTGTTGTCCATGGAGCCCAGAGAAGAACAGTTCCAATCAAATACGAGAGAACAATTACCTTCACTGCCTCCAGAGCAGCTCCAGCCAATGAATTCAGCCATGCAAATGGTCCTCTAATAATTGTCAGCTTGAGAGCTTTTGCGATGATTGCACCAAGCCAACTTCCCACACCTGCACCAAAGAAGATTGCAAGAATGACCCATGCACTTTGATTGTATTGAAGTGCAAGATAGAGACCAGCAATAGCACCTGCGATATATCCTGCTGTGCGAAGAAGTGATCTGATAAATCCATCACGCACTCCGCTAATGATTGCAGCAAGTGCTGCAACTCCCACCACTACATCAAAGATCATCGCCTGCTCCTCTATCTGCCAAAGTATTCAAAGCTCAACATGCGAAGCTCTTCAATGGATGTCAAAGGCCCAATCTTTTTGTAGAGAACTTCACCCTTTTCACCAATAAACCAAGTGACGGGAACTCCCATTCCGAAATATGGACGAGTAGAGCCATCTGCGTCATAGAGATTTGGCCAGCTAATTCCATTAGTTCGGGCAAACATACGCCCATCTTCAATTCGTTTCTCTTCCACATCAACGCCTATTAACTGAATGGAAGGGTCCATTGTTTGATAGAACTCAGTAAATATAGGCAGTTCTTCTTTGCACGGATCACACCACGAACCCCACACATTGATAATGGCAGGGCCTTTAATTGCTGCGATATTAACCCCAGGCGAGCTATCTAAACACTCAGGTGTAATAACAGTGGAGGGATTATCAATAACCTTGATGTGATTACAAGAAACTACTTCTCCAGTGATGATGGGCTCAGATTTAGCGCATCCTGCAAGGAGAAGAAGTGAGGCAAGAATCGCTAACTTCTTCATCGGAAATCCTTATCTGTCTTAACCAAGAGCGCAGCTTTTGCTGGGTCCATCTCACCGATTCCCACCGATGGACATATCTTAGCCACCGGACAAGCTCCGCATGCAGGCTTGCGTGAGTGACAGATGCGTCTGCCATGCCAAATCATTCTCTGGGAGAGATTGGTCCACTCTTTCTCTGGAATGAGTTCTCCTACCTCAAATTCAACTTTCACTGGATCCATCGATGAAGTCCACTCGAATCTGCGTGAGAGGCGTCCAAAGTGTGTGTCGACTGTGATTCCAGGAATATCAAATGCATGACCTAAAACAACATTTGCCGTTTTGCGACCCACGCCAGGCAAGGTGATCAGCTCTTCAAGTGTGCTGGGAACTTCACCTCCAAAATCTTCTACCAATTTAGTTCCAAGACCTTTGAGATGGCGAGCTTTTGCATGATAAAAACCTGCTGAGAAAATATATTCTTCAATCTCAGCAAGTGGAGCTCTTGCATAATCCTTTGCCTTCTTATATTTCTTAAAAAGTGGTGGAGTTATCTGATTGACCCTTTTATCCGTGCATTGGGCAGAGAGCACCACAGCAACAATTAACTCCAGTGGATTCTTAAAGTCGAGCTCACAGCGGATCTCAGGGTAGGTCTTGGTCAAAATGCGATAGATAGCCCGAGCATTTTTTCGAGTTTCTATATCTGCCGCCACAGGAGTAAAGTACCCGTGTGCCTCAAGATGATGAAGTTATCCGTCGAGCCCCTCTCTTCACCGCGCTCGATGATGCAGCCGCAGCCTCACTCCGTGCCTCAATGGACTCAGTCAAAATTGCCAAAGGTGGAGTTCTCTTCAAAGAGGGCCAAGAGGGCGAACATGTCTATGTCATTATCGACGGCAAGCTCAAGCTGGGAACTTCAAGTGGCGATGGGCGTGAAAATCTCCTCTCCATCCTTGGGCCAAGTGACATGTTTGGTGAACTCTCCCTCTTTGATCCAGGACCTCGCACATCCACTGCAACAGCAGTCACAGATGCGAAATTACTTTCTCTCAGCCATGAAAAGCTGATTCCATGGCTACGAGATAATCCTGAAGTTTCACTTCAACTGCTCGCACGATTAGCTCAGCGCCTTCGCCGCACCAATGAAGCAGTGGGAGATCTTGTCTTCTCCGATGTTCCAGGTCGCGTTGCTAAAGCACTTATCGATCTCGGTACTCGCTTTGGCAAGAAGACTGAAGAAGGTCTCTTTGTTCACCACGACCTTACCCAAGAAGAGTTGGCACAACTTGTGGGTGCATCACGCGAGACAGTCAATAAAGCTCTTGCAGATTTTGCTGGTCGTGGATGGCTCAAGCTTGATGGACGCGCAGTATTAATTACTGATCTAGAACGCCTTGAAAAACGCGGTAAGTAATTCTTATACCTTCCGTAACTTTCGCTTCTAGCCAACCTCTATCTCACTCAATACCGTAGCTCCTCATCCGATCAGTCGCATCGGCAATCGAAATGAGAGTCTATGGAAAGTACTTTTTCATCAACGAGAAGATCAGCCCTCTTTACCTCAACGCTATCTGCAATCATCTTTACGCTAGCAATCAATACAACTCCATCGTATGCGGGCACTATTGATAGTGATTCAATTAAGAAAGCGGTTTCAACCCTTACTGGTGCTGCAACGAGCGCAGGGATTGGATTTGCAATTGCCTCCACCGTTTCAGCTCCGACAGTTGGCACAGCAGCCGCAACCGCAGTTGTTGCTGTCTCAGCAGGTGCGGTTTCCTATACTGTTGTAAGTCAGGCAATAGAACATCCTGCAGCTGCTGCGCAAACATTTAAAGCAATTAACCCAATGACTGCACCTTTTTATATTGCAACCCATCCCACTCAAGTGGTTAATGGTGTTCGCAATATTTGGAACTATCTCTTTGGATAGTTAAGCAACCTCAACGGTGAGTTCAACCTCAACAGGTGAGTTCAGTGGCAGCTCTGCAACGCCAATCGCGCTGCGTGCTGCCACTCCGTTCTCGCCCCAGATATGCATAAAGAGCTCTGATGCTCCATTGGCAACTGCTGGATGGCTCACAAATCCTGGCGCTCCATTGACATAGCAGACAATACGAACGACCTTTATAACAGAGTCAACTGGTGCAACGAGTTCAACTGCAGCAAGAGCGTTGAGAGCACAGATCTCAGCGAGTTTATTCGCCTCCTCCACACTCACATCTGCACCAACTTTTCCGGTCTGTGCAATTGCACCATCGACCATTGGTAATTGACCAGCTGTAAAGACAATTGAACCTGTACGAACTGCGGGAACATAGGCAGCAAGCGGCTTTGTTGCAACAGGAAGTGTTAAACCCTTCTCAGCTAACTTTGCACGAACATCAACTGACATCTACTTCACCTCTCGCTTAAAGACGGCTGTGAAATCGAGTGATCCTTCTTTCGGAACGAGTTGAATGAGTTCCCATCCATCTGATCCCCAGTTATCAAGAATCTGCTTTGTTGCATGTGAGAGAACTGGAACAGTTGCATATTCAAACTTCATTAATTTCCTCCAGAGAGAGTTGATTTAACAAGTGATGAGACGAGACCACCATCTGCCTTTCCAGCGATAAGTGGCTTAATAGCTCCCATAACCTTGCCCATATCGGCAGGTCCAGCAGCTCCTGTTGATGCAACTGCATCAGCAATAATCTTCTTAATCTCATCTTCACTGAGCTGAGCTGGAAGATACTTGGCGATAACTTCGCCCTCTGCCTTCTCTTCAGCTGCTTTGTCATCGCGGCCAGCCTTAGCAAACTCTTCTGCAGCTTCACGACGCTTCTTCGCCTCACGAGAGAGAACAGTGATGATCTCGTCATCGCTGAGAGTGCGAGCCTCTTTTCCAGCCACTTCTTCATTGGTAATGGCTGTAAGCACCATGCGGATAGTTCCTGATACGACCTTGTCACTGCTACGAATGGCTGCAGTGAGGTCTTCGTGAAGTCTTTCTTTAAGTCCCATAGGCGTATCTTCTCATGCCCCTGTATCTTGTGGACCATGAGTTATGTGCTCCGCGAAGCTGAAATCCCCGTATTACCTGCGGGCCATGCTCCCATTCGCATCCTCCACTTCTCAGATCTTCACCTGACTCCTTCAAGGCGTAAGGAGATTGCAGATATCAAATCCTTTGCATCCCTATCTCCTGACCTTGTGATTAGCACTGGAGATTTCCTTGCAGATATGAAGGCGGTGCCAGTTGCACTGGATGCTCTTGATGGACTTCTTGAAATTCCAGGGTTCTATGTTTTCGGCTCTAATGATTACTTTGCACCTAAGCCAAAAAATCCTCTGAAGTATCTCCTTCCTGATCACGGCAAGAGAGTGCATGGAGCAGATCTTCCATGGCCAGAGCTCGATAAAGGATTATCAGATCGCAGGTGGATCAATCTCAATACTTCTAGAGCTACAGTAAAGATAAATGACACTCAGATAGAAGCTCGCGGCACAGATGATGCACACCTTAACTTTGATGATTACTCACTTGTTGCAGGTGAGGCAGGAAAGTGTGATTTAGCTATCGGAGTTACTCACGCACCATATCTGAGAATTCTTGATGCTATGAATAAAGACAATCTCGATGTGATATTTGCTGGTCATACCCATGGTGGCCAAGTTCGTCTTCCATGGCCAGGTGGATCAAAGGCTTTGACTACAAACTGCGATCTGCCAACATGGCGTGCTCGTGGATTAACAAAAGATGGCGATGAGGCATATCTCCATATTTCAGCGGGAATGGGAACGAGTCCCTTTGCTCGCATTCGTGTTGCAAGTCCACCAGAGGTATCTCTTGTGACTTTGATTTCTGAGTTTTAGAAAACTATTTGGTCAGTCTTTGCGTAGGCCACAATTCCATACTGAGGAAACTCTTCTACTCCGCCTTTAACGATGATGAGTAAGGGAATTATCTTTCCTTGAAAATCAAGTATTGATTTGATCTCTCGCTGCTTTACCTTTGCAATTGGGGCAGGCATATATCCCACATGAAGTCCTTGCCATAGTCCATCTGCACGATGGATGGCATATATAGCAACTGCATTTTTGTCATAGGTATTTTTAGGTTCTGGAAGAAGATAACCCGCAATCCAACCTGCAGCTTCACCTGGACCATCTGATACAAGAGTGCGAATATTCTCATCATGATAGGACTCACCTACCACCTCTATAAATTGCTGCTCCCCGTAATCAACGCGGGCCGAGCCTTCATGGGTTTCAATTGCCCACGCAATCTCACCCAACCACTCTTGATCGACAACAATAGGTTGGGACTTCTCCTGAAATACTGAACGCAGGATTTCTTTAATGCCCATTGTTCAGCCGTGAAGGCTTAGCCCTTCTTTGCGAGAGCTTCGATATCGGCATCGACCATCAGCTCTGCCAGCTCTTTCCAATGAGTCTTTGCCTTCCAACCAAATGCATCTGCTGCCTTCGAAGGATCTCCAATAAGTGCATCAACTTCTGTTGGGCGAATATATTTCTTATCTGTCTCAACATGATCTTCCCAGTTGAGCCCTGCTCGTGAGAATGCAGCTTCTGCAAAATCACGCACTGTTGCTCCCACACCTGTGGCGACAACATAATCAGATGGCTTATCTTGCTGAAGCATCAGCCACATTGACTCCACATACTCCTTGGCATATCCCCAGTCACGAACTGCATCGAGATTACCTAGGAAGAGTTTGTCCTGCTGACCTGCCTTGATAGCTGCAACTGCGCGAGTAATTTTGCGAGTGACGAATGTTTCACCGCGACGAGGTGATTCATGGTTGAAGAGAATTCCATTGGTTGCATGCATTCCATAACCATCGCGATAGTTCACTGTGCACCAGTAAGCCATCAACTTTGCTGCAGCGTATGGAGATTGTGGTCTAAATATAGAATTCTCATTTTGAGGTGGTGGAGTTGATCCAAAGAGTTCAGAGGTTGAAGCTTGATAGAAACGGGTATCGATATCAGCGCTGCGAATAGCCTCAAGGAGTCCTACTGCTCCCACAGCATCAACTTGTCCTGTGTATTGAGGCATAGTGAATGAAACCTGCACATGTGACTGTGCACCGAGGTTATAAACCTCAGTTGGCTTTACCTCACGAATGAGGTTTGTTAGGCCCACGCCATCAATAAGGTCACCATAGTGAAGGAAGAGCTTTGGGTTTTTCTCATGTGGATCCTGGTAGATATGGTCGATACGGGATGTGTTAAATGTTGAGGAACGACGAATAAGTCCGTGAACTTCATATCCCTTTGCAAGGAGAAACTCTGCGAGGTAGGAACCATCTTGTCCTGTTACTCCAGTGATGAGGGCTACTTTTCTTGTCATCGTCGTACTTCTCCTTTTGCTATTGCATCTTTATACCAAGCGATAGTTGATGCAATTCCATCGCGCAATGAAATCTGTGGAGTCCACCCCAAAGC
>JACCDM011357070.1_pt1 | contig 13604 bp, 14 predicted proteins | sample 7445851 | NCBI WGS metagenome assembly JACCDM01 (sample SAMN15323438, study PRJNA562643) | freshwater metagenome | isolation source: river surface water | place: USA:Blue River Watershed | collected 2017-08-16
AAACAGGAAAGTTGAACGCATTGATGTGAACCGCTACACCACCACGAGGCACCAAAATGTGGGTGCCCGCAAAAGTGTTCTTTTTGCCAAGAGGCGCAACAGGCCCTTCGTGAATCAAGTTGCCACTGGGCAGTTCGCTAGCGGCCATGCCTGCATAGGCAAACAAAGTGCCTGTGCCGCCTTCAATGTCGACCCAAGAGTCAATGCGTGTGGCGCCGGTGTGCGCAGAAATGGCGTACAACTCTTCTTTGCGTTCACCCAAATACTTGGCCAATGCGCGCAGGGCAGCGGCACGTTGTTGGAAGTCCATGGCCAGCATGCCCTGCAAGCCAGTGGTGCGGCCGTAATGCAAGGCCTCGGCAAAATCTAAGCTTTCAGCGTGGGCAAATGCCACCTCTTTGCCATTGATGGCGCTGTGAAGGGCTTGTGCAGATTGCTGACCAACCCAACGGCCGGCGACAAAACTTTGGAGAACGGTGGTCATATAAGTGGCGCTCAAAGGCGATGGGTAGAAAGAAGGAAAACATGCAGTTGATAACCGGTTTGATAATTAACCAACCGCACGGACTGGAAATATTATGCATGTTTCCTTCTTTCTTGGCGACACCCTAAGATACGGGTTAACCCTCAATATCATTCATTCAACAGCAAATGCCATCAGGCCAGTTGCGGTATTGGAAATAGGAATGTGATAGTTGCGATGTACTTCACGAACACGTCCCGAAGCACCGGTCAACGCCGCACGCATGGCCAGCCACATCAACAATTCAACACCTTGCGTTCCCGATTTTTCAACCAATGTCAAACTATCGAATTGCGTCGCCCATTCTGGGTTGGTTACCAAACTGTCCATAAACTCCAAATCAAAGGATTTGTTAATAAAGCCTGCACGCTCGCCATCCAGTTGATGACTTAAGCCCCCCGATGCAATGACAGCTACTTTTAGATTTGAATCCCAGCGGCTAATGGCTTCTCCAACCGCTTTTCCTAAAGCGTAGGTTCGCCGCGCAGAAGGCAAGGGGAATTGAACTGTGTTGATACAAATGGGCACGACTTGGACCGGACAAGGTCCCTCTGGCCAAAACAACTTCAAAGGTAAAGTGCAAGCATGGTCTACCAACATTTCTTGACAAGTGGTGATGTCAAAGTCTTGGGCGATTAAGTGATTGATGATGTGCCAAGACAAGTCTGGATTGCCTTGAAATGGTGGCAAGGTTGGAATGCCCCAACCTTCATCCGCGTTGTTGTATTGCGCAGCTGCCCCCACCGCAAAGGTGGGCATTTTGTCTAAGAAAAAGTTCAATCCATGGTCGTTATAGAAGACCACCACCAGATCAGGTTTAGCTGTCTTTAACCAATTTTGAACAGGTGGAAAACCGTCAAAAAAGGGCTTCCAGTAAGGTTCTTGCTGTTTGCCATTGTGAATGGCTCCCCCAATGGCGGGAATGTGTGATGTGGCCAAGCCACCGATGATTATTGCCATGATGTACTCCTTTATTCAATGCGATCAGGTATTGGCAGCAGCTCGAAGTTTGGCTTGAAACGCTTCCTTGGTCATGCCGGTTTGTTGCGCGCCAATGTCTTGCATGTCAAGGCCAAAGATGCCCGCAAACTTGGCCAAGTAATACGCGTTGCCTCCTGCAGCAATCAAGGCCAACACTTGCTTCGAACGAATGGCATTAGCTTGACTTTCATTCAACTCATATCGCTTCATATAGGCTTCTGGATCGTCCAGAAATGCTTTTCTGTTGCCAGCAGAATTGAATGAAAAACACATTTTGTTCAGGGCGTAGCCCTTCTGTGCTTGTTCGCCATCAAAGGGGATGGTTCCGGGTATGGCCATGTTGTTTTCCTGTCTCAAATCATGAAGTTGATGGCAGAAGTATCTATTGCCCATCAAATTAAATAAACAGATGATTTAATATTAATATCATGAATAAATTAGATTGGTTAGATTTGGATGCCAAGTTGCTAAGACTGTTGGTCACAGTGATTGACACGGGCTCGGTCACGCAAGCGTCGCATCAGCTTGGCGTCACACAGTCTGCCGTCAGCCACTTATTAGACAAACTGCGCGCCATCACGGGAGACCCTTTGTTTGTGAAGTCAGGACGCGGCATAGCAGCCACGGCCCAAGCAGAGGCCTTGGCAGTGCGAGCGCGCAGCTTGCTGGGCGACCTTGAACGTTTTGCGCATGCTGAAAGTTTTGATCCTGCCAAGTGGCGCACCCAACTCACCATTGCAGCCAATGACTTTCAAAGAGAATTGTTATTGCCCGCACTCATGAAAAAGTTAAGGTCCCAATCACCTGGGGTAACCCTGCGGGTCATTCCATCGGACATTCCCAGCTTGGAAATGCTCAGGCAAGAGCACTGCCAATTGGCCATTAGCCCCAGGCCACCCGAGGCGACAGATGTGATGCAGAAACGATTGTTTGTCGATCGCTATCGTGTTTTTTTTGATGGGCAAGTGCGCAAGGCACCAAGCAAAAAATCAGACTATTTATTAGCCCTGCACGCCACAGTGATGTACAGCCCAAAGCGAGCGCTAGACTTAGACCAACACATGATCGACCAAGGTATTCATCGACAATTTCAAGTCATGGTGCCAGGCTTCGCAGCTCTGCCGGGCTTTTTGCGAGGTACCGATATGCTGGTCACAGCACCTAGCATGTTGTCGGGGTCGTTGATGCAAGAATTTGCCAGCACAGAGGTACCCGTTCCCTGCCCTAGCCTGCCGATGTACATGGTTTGGCATTTGCGGTATCAAAATGATCCAGCACACCAATGGTTGCGCAAACAGATTGAAAGCTTAACGCGCAAATCGACCCAATAGCCTCAAAAAACTTTGACAGGTTGTCGTTTAAAAGATCTTGATCAGTCTTCAAATACTTCAGTATCCACTTCCGAGTTGGCCTGCGCGTTGTAGCGACTACCCGTCACTGTGCGCTCATTGATCAGCGCTGCTACACGACTTATCAAATCGGCATTGAGTTTGACGGTCGCCGCACCCAAGTCGTCCAACAAATGTTTTTCGCTAGTGGTGCCTGGAATGGGAATGATGTGCGGGGCTTTGTGCAGCAACCACGCCAATGCCAATTGCGCAGGCGAACAACCCGCTTCATGGGCTAGTTGTTGATAAGGCGAAAATAGCTTGAAATTTGCAGCGTAGTTGTCAGCTGCAAAACGAGGCATGGATTTGCGAATGTCCTTGGCATCCAAGGCTTGAATATCCACGGGACCGCAAAGGAATCCACGCGCCACAGGACTGAATGCCACAAAGGTCGTGCCCAATTCTTCGCACGCCTTGAGCACCGCTATTTCAGGATTGCGTGTCCACAAAGAATATTCAGTTTGTACCGCTGTGATGGGATGTACAGCATGTGCTTTGCGCAATGTGCTGGCAGAAACTTCAGACAAACCAATGCTTTGAATTTTGCCTTGTCGAATCAAATCGCTGAGTGCACCCACGCTGTCTTCAATAGGAACTTTTTTGTCCCATCGGTGCAAGTAATACAAATCGATGACATCGGTTTGTAATCGCTTTAACGCGTCTTCGCACGTCTTGCGAATGGTTTCAGGGCGTCCATCGATGACGCGCACCAATTTGCCATCGCCGTTCACATCGACACCCGTCATGCCGCATTTGCTGGCCAAGGTGAATTTTTGACGATGGGATTTGAGAACTTTGCCCACCAAGGTTTCGTTGGCACCAAAACCATACAAAGCGGCTGTGTCAAAAAATGTGACGCCAGCATCGAGTGCTGTGAGCAACACTTTTTCTGCTTGCGCTTCAGATACGGGGGCGCCATAAGCATGGCTCAAATTCATGCAGCCCAAGCCAATTTCACTGACTTGGAATTGTCCGAGTTTTCTGTTTTTCATAGGCTGGCATTATGAGAAGTTTTGGTCCAATCTGGCAAGGGTGCCGATCGGTGCAAAACATCTTGATGCAGCCAGGTGGCACTTTTTCGAGCGCGCTCTGCGACTGTTTCAAGGGGCAACTGCTGATAGTCGTCATTGAAAACTTCAAAGCTGTAATCGCCCTTGTAGCCGATGCGCTCAAGTCGCAGCACCAAATCGGCCAATTGATCGCTGTGAACGCCCTCCCCTGGAAACACTCGGAAGGTTCGGGCGGTGGTCATGCGCTCTTCAAAGGAAGGCGTCTCGTTCCACATGAAATCGGAGAGTTGCGCCAGAAAAATTCTGTCGGGATCGATGTCCTCAATCTCATCCAAGGGCGTCTTGGCCGCGAAGATGTGAAAGGAATCAATGCCGATGCCCAAATTGGGACAATCGGCTCGGCACACCACGTCCCAGCTGGTGGTGAACTCGTTGACCGTGCGGCCCCATGACAAGCCTTCGTAGGCCACTTTGATACCCAAGGGGATGGCCATCATGGCCAATTTCTTCAAGTCCTTGGCAATCAAGTCAAGATCATCTGTGGCATGGCGTGACGTGGATGAGCAGGCCAGCAGAACTTTGCTGCCTGTGGCTGCGCACATCTCGAGCATGGACTTGGCAATGTCCACTTTGTAACTGTGCAAGTGGCCCGACAAACCTTCAAAGTCACGCAAGACTTGAAAGCCTGTGGGTCGCAGACCGCTGTTTTGAATGGCTTTGACGGCCGCCTTGACGCCACCCGGATGGCCCACCAAATCGCGCGCCATCAACATCACTTGTGAGAAGCCTACGCTTTTCATGGCTTCTAATTTGGCCTCTAAGGGACCCGCCATTGTGATGGTGTCCATGCCATAACCGTCGAGCAGATTCATGACCAGTCCTTAAGAAGTTTGGTGCACCAACTCAAACGAAACCGAGCCCAGTGCACTGCGAGTGAGGGCACCTCGGTCTTCGGGGTGCAAGTCTTTGGACTCTACAAATTCAACACCATTGGCTTTGAGTGTTTTCACAGCATGCGCCACGTCTTTCACACCAAAACCAATGCGCTTGAGCGATTCGGGAGAATCATCGGCCTCCATCCAAGGATCGGGCTCAATGAGTTGCCAGAGAAATTGACCGCAAGGGCTTTTCATCAATTTGCCTTTGGGCAAGATGCCAAAGCGCTCTTCGTCTGGAATGACGGTGAAATCAAACATGTGTTCGTAATACGCCAGCCAGTCTTCACTGCGCGCTGCGCCAATATACTGAACCACGCCAAAATAACTCATGCCTTCCACGGCGGTAGGATGCTGATCCACTGTGGGAATGGGTTTGAAGTCGATGTCGTAAATCGAAAACTCTTGCCAACGATCGACAAAGTAATAACGTGTGCCGCCCGGGCCATGAATGGCGGGGATATGCAGCTCCATGGCTTGGGCGTGGCTGGCCACCGACCAGGCACCCAGGTCAATGCAGCGGGTGTGGGCCTTGAGGGCATCTTGCACACGGAATGCCACCGCAGAAATTTCGGCCTGGCCATCGGCTGTGGCACTGACGCGTGCATCGTCGGGGTTGGCATTGACCACCAAGTTCATATCGCCTTGACGGTACAAAGTGACTTCGCGAGAGCGATGACGCGCAATGGGTCTGAATCCCATGGACTCCAACACTTGCCCCAAAGCTTGAGGTCGATTGGTGGCGTACTCAATAAATTCAATGCCTTGAATGCCCAAACGGTTGGGCATTTCTGGGACGGCTTCGCGGTCAGTGGTGCGCAAATTCATGGGGGACTCCAATCCAAAACATTAGAAACATTAACCCAAACGGGCCACACTGCGAAGCACTTCGGCCGTGGTTGTTTTCAAGCCGAAGTATTCCAAATAGGCAGGGATTTGTTCAAACAACATATCAGAACCGACCTGTACTCGACAACCTCTCTTTTGAGCCGCCAGCAAAAAGGCGGTCATCTCGGTTCGCATCACCACCTCACCCACAAAGGTTTCGGGGGCCAATCGAGAAACGTCCATTGGCAAGGGGTCGCCTTCGTTCATGCCCATAGGGGTGGCATTGACCACCAAGTCATGGCCTTCTGGATCGTTTGAGCCTGTTTGTACTTCAATGCTGGGGTACTCCTGCTGGAGTCGCATCGCCAAGCCTTCACAGGAAGCGGTGTTGACATCAAACAAGCTGATCGCTTTGATTTTTTCTGCGGCCAAAGATGCCGCAATGGCGGAACCCACGCCACCCGTTCCCACCACCAATACGCGCTTGCCGGTGAGATCAAATCCTTTTCGCTGAACGCCGCGAACAAAGCCAGCGCCGTCAAACATATCGCCTACCAAACGGCCTTGGGCATCGCGCTTCACAGCGTTGCAGGCACCCGCCACTTTGACGGTGGCCGTGACTTCGTCGAGTAAACCCACCGTGGTCACTTTGTGCGGCATGGTGATCAGGGCACCGCGGATATTGGTCAATTGAAAGACTGATTTTAAAAACGCAGGGTAATGCTCGGCCTGACATCCCATCGGGACCACCAAAGCATTGATGCCCTCTTTTTCAAAATAAGGGTTGTAAATCAGGGGCGATTTAAAGCTGTGCGTGGGATACCCAATGTGGGCGATCAACTCAGTATTGCCGTCGATGTTCATGATGAGACTATAAAAAAGCGAAGCCCCAAGACGAGCTCAGAGACTTCGCAATAGAAATTAAACACTGAACGATGAGTCTGCGGACAGACCCATCGAAAGGGTCAAATTACTTGCGCAACTTGGCCAATTCAGCTTGCATCTCAGCCACAGTGGCAGAAATAGCATCACCGTGTTTTGCAATCACAGGCTTCATCTTGTCGCGCAGGATAGCCATTTCTGAGGCGGGCAAGGTGGTAATTTGCATACCATTTTTACGGAGGTTCTCAGTGATGCTGCCAGCCAAATTGCGTGATTGTGTCCGCTGGAATTTAGAGGCTTCCACCATGGCGTCTTCCACAATTTTCTTTTCGGCAGCAGACAAGCTGTCATGGAACTTCTTGCTCATCAACACAGATTGTGGGTTGTATTGGTGATTGCTCAACACCATGTGCTTTTGCACTTCATACAACTTGGCAGAATTGATGGTGGCCACGGGGTTCTCTTGACCGTCCACAGCGCCCTGCTCCAACGCAGCATACAACTCTGGGAATGGCAGTGGTGTGGGGTTGGCACCCAATGCTTTGACCCAATCCACGTTGATGGCGTTTGGAATGACGCGCAACTTCAAGCCTTCAATGTCAGAGACTTTGTTGATGGCACGCTTGCCATTGGTAATGTTACGGAAACCCAGTTCAAAGAAACCCAAACCAATGATGCCTTTGTCGGCCAATTTGGCGTGGAGTTTTTTACCGAAAGGACCATCGACCACGGCGTCGGCTTCGTTCACGTTGGCAAACATGAAGGGGAAGTCAAACACTTCGAAATCTTTGATTTGGCTGGCCAAGATGCCAGAGTTCAAAGACACCATTTCCAAAGCGCCACCTTGAATGGCTGCCACGTTGGCTTGATCGCTACCCAAAGTACCGCCTGGGAACAAGTTCACCTTGATCTTGCCACCCGTTTTGCTTTCAACGATTTCTTTGAATTTTTCCATGCCCATCACAACGGGGTGACCCGCAGCATTTTGATTGGCAAACTTGATGGTCTTCTCTTGTGCAGAGGCAAGGCCCATGGCAGCGATGGCTACTGTAGCCAAAACAGTCTTGATAAAAACACGTTTCATGTCAGTGTCTCCTGATGAAATTGATGGTCGTACGCCAAACAAGGATTTCACTGTCTCGCGTACCCGTGAAGACAGTGAAAAGGAAATTAATAAAACCAGCGCGCGGGCACCATGACCAAAGCGGGGAAGGCAACCATTGCAAACATGATGATGAATTGGGCGACCATGAACGGCATGACGCCACGCGTCACTTCATCCATGCTCACCTTGCCAACGCCTGCTACCGCATTCAATACGGTACCGACTGGCGGTGTGATCAAGCCAATGGCATTGTTGATGATGAACAAAACGCCAAAGTACACAGGGTCAATGCCTGCAGCTTTCACCACTGGCATCAACACGGGTGTCAGCAACAGAATGGTTGGCGTCATGTCCAATGCAGTACCCACCACCATGGTGATCACCATGATCGTCAACATCAATAAGCGGGGACTGTCTAGCAAAGGCTGAAGCAATGAGATCAATTGTGCGGGCAAATTGGCAACGGTAATTAACCATGCAGACACCATTGCTGCGGCCACCAAGAACATCACAATGGCACTGGTTTTGGCTGCTGCCACAAACAAGGGGACAATGGTTTTAAAGCTGAGTTCTTTGTAAATAAACAAAGAAATGAACAAGGCATAAGTTGCCGCCACCACAGCAGCCTCAGTGGGGGTAAACACGCCAAATTTCAAGCCAAAGACAACGATCAAGGGCAACACCAATGCCCAAGTGGCTTCTCGCATGGCCACACCAATTTCACCCATCGATTTACGAGGCGGGACTTGCACCACTTCTTTGCGAGCCAACCACCACCAAGTGATCCACAAAGAAGCGCCCAGCATCACGCCTGGAACGATACCAGCCATGAACAGTTTTGAAATAGAAACATTGCCTGCCACACCAAAAATGACAAAGCCAATGCTGGGTGGAATGACGGGTGCAATGATGCCAGCAGAAGCGATCAAGCCAGCTGACCGCGCCCGGTCGTGACCTGCAGCGACCATCATGGGCAACAACAAAGAAGCCAAGGCAGCGGCATCCGCCACAGCAGAACCTGACAAGGCCGCCATGATCACAGCAGCCATGATGGTGACGTAACCCAAACCACCTTTGATGTGCCCCACGCAAGCCATGGCAAAGTTGACGATACGGCGTGACAAGCCACCCGCGTTCATGATTTCTCCGGCCAACATGAAAAATGGCACCGCCAACAAAGGGAAACTGTTTGAGCCTTCAATCAGGTTTTGCGCCAAAATTTGGGCATCAAACATGTTGAGGTGCACCATCAGGGCCACACCGCAAATTAACAGGGAGAAAGCAATGGGCACACCCAAAGCCATGGCACCCAACAAAGAAAGAACGAATACAGCAATGGTCATTTGAAATTCTCTTTAACTGTTGGGCTGGAATTAGTGCTTATCGCCATGAGGTGCTTCTTCAGATTCTTGGAACATCATGAGTTCTGCATTTGACATTTGGCCAGTGATCAATTTGAAGAAGTCGATGGCAATCATCAAACCCGCCAAGACAGCAAAGATGATGCCTGGGAAGTAAACCCAGCTCAGAGACACTTCCATCACCGCACTGGTGCTGGACCAGTTGATGATGGCCTGTTCGTAAGCACCTTTGAAGAGCAGGTAACAGCACAACAGCATGAGTAACTGAGACAAGCCCATGCAGATTCTTTTACCAACAGGTCCTAAGCGCCCTACCAACATGTCTGTGCCCAAATGCTCGTGTGAACGGACTGCCACGATGGCGCCTAAAAATGTCATCCACACAAACAACCATCGGGACAACTCTTCTGACAAGGTGATACCGGAATTGAAGCCGTAACGCAGCAGCACATTGCCAAAAACCAAAACAACCATGCCCGCCATGAAAATGGCGATCAGATATTCGATGGCTTTGCAGAGAATGTCTAAAAAACGGTTCATTGAAAGTTTCCCGGAAAAAGCGTTACATGCGTTAATGTACGAACTAGTTAGTTTTTAAAGATAGGTAAAAACCCTAAATCTTTCGAAACATAAGTGGCTACCTGCTATAACAATTTTAAATAACCAGAAAAGCTGCCATTTACTGGCGAACGTAACTGGTAATCAGGTCCACCACTTGCGATTTCTTTAGCGTCTGAGCCTTGCCTGCAGAAGGCTTGCCTTTGAAGATCAAACCAAAGGTATGTCGGTTGGAAACATTGAAAAAGGTCAAAGCAGAAATGGCTGAATGAATCTCCAGAGGGGTGAGATTCTTTCTAAAAACGCCCTGCTTCACCCCACGGGTGTAAAGTTCTTCGATGGTTTGTAAAGCGGAACCGTTGAGTTTTTGAATCTCAGGACTCTGTGCCAAATATTCAGCGCGATGCACGTTCTCGCTCATCACCAAACGAATAAATTCTTCGTTTCCTTGGTGGTGGTCGTAGGTAAATTCGATCAAACGCTTCAGTGCTTCTTCAGGTTCAAAATCATTGAGATGCAGATCTGCTTCAATTTTTCGCATGCGGCCATAGGCAGCTTCTAAGACGGCAATGTAGAGGCCCTCTTTACTGCCGAAGTAGTAATAGATCATGCGTTTGCTGGTACGCGTGGCAGCGGCTATTTCATCGATGCGCGCACCGGCTAAGCCTTTGTCAGCAAACTCTTGAGTGGCCACACTCAAAATTTCCGCCATCGTTCGCTCGGGATCGTTGGTGCGGCTAGGGCTGGATTTACGAGGGACTGGGGACGAAGATTTTGTCATTTGATAAATGTACCACTTGGTTAATTATCAAACGAAATTTGGCCTCAGGTCAACAGGTCATCCCCTCCCCAGGGATGACCTGAGCACTCAATTAGGCAGTCAATTGCAACTCAAGGTCATGCAAGACCTTGTAGCAAGGCAACACTTGCGCCACGCTAGAGTTGGGCTCACGGCCCTCTTTGATAGCGGCAAAAAACTCACGGTCTTGCAACTCAATGCCATTCATGGACACCGCCACTTTGGACACGTCGATCTGCTCTTCCTTGCCGGTGTACAGGTCGTCGTAACGGGCCAAGTAAGTGCCTGTATCACCGATGTAGCGGAAGTAGGTGCCCAAGGGGCCATCGTTGTTAAACGACAAGCTCAAGGTACAAATAGCACCGTTGGCGGCTTGCAATTGAATGCTCATGTCCATGGCAATGCCCAAGGAGGGATGAATGGGACCTTGAACTGCATTGGCTTTGACAATGGGGCTGCCCGCTTGATAAGCAAACAAATCAACGGTATGCGCAGCGTGGTGCCACAGCAGGTGATCGGTCCAACTGCGGGGCTGACCGAGTGCATTCATGTTGGTGCGGCGGAAGAAATAGGTTTGCACATCCATTTGTTGAATGTTGAATTCACCGGCTTTGATTTTTTGATTCACCCACTGATGGCTAGGATTAAAACGACGGGTATGACCGCACATGGCCACCTTGCCGGTCTCCTTGGCCAAGCGCACCACTTCGTCAGCGTCTTTCCAACTGTCGGCCAAAGGAATTTCTACTTGAACGTGTTTGCCCGCTTTCAAACAAGCAATCGATTGAGAGGCGTGCATTTGCGTAGGCGTACACAAGATGACCGCATCAACTTCGGGCAAGGCCAAGCTGTCGGCTAAGTCTGTGGTGACATGTTGGATACCGTACTTGTCTGCCACTTCTTTTGTCTTTTCAAGATCGCGGCTGATCAGAGAGACCACTTCAACGCCGTCGATGTTCTTGATGCCGTCCAAGTGCTTGATGCCAAAGGCACCCGCACCTGCTAGCGCCACATTGATTGTTTTAGTCATGTTGAAATTCCTCAGTTCAAAATTGATTTTCTAAGATCAGGTGTCCCACGGCCGTGTTGGATGCGGGGACGTGATAGAAACGTTGCTTGAGTACTGGCGATTTGCCACCTGCCACGTCATTCATGGCGCCACGCGCGATGAGCCACATGACCAACTCAATACCTTCACTGCCCGCTTCGCGCACGTAGTCAATATGGGGAATGTCGGCAGCACCTTGTGGGTCGCTGATGAGCTTGTCCAAAAAGGCGTTGTCAAATTCTTTGTTGATCAAGCCAGCACGTGCGCCTTGTAGTTGATGGCTCATCCCACCCGTGCCCCAAATGTGCACATGGATGTCTTGGTCGTAGCTTTCAATGGCTTTTCGAATGGCCTTGCCTAAATTGAAGCAGCGTTGACCACTGGGCACAGGGTACTGAACCACATTCACCGCAAACGGAATGACGGGGCATGGCCATTCAAACTTGTCTGCAGGGGGTTGGCCACACATCAAGGACAATGGCACTGTGAGGCCATGGTCCACATCCATTTTGTTGACGATGGTGAGGTCAAAGTCTTGCTGAATGACTGACTGCGCAATGTGCGATGCCAACTCGGGGTGACCCTTGACCACAGGCACTGGGCGAGGACCCCAGCCTTCATCGGCGGGTTGAAATTCTGCAGCAGTGCCAATGGCAAACGTCGGGATGAAATCCAAACTGAAGGCAGTGGCATGGTCGTTGTAGACCAAGAAAATGACATCAGGTTTGTTGTCTTTCATCCATTGCTGGCCATACTCGTAACCCTTGAAGACGGGTTGCCAATAGGGTTCTTGGGTCTTACCCAAGTCGAGGGCCGCGCCAATGGCTGGTACGTGTGATGTAAATACGGAAGCTGTAATTTTTGCCATAGTCATTTTGCTTTCTTGGCGGCTGAGCCTTGAGGTTGGTTTTTCGCTTGTGCGTCACCGTTTTCGCCCACAAAGCGATTGCCATCAACGGAGCGTCCGCCGTTGATCATCATGTTGCGGTACTCCTCTTCGGTCATGCCGGTCATGGAGCCCGCCATTTGCTGGAAGCTTTTTCCGTCAGTGGCACCAATTTTGGCCAAGAAATAAATATTGCCACCGGTGCGCATGCACCAGTTCAAATCGCGCGCCATGACGGCTTGTTTCTGCTCTTCGGTCATGGCCCATTCGTCAAGATAGGCGCGTTCATTGGCTTTGAATCGCTCGCGGTTTTCAGCCTTCATGAGTGACATGCAAAACTGATTAATCCAATAACCTTTGCGGCTTTGCTCGGCATCAAAAATGATGGTGCCAGGCACATCCAAATAGGGTTTGTCGAGAGCCATTATTTTGTCTCCTCTGGCCAATACAAACGCATTGGGTTGTCGACTAACAATTTTTGTTGCTGCTCTGGCGTGGTCGCAATGTGTGGAATGAAATCCACCAACAAGCCATCGTCAGGCATGTGCTTTTTCAAATTGGGGTGTGGCCAATCGGTGCCCCACAATACGCGGTCGGGAAACTCTTCCACAATGGCCTTGGCAAAAGGCACCACATCTTGATAGGCATTTTGCTCGCCGTTCAATGCGGGTGCGCCCGTCACAGACAAGCGCTCGGGACAGGTGACCTTCGTCCAAACATTGGGATGCTCACGCATGAATTTCAAAAACAACTGAAACTGAGGGCCATCCACAGGCAGTTTTACATCGGGGGTGCCCATGTGGTCAACCACCACAATGGTGGGGAGGCCTGTAAAGAAGTCCCACAACTCTGGCAAGTCCACCGCTTCAAAGTAAATCACCACGTGCCAGCCCAACTTGGCAATACGCGTGGCAATTTCCATCAACTCTTCCTTGGGTGTGAAATCAACCAAGCGTTTGACAAAATTAAAACGAACCCCACGAATACCAGCGGCGTGCATGGCCTGCAACTCTTCGTCAGTGACTGAGCGTTTGACAGAGGCAACACCGCGCGCTTTGCCATTGGAATGCAACAAGGCATCAACGGTGGCGCGATTGTCCGTGCCGTGACAAGTGGCGCCCACCACCACATTTCGGGAGAAGCCCAAGTGGTCGCGCAAGGCATACAGTTGGTGCTTGGAAGCATCGCAGGGCGTGTACTTGCGTTCGGGTGCATAAGGAAACTCTGCACCGGGTCCGAAAACGTGGCAGTGTGAATCCACCGCGCCTGCAGGCAATTTAAATTTGGGTTTGCTGGGTCC
>JACCDM011083926.1_pt1 | contig 13603 bp, 12 predicted proteins | sample 7445851 | NCBI WGS metagenome assembly JACCDM01 (sample SAMN15323438, study PRJNA562643) | freshwater metagenome | isolation source: river surface water | place: USA:Blue River Watershed | collected 2017-08-16
ATGAGTGAAGAGCTAAGCGTAGGTGTACGCATATTGTTGGAACGAATTAAGTCCAACCCTGAAGAAGTGATGGATGACTACGGCAAATGGGGGCAGCTACGAGAAGCTGTGTACGCTTACAAGGAAGAGGGACACCGTCGTCCGTGGATACGTGGGTTGCGGCAAGATGAGATAGATATGCTGTACGAAGCGTTTAGTTCACATGCACGGCAGATATTTGATGACTACGTGTTGAGTCACGTGCTAGGTGTAGAAGATGAGAAGGAAGAATACGTTGGTCAGGCAAAGCTCAATAAAGCAATGGCTCAGAGAGGGATGCTAATGAATAACCCGCCTGTGTTAAACCCCATGTATGACCCCCGCCAAACCGCTATCCAACCCGGCCAGATTGTACCTATAGCCACAACGCAGACTTCAACCACATCCTTAGTCACTAGGCTTAAACAAGAACTAGGAATCAAATGAAAATAATCGCGCTTGACTTTGAGACTTACTACGACAAGGAGTACAGCCTCAGCAAGATAACGACTGAGGAGTACATACGTGATCCACGATTTGAAACTATAGGGGTAGGGGTAAAAGAAGATGGACAAGATGCAGTGTGGGTGGCAGGTACACATGACAAAATCAAGAAGTATCTGGATTCGCTCAACCTGCACGAGCATCTGGTCTTGGCTCATAACGCTATCTTTGATGCCGCTATTCTTAATTGGCGTTTTGACATTCGCCCTAGGGGTTGGCTTGACACGCTTAGCATGGCGCGTGCTCTGCATACCACTGAGGTGGGGGGATCACTGGCTGCACTCGCTGCGTATTACAAACTGGGTGAAAAAGGAACAGAGGTCGTCCAAGCTCTCGGTAAGAGGCGCACGGACTTTACGGCGGTAGACCTAGCCGCGTACGGCGAGTACTGCAAGAACGACTGCCACCTAACGCTAGAGCTGTTCAAGATACTGTCGCAGGGGTACAACAAGGCTGAGCTTAAGCTGATCGACCTGACCATCCGTATGTTTTCGGAACCCGTGCTGGACTTGGACGTGAACATCCTGCTCGACCACATCCACGAGGTGCAGGTAGATAAGAAGCGGCTACTAGAAGCTGTGACCATGGTGGACAAAGACCAGCTCATGTCGAACGACAAGCTGGCGGCAACGCTAAAGCTGCTGGGGATAGAGCCACCCCGCAAAATCAGCCCAACGACAGGCAAGGAGACGTACGCTTTTGCTAAGTCGGACGAGGCGTTCAAGGCGCTGCTCGAACACGAAGACTCTAGGGTTCAGGCTATTGTGGCTGCGCGGCTAGGCGTAAAGTCTACGCTTGAGGAGACCCGCACCCAACGGTTTATCGAGATTGCTTCCCGAGGAACTATGCCAGTTCCCCTACGCTACTACGCCGCCCACACGGGACGGTGGGGTGGTGACGACAAATTAAACCTGCAAAACCTTCCCCGGAAGTCTCCCCTGAAGAGCGCCATTCTTGCCCCCGAGGGCTACATGATGATCGACGCTGACTCCTCCCAGATCGAGGCGCGGACGCTGGCGTGGCTGGCTGAGCAGGATGACCTTGTGGCTGCGTTCGAAGCTGGAGAGGACGTGTACAAGATCATGGCCTCTGCCATATACAACAAGCCCGTACACGATATATCCCCGCCTGAGCGCTTTGTCGGAAAGACAACTATTCTGGGTTGTGGCTACGGCATGGGTGCAGCTAAGTTTCAGGCGCAGCTTAAGGTGTTCAAGGTGTACGTCGAGCTAGACGAGTGCAAGCGCATCATTGATACATATCGGCGTACATACCCGCAGATCACGGCGTTCTGGAAGGTAGCTAGTAAAGCTCTGGACTACGTGCGGGACGACCAGACATTCGAGTTCGGACGTGGCGGCATTCTTAAAGTTGACGGCAAGAAAGGCATCCTGCTACCCAACGGCTTGTACATCAAGTACCCCAACATCAGGCAGGTACAAAAAGATGACGGTTCGGCTGAAACCGTGTACGATACAAAGAGGGGCAAAGCAACTATACCGAATAGGATATACGGCGGTAAGGTGACAGAGAACGTCTGCCAAGCCCTCTCAAGGATTGCTATCGGTGACCAGATGCTACGGATAGCTAGGAAGTACAAGGTGGTAATGACGGTGCATGACGCGGTTGCTTGCGTTGTACCTGAAGATGAAGTCGAGCGCGGCGTTGAGTACGTCGAGTTGTGTATGAGAATAAGACCCGAATGGGCACCAGACCTGCCGCTTAATTGTGAATCAGGATATGGAAGGAGCTACGGAGAATGTTAGAAGGATTAATGTGGGCAGGAATTGGTATTACGTGCGGCGTGGTGGGGTCATCAATCGTACATAAAATACAAGGGTTGAAAGATAAACCGACTGCGAAGTTGGGAGAACCATCTTATGAAGCGCCCGTCTTAGTGAAGGGCACCGACCACAACACTACACCCCAAATGCGGATTGGGTTTATTGACGCGATGAACGGGCGCATCCTTGAAGTGTCTACGCAGATACCTCACCCCGGCGTGGCGAACCACTACGACTGGAAGACCGAGATGTACGTAGTGCCAGAAGACCAGAAGCTGAGTGAAGCAATATCAACTGTGATGTTGATGAAGGGGCTAGATCGGTGATCGTTGATTCGATAAATGTAAAAAAGGTGTGGCAGACCATAAACGACTGGTGGGCTAGTTCCATGGTGGCAGTGCTGTTGTTCCTGTTGGGGCTATACATTGGCAGTACCAACACAGAGAACCGCATCGCTTCAGACTGCAAGTTCGCCGGTGCGTTCCGGGTAGAGATTCAAGCATTCATTTGCCAGAGGAAGTTATGAGCATCGCGTGGTCTTACAGCAGCATCAAAACTTTCGATCAGTGCCCGAAAAAATACTATCACCTGAAGATAGCAAAGGACTTCAAGGATGAGGACACGACTGCTACGCTCTACGGCACGGAGCTTCATACGGCGGCGGAGGAGTTTATTGGTTTGGGCAAGCCTCTTCCCGCACGTTTCCTTTTCATTGGCAAAACACTCGAAGCGCTACAAAAAATTCCGGGCGAGAAGTTCTGTGAGCTTAAACTCGGCGTTGCGAAGAGGGATGGTAAATTCGCGCCTTGTGATTTCTTCGCTAAGGATGTCTGGTGGCGGGGCATAGCTGACTTGCTTATAGTTAACGAGGAGAAGCGCACCGCGTACCTTGTGGACTACAAGACCAGCAAGAACGCCAAGTACGCAGATACAAAGCAGCTAGACCTACTAGCCGGTGCGGTGTTCACGCACTTCCCCAAGGTGGTGGAGATCAAGTCGGCTCTGCTCTTTGTGGTTAGCAACGAGATGGTAAAGAAAGACCACGAGTACATAATGAAGTCATCGTATATGAATTCTATGGAGCCTGAGCTTAACCGGCTCGAAGCAGCTATGAAGAACAATGTATGGAACCCTAATGCCGGGCCACTATGTAAGTTCTGCCCGGTCACTGAATGTGCACATAACCGGAGAGGTTGAAATGCCTTACGTTAATAAGAAGCGCCCTTACAAGAAAGAGTACGAACAACAACTTGCACGAGGTGAGCATGAAGATCGTATGGATCGGCAACGCGCCCGTAACGAGATGGACAAGAAAGGTGTTAAACGCGCCGGGAAAGATATTGACCATGTGGTGCCGCTTTCAAAGGGCGGTACGAATGCGCCTTCCAATCTGAAGCTGAAGAAGCCTAGCGCAAACCGTTCGTTCAGCCGCAACAGCGACCACACCGTTAAGAAGAATGCGCCTAAAAAATGACACCTGAAGAACGAGAACCGCTAATGGATTCGATGTCGTTGGAAGAAGCACGAGTAGTCTGGCTGACGATGATAGGTTCTGGTTGGGTAAACGAAGACGTTCTTATGGACGAACCGTTCGGCTCTGTGCTTGACGCTGCAGGTACGATTTTAGATTACGAAGCTATGCTTGAGTACAACCATCACCAATACAAAATAAAACTAAGATGCGAGTCGTAGACAATAAAGTTATCGTGCTTCGCACGAGGAGACCACACCTAGTCACCGAGAAGATCAAGAAGAGCAAGATCATCGGCTGGCTACCTGACGGCTTACATGACGTAGCTGTGTTCTTTGGCTTGAAAGAAGCGCAAGCCCTGACTGACCTGAAGATCAAGGGTGTGCCCTCGACGATAGAGCGCGACTACAACTGGCCGGGGCAGTTCAAACCGTTTAACCACCAGAAAGAAACCGCTGCATTCCTGACGCTACGCAAACGTGCATTCTGTTTCAACGAGCAGGGTACGGGCAAGACGGCGGCAGTTATCTGGGCGGCTGACTACCTGATGAAGATAGGCGCGGTGCGTCGAGTGCTTATCATCTGTCCTCTGTCTATTATGAAGTCTGCATGGCAGCAGGACTTGTTCAAGTTCGCCGTGCATCGCAGCTGTGACATTGCGTACGGCAAGCGGGAGCAGCGCATCAAGGTTGTGCAGGGTGGTGCTGAGTTCGTCATCGTCAACTTCGACGGGCTTGAGATTATCAAAGACGAGATAGCTAACGGTGGGTTCGATCTGATCGTAGCTGACGAAGCTTCTGCGTACAAGAACATACAGACTAACCGCTGGAAAACATTAAAGACCCTGCTGACACCTGACACATGGCTGTGGATGCTTACTGGTACACCGGCTGCGCAGTCGCCTGTAGATGCGTTCGGTCTGGCCAAGCTCATCAACCCTGATGGCATACCTAAGTTCTACGGTCAGTTCCGCGACAAAGTCATGGAGAAGGTTGGGCAGTTCCGATGGATACCCCGCGCTAACTCAGAGGTGACTGTGCATAACGCACTGCAACCCGCGATCAGGTTTGAGAAGGCGCAGTGTCTAGACCTACCGGATGTTACGTATGTGGAACGTGAAGCGCCGCTCACTCCGCAGCAGAAGATGTACTACAAGATTCTGAAAGAGCAGATGCTGATGGATGCAGACGGTGAGGAAGTTACTGCCGTTAACGCAGCTGTAAAGCTAAACAAACTTTTGCAGATTTCTGGTGGCGCTGTCTATTCTGATAATAAGGAAGTAATTGAGTTCGACGTATCGAACCGACTGAAGGTTGTGCAGGAAGTTATCGAAGAAGCTAGTCACAAGGTGCTGGTGTTCGTGCCGTTCACGCATACGATACAGTTGCTCAAAGATCATCTGACTAAGGCTGGTATCACTAGTGAGATTATTAACGGACAGATTTCCGCAGGTAAACGCTACGACGTGTTTCAACGGTTCCAGAACCAGACAGACCCTAAGGTATTAATTATTCAACCACAAGCTGCTTCGCATGGTGTTACGCTTACCGCAGCAGATACAATAGTCTGGTACGCACCTGTCACTAGCGTTGAAACTTATCTGCAAGCTAACGCACGTATCAACCGCCCCGGCCAGAAGAACGCTATGACTATCGTGCATATCAAAGGCAGTCAGGTCGAGACACGTATGTACAACGTGCTGCAGGGCAACATAACAAACCACAATAAAATAATTGACCTGTACAAACAAGAACTCAACGAAAAGTAGTTGACACTGTTAAGAGATGGTGTATAGTTGGTCTTGGGGAAAGCGGATGCCGCCGTGCCACTTGCTGCGACTACGCGGTGGGTATTGCAGACGGACGCAGCGAGTACCCAGTATCAAGACGCATGAGGATTGGCTACTGTCATGACGGTAGTTCCCACAAACAGTCCTCAGTCGTGTTGGTGTAGTGGGTAGTGAGGTTGGACAAGCCAAGCGGTGTGTGGCGCTAGTAACTACCGCAGCGGGGGCAGGGCGATCCTTTGGCAGTACTCCAAGTGTCCTGTGACCCCGCATTTCAGAAGGAGCTAACGATGGACGATATACCTATAAATAAATTGACTAAGGTGTACTTAAAGATACGCGACGCAAGAGAAGCCTTATCGAAAGAATACGCATCCGCCGATGCAGTACTAGTAGAACAAATGGCGGTTGTTGAGCAGCAGATGTTAGAGATGTTTAAGAAGAACGAAGCGTCTAGCGTTAAGACCCCCGCTGGTACCGTAATACGTCGCGTAGCTACAAGGTACTGGACTAACGACTGGGACTCGATGTACAAATTCATAAAAGAAAACGATGCACTAGGGTTGTTAGAGCAGCGCGTACATCAGACCAACATGAAGCAGTTTTTAGAAGACAACCCAGATGTATTTCCACCCGGTATGCTTGTGGATAGCAAGTATGCGATCACAGTAAGAAGGAGCCGTAACCAATGAGCAACGATATCTCAATCTTTAAGAACCGTGACGTAGCAGTCGCTGGTAAGAAATCCCCCAGTGCGCTGACACAGTCGCTGATGAAAGCGGGTAGCAAGCTTAAGCGCATCTCGCCCCGTAACGGTATGTTCGTCCGTGTAGTTAACGGCGACGTGGCTGGCAAGTTGAAACCACCACTGCGTGTTGTGCTGGTAGGTGTAGCGCAAGCTAATGCGCAGCGTCAGTTCTACATCAAGTCGTACGACCCTAACGCGGAAGCCACTGCGCCTGACTGCTGGTCTAACGATGGCAACAAGCCTGACGCTAGTATCAAGGCACCGCAGGGTAAGACTTGCGAGACCTGCCCACAGAACGTCAAGGGTTCTGGTTCCGGTAACACCCGTGCGTGTCGCTTTGAGCGTCGTGTTGCAGTCATCCTGCCCGATGAAGTTGGTGGCAATAACCACGGCGACATCTATCAGATGAAGTTCGCATCGAAGTCTATCTTCGGCAAAGGTGCAGGTCAGGTGTTCCCGCTGAATGCTTACATCGACTACGTTATTGCTAACGGTGAGAACATCGACGGCGTCGTAACGGAAGTTACTTTCAACGAGGACAACGACAATCAGTCGGTACTGTTCCGTGCTGTTGACTTCGTAGCTTCGCACCTTGAACTGCAAGCTGCAGTAGATGAAGCTGTTGCTGCGCCTGAAGCACAGAAGGCTGTGACGCTGACTGTAGCTGCTGTGGACAAGGGTGAGGGTGGTGCTAATGAGGATTTCGAAACATCGAAGAAGCCTGTTGCTAAAGCGGCGACCGTGGAAGTGGAAGAGGAGGAACCTCCAGTCGCTGAACCTACGAAGCGCGCTAGTAAAAAGGCCGCGCCGCCCCCTGCGGAGACCAAGAGTTTGGCTGACGTTGTTAGTGCGTGGAGTGATGACGAGGAGTAATACATGAGCTACGGCTATAGCCAACAGCTCGTTACCGCAAACCGGCGGGCTAACAAGAAGTCGCCGGGTGTGTTGCTGGGTAGGGTGTGTATCGCTGCAGACTATCCAGTGTCTGAGATTGCAGGTCGTATTGGTGTGAGTCGCACTACGGTCTACAACTGGTTCACTGGACTTTGCATACCAGCAGACAAGCACACGGTGCTTATTGACGAGCTTATCAAAGAGCTGAATCGCAGTAAGTAAAGTCATGCCGCACCCCCGTGCGGCTTTTGGGGAGGAGCAATCCTCCCCTTTTTTACCCTTTAAAAATCATGGCTGACTTCGACCTACTTGATAACGTGCTATCGCCCGATGGGTGGTTTGCCGTTCTCGGCATAAAAGGCAAGTCAGTGCTGCAGGAACTCGTTCAGACCAGACAAGAATTAAACGAGATTGCGGATAAATTCCTAAGTGCAAAGCGCAATGTGTACTTCGGCTGCGCTAAGTATGAGACGGGGGATAACAGGCAACAAGAAAACGCTAAGTACTTTAAAGCGTTCTGGATGGACATTGACTGCGGCCCTGACAAAGCCGTACCAAACCCTAAGAAGGGTAACAAGATTGAAGGCTACATAGACCAAGCTACGGGTATGCAGGAGCTTCAGCGGTTCTGCAAAACGGTCGGTCTGCCTAAGCCTACTATCGTCAACTCTGGGCGGGGCTGGCACCTGTACTGGATTCTCGACGAGGTTATATCTCGTGAGCAGTGGGAGCCTGTATCAAACCGACTGCTTGAGCTGTGCCGGATTCATAACCTGATCGTAGACCCTAGTGTCTTTGAGGCTGCACGTATCCTGCGCATCCCCGGCACTTTAAATTTTAAGGACAACCCACCAGCTAAGGTAGAAGCAGTAACACTGGGTAAAACTGTGACGCTGGCACAGATGCGGGAAATACTAGGCGTTGTGGATGCGCCGGTTAAGAAGTTTGCCCCGCGCCGGGACATCAAGCGTAGCGCCCTGACTCTATCCCTCATGGGGAATCGGATCGCCAAGTTCAAGACGATCATGATGAAGTCGGCAAAAAACGAAGGTTGCCAGCAACTAGTGCATTGCTTCAGGAACCAAGACACGATCAGCTACGACCTGTGGCGCTCGGCTCTGTCTATCACTGCGTTCTGTGAGGAAGGCGCAGCGGCTGCGCACAAGATGTCGGAGCAGTACCCCGGCTATGACCCTGAGGAAGTTGAGATCAAGGTTCAGGATTTGCAGCGTAAGGGTGGCCCCCACTTCTGCACCACGTTCGAAAAATGGAACCCCGGCGGCTGTGACGGCTGTCAGCACAAGGGCAAGATCACAACGCCTATCGTTCTGGGTAAGGAGATAGCCAGAGATGAGCCGACCGACGAGGGCTACGTAGTCGAGACTGAACCTGAGGAAGACGAGGAGCCTGCACAAGTCGTCATCCCCCCGTACCCATGGCCTTACTACCGTGGCAAGACGGGCGGCATATACAGGGAGGTCAAGGACGACGATGACGAGCTGGTCTATGAGCACGACCTCTATGTAGTCAAGCGGATGCGCGACCCTGAGCATGGCGAAGTTGCTTTAATGCGGCTGCACCTGCCACGGGACGGAGTCATGGAATTCACAGCGCCGCTGAACCAGATCATCGTCAAGGAAGAACTACGCAAGGTGCTGGCTAAGCAGGGCGTTGCTGGGTACCCGAAGCAGATGGAGACTCTATCGCATTGCATTCTGGCCAGCGTCAAGGAACTACAAATATCAAAGAAGGCAGAACTTATGAGAACACAGTTCGGCTGGGTAGATAACGACAGCAAGTTTATTGTGGGCGACCGCGAGATCACTGCAGACTCAATCTACTACAGCCCCCCGTCATCACACACCGCAACCATAGCGCAATGGATGACCCCCAAGGGTACGTTAGAAAAATGGAAAGAAGTCTTCAACCTGTACAACCGTCCGGGGCTGGAGCCGAATGCGTTTGCTGCACTTACGGGGTTCGGTTCACCGCTGCTGAAGTTCACAGGGTTAAACGGGGCCATCATCAACGTCATCTTCAAGAACTCTGGTAGCGGTAAGTCCACAACGTTGTACATGTGCAACAGCATCTGGGGGCACCCCGAGCGCCTTATGGCTATACCGCGAGACACGATGAACGCTAGGATGCACCGGCTGGGGGTTATGAATAATCTGCCGTTCACGATGGACGAGATCACCAATATGAAGTCCGAGGAGTTCTCAGACCTGTCGTACGCCATGTCGCAAGGCCGGGGCAAAGACCGGCAGAAAGCATCAGCCAACGAGCTGCGCTTGAACATGACCTCATGGAATAGCTTGTCCTTGGCCAGCGCCAACGCGTCGTTCTACGAAAAGCTGGGTGCCTTGAAGAACACACCTGACGGTGAGCGTATGCGGGTTATCGAGTACGAGATCGGCTACAGCAACGCCATCAGCACAGAAGAAGGCAAGCATATGTTTGACCACGTGCTGCGCGACAACTACGGCCATGCCGGTGATATCTACGCTCAGTGGCTTGTAGCTAATCGGGAAGAGGCTGTACGTAGCTTGCTAGAAGTACAAGCCAAGATAGATAAGGAGTTGCGCTTAACTCAGCGGGAGCGGTTCTGGTCGGCTATCGTAGCCTGTAACATCACCGGTGGCTTGATCGCTAAGCGTCTGGGCTTGATCGACTACGACTTGAAGGCTGTGTACAAGTGGGCTTGCGGCATGATTCGTGATGTGCGTAACGACAACGAAGCACCCATAGATGATGCAACCAACACCATCGGCGACTATATTAACCGGCATCTGCGCCACGTACTGGTCATCAACGGCGAGGCAGATCAGCGCACTCAGCTTACACCGGCACCACTGCAAGAACCGTACGGGGAGTTAATAATTAGATACGAGCCTGACACCAAGCGGATGTATATAGTGGCTAAGCACTTCCGAGATGACTGCGTGAAGCGTCAGGTCAATGCCAAGAATACGTTGAAGCAGCTTGAGACTAAGAGCATATATCTAGGCTCGACTACCCGCCGTATGACTACAGGCACCAAAATTAAAGGCACTCCTGTCCACGTGATGATGTTCGACTGCAGCACTCCAGAGTTCATCAGCATGGACGACTACATCAATCCGGGGGCTACAGATGCGGATAGAGGGAGTGGTGTATCAGATTAACTGGAAGGCGTTTAAGCGGGGGGCGTCGTTCTTTATTCCCTGCCTAAACCCTGACGAGGCTGTGGCAGATATCACGTTTGTAACTGATAGGCTACAGTATGACGTTGTTACAAAAACAGTAATAGAGAATGGCGTTCAGGGTGTACGAATCTGGCGTGTCTGAGCTATACTAAATCCGGCAGAAGCGTTGTTAGCTCCTTCGCAACCTGCTCATTCTCCTTTTGCTGAGTGCACCCCCCGGCCAGTCCGGGGGTCTTTTTATTCGTTAATCAGTTTATCTAGCCCCGGCTGTCTAAGCTTTTCGAATTCCATAAACTTCTCTTGCATTTCTAGTCCACGGTTTGTCATTGCAGCTCTATCAAGCTTCATGTCTAGTGCGGTGGTCAAAGTTTCGCCATCTATAATAAGTTTTTCAATAGGGTACATACGGTTAAACTTCGATATGTTCGACTGTATATCTTGCACCCGCTCGTTGTCGCCTTTGCGCATATTCTTCACCCACTGCTGCACAAGCTTCCCGCGTTTATCCTCTATATCCCGTCTTGCTTTGTTGATGTAGTAGTTCATGTTAGTAACTTCAGCTACACCTGTAGTCTTGTACCCTAGACCCTGCATAAAAAGCATGGCGTTTGTAAAGTCGTCCGCACTCTTGATCTTGTTAAGGTCTCTATCCACCAACCCTTCCTCAGACATCCTCCACGAAGACATAGGGCCACGAAGCGCACCTATCGGCATCAACTTCTCCAGACCCTTCTTGGTATCACCTTCCATAATATCTTTAACACCTTTAAACATAGTGCCTGTGATATTGATCGCCGGGCCAGACATATACTCTACAAAATTAGCAAGTGCGTGTTCCCACTGACCAGCATCAGGAATGTCACGGAACCACAGGTTGCCCGCGCTTACGCTACTAGCAAAATCGTAGCCCGTAGCAGTATTAATAACGCCAGACGCAAGCAGCTCATCCAGCCCCATATCTGCTACTTTAATGTGGCCAAACTCTTCTGGTAGGTACACGTTGTTGAACCAACGTACAAAATCTAGCTCGTACATCTTTTTGCGAGCCTCGTCATCATCCCCGCCAAACACCATATTCCATAGCGATTGCATTACGCCGTACATTTGCATGGTAAAGCTTACGCCAAACATCCCTGTCACACCCGATGCTAACCCCGTAAGACCCATAGAGCCAAAGAAAGCATACGCAGCACCGCGCCTAGTCTCGCCTTTTAACGGGGTAATCATTTGCGCAAAGTTACGTGCGTAGTAGACCGTGGTATAGAGCGCGTACTTTTTGAACTGAGTAAGAAGCTTTGCCGTGTTTGAACGCATGATACGGGGAGTGTTCCATGCAGAGTAGTCATACAACGACTCGTTGACCACATCAACAGCCTTCATAACCGCGTCGTCGAAGCCCATGGTCTTACGCGCTAGCTTGAACGCCGACAGGAATGCTACTTCTCGGATCATGCGCTCACTGCCTTGGAACAAAGCACCGGTCACACGTACAACACCTTCTGTAAACTGCCGGGTTTTTGATGCGCCTACTTTACCGCGCTTAGCTAACCACAAATCGTACGTCTGTGTAGAAAACGTAATACCCATCTCTTCCATAGTTTTAATCGCACGCTTTAACTCCGGGTCACGACGCACCATGTAAGAAGAACCAAACGACGGTGCTGTGTACGTCACGTTACCTGCTGCGTCTACCCTTGTAACACCGACCTGCGCAGGGAGAGTAGCCATAAACTCGCCGACTGTGGCCATCGTATCCTTGATGCCAAAGTACTTCATCATTGTGGGCACAGTATTGATTGGCAAGCTGAACAAGTTAGTTACTGCCGACTTAGCAGAGGTTAGCGCGTATACGAAAGCAAAACGGTTTGCAGCCCTGACGAACGACGGCCACCAGCCTTCTTCGTATTTAGGCGTGATCTGTTCTTGTACGCGCTCGTTCATCTCATCGACAAACATATCAAGGCGGTCTTTATCGGGGTTACCAGCTAGCGATGCACGAGCTGCATCGATACGATTCTTTAGCACTGGGCCGTACTTGACCTTACCCAGCTGGTTAGCCATGCGTGACCCAGCAACAGCAAAGTTGCGCAGTGCATCAGCGCTATAGCCAGCCTTACCCTCACGGCGAATAAACTGCTTACGGAACGAACCCTCAGGTAACGTCAACAAATGCAGCTGGAATATCTCGTCCTTTAGCTGTTCTTTCTGTGTCGCAGTACCCGATGCTAGGCTGTCGATAGCGTCAAAAATCTTAGATATCTCACCACCCTGCTGTGCAATCCTCTCCCGCAGTCCCGCAGCGTTATTGCCTGTCTCTGCAGCACCCGACGAAGCCATAACCTGAAACGCAAACTTACCCCCCGCCTTTGCTTCGACGTAAGCATCTCTATCGCCCGGAGTGTCAAACATCTGAAACTCGACGTTATCACCCTTACCAAACCTAGCCCAGAACTCACCATGCCGCATCAACGGGAAGTACGGCGCTATCTTTGCTCCAGCCTCGTGCATAGCGCGGAGCGACGCCATAATGTTTTTCTTATCCTCGTCCTTGAGGCCAGAGTTCTTGATGCGCTGCTCTAGGTATGCACCGTACAGGTTGTAGCTAACCTTAAAGAAGTCACGAGCCTTGCGGTACACAGCTTTAGCATCGGGGGTTAAAGCCTCCCACATCTTGTTCAACGCTTTATTGCTTGTGTCTTTATCAGGATCGATCTGCATGTCAGTAGCGGCGTTCATTACTTCCGCTAACTTCTTCTGCTCAGGGGCTTTAATCTTGCTCCACTCTTTAGTGATGTTCTCGACCTCACGCATACGCCCGTGCTGGAACGTAGTCATGTTGCGCACTTCGCGGTCTATCTCTTTCAGCCCACCTATACCAGCGCCAGTACCCGCATCAATAACCACGTTAGTAGGCATAGAGTACAGATAGCCTCTTAGCGCAGGGATAGCCATGTTGGTGTAGTTGCGCTTGAGCCATTTGCCCCAAAGGTCAGGGTTCTTAGCCACGGTAGTCAACGAGCCTAGCTGCTCTACAACTTCTTCTGCCGTCTTAGCAGCCTTGAGGTTGCGCATTACCCGAGCTTCATCGCTCCGTTGCTTCTTGGCTTTCAGCGCAATATCTGCGTTCTCTTTCCTAGTAAGCTCAGCCAGCGCTTTGTCGCTAGGCTTTTTAGCCGCCATGATCTCGTTGCTGATGAGCAGCAGGTCTTTCAG
>JACCDM010171716.1_pt1 | contig 13602 bp, 11 predicted proteins | sample 7445851 | NCBI WGS metagenome assembly JACCDM01 (sample SAMN15323438, study PRJNA562643) | freshwater metagenome | isolation source: river surface water | place: USA:Blue River Watershed | collected 2017-08-16
AGTTCATATATTAAAGCGAACACAAATACTTGGATCGGTTTGGCGCTCATCGGTAAGAACGGTACGGTAAACATTTGTTACTTTAATACCACCACAGGCGCTATTGGCACCTGTTCAGCAAACACTTCCGGTACCTCAACAGCTGCGGCAAATGGATACTACCGCTACAGCGTAAGCGCATCACTTGCTACTGGTTCAGCAACAGTGAATGCTCGTATTTACCTCGCAGAGGCCGACAACGACCGTATTTGGACAGGTAACGGCACGAATTCAGTCTATGTGTGGGGTACTCAAATGAACTCAGGCGCTATGATGGCTCCGTATGTACAGACTGATGCCAGTTTAAACGCTCAGGCACGTATCGAATCTAACGGTCTCCTTATTGAAGGCACACGTACAAACCTCCTTCTGTGGTCACGCGACATGTCTAACGCCGCATGGACAAAAACAAACACGAGTGCAGCACTGACTCAAACCGGTATGGATGGAGTATCAAACGCTGCAACATTACTCACCGCGACTGCAACGGACGGTACTGTGTGTCAGGCAGTAACTGTGGCCAGTGCAACAAGCTCAGCATCCATAGATATTAAACGCGTTTCTGGAACAGGCTCAGTGGCAATTTCATTGAACGGCGGTTCAACGTATACGACTGACCTTTCATCTTCACTCTCCACAAGTGCTTGGTATCGAGCAATGCTCGAGGACAAAGTGATTGTAAACCCAAGCCTCTGTGTGAAACTCGGCACCAGTGGCGACAGTGTGGCTCTGGACTATGCACAAATTGAAGTTTCTGGCACGCCGAGTGCACCAACAGGCGCCATCTTCATCAGTTCACGCATCCCAACAACGAGCACCACCCAAACACGCTACATCGACAAACTCAGCATCCCTTCTGCCGGCAACTGGAATGAAACCGAGGGTAGCTTCTTCGTCATTGGTGACGTGTGGGACACTGCAACATCAAACAAATTCTTCGTCGACGGTACGAACCCTGCCCGCGTACCATTGCACGTGCGATCTGGCCAAGGCAACGGCTCAAACGGTATTCTTGGTCGCACCACTATTTACGACGGTGCTTCGGAATGTTCGTACAGTAGTGTGAACGTGCAACCGCAGACCTCAACCAAGATGGCCACACGTTGGAGCGTAACCTCTGGTACACGTGGCTCAACCGCATCTGGAGCTGTGCCAACAAACTGTGCCTTCGATGGGGCGATTGAAGTCATTAGTCCGATGGTACTCGGTGATAGCCATGCCCAAGATGGTACACGTACTATTTGGGGCCACATGAAGCAATTCCGTATGTACAATGCTGCGTTTAGCGATGCTGACATTCAGCTCGCTACAGCGGGTGGCGCATCAGAGATTGGTACTGTACCTGGAACACCAACGAGTTTCACCGTAGCAACCACATCTACATCAACGATAAGCCTCTCATGGACAGCGCCAGCAAGCACAGGTGGCTACAGCATTACCGACTACACCATTCAACTTTCTACCGCCACCACTTCAACAAGTACGTGGTCACACGTTGCGAGTACAAACACTTCCGCAAGCATTACAGGACTCTGGCCAAACACACTCTACAACTTTACTGTAGCCGCGGTTACAGCTTTTGGCACGGGTTCAACAACAGCAATTAGCACAACGACACCGACAATCCCCGACCCTGCAACACCTACTGCATCACCGGATGCTGGCACCTATGCATCTGCTCAATCGGTTACCTTGAGTTCAAACGACAGCACATCTATCCGTTACGCCACCGACGCAACACCATCGGACTGCTCGAGTGGTACGTTGTACTCCGGAGCAATCACTGTTTCAAGCACACAGACTATTTATACGCGCGCGTGCAGCACTCTTTCTACCCTGGCACCCACAGCTAGCTTTGCATACACCATTAACACATCGAGTGGTGGCAGTTCGTCAAATGAAAGCTCTACACCAGTAACGGGCGGCGGTATTCTCTGGTCAAATAATCAAACGCCATCATTCCCTGCAATCGTTGGTCAAAACACGATCTACGACTTCAGTATTAACAATGGCGCAACCATTACTACATCGCCAGAAGTTACGGTAAAATTCAGCGCGACTTCGGCAAATGCGAGCGGTTACTTACTCGGTCTTGATTCATCATTTAACAATGCCAAGGCGAGCCCGCTTGTACCGTCAACAACGTTCACATTGCCAAACAAGCCAGGCGTTTATACGCTCTATGCACGTTACAACACCATCTTTGGCACCTATTCACCGATCATCTCAAAGACAATCACCTATGACCCTACTGGCAGCACAATTGCGATAACTCCGGTTGTTACTGAGCCGCAAACAAAACCTCAAGCTCAACAATCGACTACTCTCTCCGAGCCATTTACCTTCCTCAAAACGCTTAAGCTTGGCGACACGGACGAAGGCGTATTTCATCTTCAACGTTTCTTAAACGGATATTCATTCCCTATCGCACGCAGTGGTGCCGGCAGTCCGGGCAATGAAAGTACCTATTTCGGCCAGCGCACTAGATCAGCTCTCATCCGATTCCAAGAAGCATACAAAACCCAACTCCTTACGCCATACGACCTCAAGAAAGGCACCGGCATTCTCGGACCACTCACACGAGAGCTCATCAACAAAATTCAGGCACAGTAGACTGAACAAAAAAACGCCCCACATACGGGGCGATTTTTTGTGAGGGTGTATTTGCGCGGCGTCCTCTCTTTACTTCCCCGCCTTGCGGTCGTGCACCTTGATGCCGAGCTCTGCCAACTGTTCGAGTGATGCCACAGATGGAGTGTGCATCATGAGGTCGCGACCTTCGCCTGTCTTTGCGAATGCGATTACTTCGCGAATGTTTGGCTCGTTGCGGAGGATAGCCATGAGACGGTCCATACCCCAGGCAATACCGCCATGTGGTGGCGCACCGAAAGCGAGCGCTTCGAGCATGTGGCCGAAGTTTTCAGTAATATGTTCGTCGCTGTGACCCATAATTTCGAGCACTTTGCGGAGCGCTTCTGGATGATGATTACGAATACTACCGCCGCCGATTTCAAAACCATTGAGCGCGACGTCGTACTGAGTGGTGAGAATGTCGGCAATGTTCTCTTTCTTCATGAGCGACTCCATGTGTTCAGGCTTTGGTGCTGAGAACGGGTTGTGGGTGAATGTCCAACCGCCTGTTTCTGTCTTTTCGAAGAATGGGAAATCGATTACCCAGCAGAATGCGAGGAGGTTCGGGTCATTTTTGTCGGTACGAATGTCTGGTTTGTCATTGCCGTACTTCTCCATTGCTTCGGCATACGTAAGGCGTGGGAATGGGATTTGCTGAATCTTCTTTTCTGGAGCGAGCGTTTGCACGAGCTCAATAAGGAGGCGTTCGTTGAGCGCCATAACGTCTTCACGTTCTACAAAGCTCATTTCGAGGTCGAGCTGGGTGAATTCAGGCTGACGGTCGCCACGAGTGTCTTCGTCGCGCATACAGCGTGCGAGCTGGAAGTAACGTTCAAAACCGGCCACCATGAGGAGCTGCTTGTACTGCTGAGGTGACTGTGGCAATGCATAAAATTTGCCCTGCTCAATGCGTGATGGTACCAAAAAGTTACGTGAACCTTCTGGAGTAGCCTTGGTCAAAAGCGGCGTTTCGATTTCGGCAAAACCTTCTTTGGTGAGCCAGTTGCGAATAAAGAGGTTAATGTCGTGGCGCATGCGGAGGGTGCGCTGGAGGCGTGGACGACGAAGGTCGAGGTAACGGTATGTGAGACGGGCTTCTTCGCCAATTTCGTGACCATTGCTGCGAATGTCTATTGGAGGAGTTTGTGCTTCGTTCAAAACGCGAATATTCAAGATTTCGAGCTCAATGTCGCCGTTCTGCTTATCTTTTTGGATGTTTTTCTCAGGACGAGGGTTAACTTTACCGGTGACTTCTACTACCCATTCTGGACGAACGGTACCGCCAATAGCCAACGCTTCTTTTGCGCCTGGCAAAATAACGCCCTGGACGTAGCCTGTCATATCGCGAAAATCAAGGAAAATGAGCTTACCCTGGTCGCGGCGAATATCTATCCATGCACAAATGGTGACCTCCTGGCCTTTGTGCGCAGCCACATCTTTAATATATGTTCGTTTCATTGCCTTTACTGTAGCAAAAAAGCCGCATTTGGTAAAACACGGCGCTTGTTGCGCGCGCAGTGGCGGTCGGTAGGCGGTATTGATATAACTCGGTAAATACTGTATAGTTTTTGGCGATTGCACCTCCCGCTATGAAGAAACAACAAACAATCGGAACTCCCGATCCGCCCTTTCAGATTGGGCAAAGGGTCACATGGCACACCATGGTTGACCCTCGACTCACAAGGAAACATGGAAACGGGCCATTTGTGGTCACGAAAGTGTTTCAGTATCAAGACGACCCCGAAAGCAAACAACAACCAAAAGATTTGCCATATCCAGCGTGGATAATACAAATCGAAAAAGTGGATGGTACCATTGTCCATTTCGAGAAGCCTCGATACCATCCAGATACAAGCTACGCCAGCCACGACCCGTTTCGTGACTTTGCCGCTTGTAACTTCGTTGATTCTGAATCAACTGAGTTCCTCACACCAGCACGGCGCATCATTCTGCTTATGATCATTGCGCATTACAACGCAACGAAAAAAAGCGAATAACAACCGACCTTTACCCAAGGTCTCACAACCGCCCTCACAACGGGCGGTTTTTACATTTGTATGATGCCGATTTTATGCCTCAATTTTCGTGAAGAGGAATGTCGCAGCCGCCAACGTACCCAAGGTAAATACAAATAGCACGAGCACGTCAGTAGTGAGAGCGAAGTGAGAAATGCCAGTAAACAAACCACGCAAAGCATCCATACCGTATGTGAGCGGATTAAGCTTTACGACAATCCCCAAACCTTTTGGCAATCCTTCAATTGGGAAAAGTGATCCGGACAAAAAGAAGAGCGGCATCATAATAAAGTTCATGATGATCGGAAATGCCTGCATGTCGCGCATACGTGTCGCGATTGCCGTACCGAGCGCAGTAAAAAGCGTTGCGATCAAGAACATTACAAAGAGTGCGGGCACGAGCATGAGCCATGAATGTGGACGGAAGCCAACAAACAAGCTAATAATGAAGACGAGCGCACCTTGAAAAAGAGCGATCGTAGCACCACCAAGCGTACGGCCGAGCGCAATGTACACACGAGAAACTGGCGCCACGAGCGTTTCCTTGAGGAAGCCGAACTGACGGTCCCAAATAACTTCAATACCCGCAAACATTGCTGAGAAGATAATGGCCATGCCGATAATACCTGGCGCTAAATACGCAATGTAGTCTCCCCCACCTGCACGCGCAAAAATCGGACCGAACCCAAAGCCAAACGCGAGTAAAAACAAGAGTGGCTGGCCAAGTGAACCAATAATACGCGCTTTTGATCGTGTGTATTTCTTAATTTGTCGTATCCAGAGAACGTAGAGCGCATTCATAGTTTTTATATAGAGAATTTAATAGAAATTCATACTGTTTACTTTCTGCCCCATGCACGCGCACCTTGGCGGAGTGTGTCGAGTGAGCTTGCCTCTTCTGAACGAATAGCGTTGCCTGTAAGCTTAATAAAGGCGTCTTCAAGGCGCTTGGTTTCGGTACGAGCGATGAGCTCAGCCGGTGTACCGGTAGCAATAATTGCGCCGTGGTCGATAATAGCCACCTGGTCTGCAAAGCGTTCAGCTTCTTCCATATAGTGCGTGGTAAAGAAAATGGTCATGCCCTTTTGCTTGTTCAGGCGTTTAATATGCTCCCAAATGTGGTTGCGTGTTTGAGGGTCGAGACCAAGAGTAGGTTCGTCGAGATACAAAATTTGTGGCTCATGAATAAGAGCGCGAGCAATTTCGAGACGGCGCTTCATGCCACCAGAAAACGTGCGGACGAGGTCATTGCGACGATCGCCCAATTCTACCAAAGCGAACAATTCCTCAATTTTAGCGCGACGTTCCTCCTTAGACACTCCGTACAGAATGCCGTGGAATTCAAGATTCTCAAAAGCAGTTAATTCATCGTCAAGACTCTGATCCTGAAAGCATATACCAAAGTTGCGACGCACTGCGAGTGGATCCTTTTTAACATCGACGCCATTAATCATCACGGTGCCGCCGGTGCTTTCGAGCAATGTCGTGAGGACGCGAATCGTTGTTGTTTTGCCTGCACCGTTTGGACCGAGAAAAGCAAAAACGACGCCCTTAGGCACCTCAAAAGACACGCCTTTTACGGCCTTAAATTGGCCAAACGTAACAGAAAGATCTTTTACATCAATTGTGTTCATGCGAGCAATTATATCACGCGTACTTTGTGCAGGCAGATTGCACCACACATGCTCGTCCAAGCCTGTTGCACCCACGCTTTACACCTGCTACCCTTACGGCAGAATGAACATTATTGAATCTCGACTGCGGACGCTCCTGTTCTTTGCGAGCGCCTTCTTATGGACAGCACTCATTACTGTGTGCGGCACAGTACTCCTCGTACTTCCTCGCAGTATCACGGTGCACTACCTGCGCATGTGGGCGAGCGGAATACTCTGGCTCTTGCGCGTTATCGGCGGTATCACACATGAAATTCGCGGTGTGGAGCATCTCCAGGAACTCTGGAATAGTTCTCGACCTGCACTGTTCCTCTGTGGCCACCAATCCGCATGGGAAACTATTGTCTTCCACCTTCTGGTGCGTGACCCGTGCTTCTTCATGAAGCGCGAGCTCATGCGCATCCCCTTCTATGGCTGGCTTGCGTGGAAGGTCGGCATGATCAGTATTGCGCGAGATAGAAGCGCGTCGACACTCAAACGGCTCTTGAAGCACCGCTTTCCACTCGCTATAAAGCGAATGCAGCGCGGACAAAGTGCAATCTTCTTCCCAGCAGGCACTCGTGTGCCTGTAGGGAAACGCCAGGAATTATACCTGCTCGTCCACAAGCTCTACGAACAGACTAGCAAATGCAACCTCCCAACATTCATCGTCGCCCTCAATAGCGGTGCGTGCTGGCCAAAGGCCGGCGATCTGCAGCCCGGTAAAATTGTACTCTGTATTGAACCAATCCCTCCACATCTGAATAAAAAAGATTTTGAACAAACGATCGAGATAATCAACACCATTCAGGCCTTCTTGCCGCACGGGGCGCGCCAAGAAGATCTACGCGGAATCGTTTTCCGCACTGCAAGCCACGCCTAGCGCATGGCAATAAATCAAAACACCCGCCAGCTTTTGCCAGTGGGTGTTTTTTCTTGCCAGCGATTTGCTGAATGAACGAGAACCTTAGAACTGGCTATCGATTGCCTTAAGATCTGCTGCAGTATCGATCTGAGTTGCAGCGTCGAGGTCGGCCTGGAGTTCATCTGTAGTTGGCTCTATAACCTGCGCCTGTTGTTGAGCTGGCTGAATAGCAGCCTGTTCGTTGACTGGCACAGCTGCACCCTTGTCCATAGTGCCGTACAAGAACACTGCAGCAATAACAATGAGCGCTACAACAATAACCGCAATTGCGATACGGAAACCACTACCCTTTGATGGCTGCTCCATTTGTGGCATCTGCGACATAGGTGCATTCATCTGACTGTTCATTTGATTGATTGTATCCATAATGATGATTATTACTGAACCTTAGTAGTTGTACCGTTCGCTGGAGGTACCATTGGTGTTGAAGTGCCGAGGAGAGGAATGATCTTGCGATATTCACCACCTGCTGCCTTGAGGCTGTCTTCAGCTACCTTCACGAGGCCATGGAGAGCGGTCTTTGAGGTGGTTGATGCGACAGACTGGTCAATTGAAAGTGCCTGAGCTGCTGCAACATCTGTCTTTGCCTTTTCGAGAGCAGTTTGTGCAACAGTGTACTGTGCTGATGCAGCAGTTACATCAGTACCTGCGGTCTTACGAGCGTTGATTTTGTCTGCAATGCGCTTGTCGAGAGAGACGAGGTTATTGAGCTGAGCGGTAAGGTGCTTAAAGATATTTTCAAGAGCGATTCGAACCTTCTCCTTCTTATCATCCTTGAGTTTTACCTTCTTTTCACCTTTCTTTGGAGCAAATTTCTTTGCGAGCTCCTCTTTGCGAGTTTCCATCAATTTCTTGAAGGCCTCATTGTTCTCACGAAGTGCTTCAACGCGACCTTCACGATTCTTCATCATATCTTCACGCTGATCTTTGCGGCTATCCATCATGTCTTCGCGGCCTTCCTTGCGCGCATCCATGACTTCCTTACGACGTTCTGGTGATGACGTGCCAGATTCACGAATCATGCGGATTTTTTCTGTGGTAGATGCGCGAATGTCGTCTCGCTCCATTTTACCTTCCTGAAGAATACCCTTACGAGTATCACGAGCATTCGTATTAATGTCCTTGCGCTGCTGAATAAGGCCTGCACCTGGGCGTGGTGGCAATGGCTTATTTACTGGCGCTGACGTTGGTGTAGCCGTTGGCTGTGTAGCACCAGCGTCCTGTGCGTGTGCAATTGATGCAACCGGTGACAAAACGAGACCGGCGAGCATCATTGAAACTACGTATTTATTCATATTACTTGCAATAGTTATTAATTAATAAAGAATAAGTCGATAAAAGTGTTGGATGAGTTCAGGAACAACACTAAGGTTAAAGGCGTTTGAATACCGTAACACCCCATGCACAAGCATGATGGAAACATTATACAATACGTCCACAGCATGCGCACGAAAAAAGTGGATAGCTGTTGTATACTTATGGCATGAAGGGCTTGAACATTTCTACATTGCCTGCACTTTTGGCATTTGACCTCGACGGCACACTTGCCGAAAGCAAACAACCACTCGCCGAAAGCATGGCACAGACACTCCACCGAGCACTTTTCTTTACAAAAGTCGCCATTATTTCTGGCGCATCATTCGAACAATTCCAGAGGCAAGTTATCTCGCGCCTCCCTCACGACCCCGAAGCATTTAAAAACCTTATCTTCTTCCCTACGAATGGTGCGCGCATGATTTCGTTCGACTATGCGTGGCACGAAGTATATTCCGACCTCCTCGAACCAAACGAAAAGGCAGAGATCATGAACGCATTCGAGCGTGCATTTGCTCTTGCTGGCTATAAACAACCAGCAAACACTCACGGTCCCGTTTTTGAAGATCGCGGCACACAAATCACCTTCTCTGCTCTTGGTCAAAACGCGCCAGTTGCCGAAAAGAACTTGTGGGACCCAGACCAAAGCAAGCGCCAGCTCATTATTGGTGCACTCTCACCTCTCATTCCAAATTTCGTAGCACGCATTGGCGGCGGCACATCTATCGACGTTACCCGCAAGGGTTTTGATAAGGCATATGCACTCAAAAAAGCTTTTCGTGCTGTTGGATGCAAACCCGCAGACGCAGTGTTCTTTGGCGACACTACTGCCCCGGGTGGCAACGACCACGCCGCTACCACTACTGGTGCCGAAGTTGTAACCGTTACCAGCCCAAGCGAAACTGAAGCATTTATTAAAGCCGCGCTCGATCTTCCCCCTAAGCCGCCGTATCAGGAAAAGCGCCCGTGGGGGGATTTTCGCCAGTATACGCTCAACGAAAAGAGTACCGTCAAAATCATTACTGTTAAGCCAGGCCAGGCATTAAGCCTCCAGTACCACCAGACGCGTGGCGAGTTTTGGCGTGTAGTTGCAGGCACTCCGCGCATAACTGTGAACGGCACAATTAAAAAATACGAAGCGGGCAGCGAAATTTATGTGGCACCAGGCGCGCATCATCGCATTACCGCAGAAGCAGAGCTTGTGGTTATTTTGGAAATTGCTCGAGGACATTTTGACGAGCAAGACATTACCCGCATTGACGACACGTATGGTCGGAGCTCAGAGAAGCCAGTACCGCGTGACGATTTATAATTATTTCGTTCACACTTATGAAAAAACTTCTTCGCACCATTCACTCGGCAGTACCACTCTCAGTTTTCTCATACAAAAATCATTTTTACTTATTATCGAAGCGAGTCTTCCTCGGCCGCGAGACACTCCACATTACTTCGAGCAAAGATGGCGCATCATTCCATGGTCGCCCTCGGGCAGCACACTTACTTGTAAAAGACATCGACGAGGACCTCAGCGCCTGTTCACAATTCCGTATTACTGCGCTCGACAAGGGTTTCTTTATGACCTATACCAAAAAGACGCCCTCAACCAAAAAATCTACCGAAAAAGTGGCCACGCACATTGCATATTCTGAAGATGGCTCAACGTGGCACCACATTGGCATCCTCCACGCCGGTGACTCAAGCGCGGTGGCCCTCCCGTACAAGCACGAACCGCATGTGGCACACACCACTGGGAGCAAAAAGCCCCTCCTCAAACATCGCACCCCGTACCGTGCTTATACCCTCGGCACCTTTTTACATCTCGCTGAGTCGAAATCGCTCGGCGAAACATGGCACACCGTTCCAAAACTCCTTATGACAAAGCGCCACGGCTTCTTTGATGCAGGACACCTCACCCTCTGTGGCACCGGTAAAACTCCATGGGGCATTCTCACGCTCTACGACGCATCTACACTCGACGGTGACAATGTACACCTTCGTATTGGCGCCATCTTAACCGACGAAAAAGATCCAAGCACCGTTGTCTGGCGAGCTCGTCATCCCTTTTACGATCAGCTCATTATCGGCAAAACTGAAAAGCCGACCATTTTGGGCGCGACCTTTACAGCAACCATGGCATACGTCTTCTGGCACTTTAACGATGGTTCTACTTTTGTGTGTAAAGTGCCGATTAGTCAGCATGTGCCATTACACCGCGGACAACGTGAAAAAATTGTTGCGCCCCTCACCCGTCACCATGGCAATCCAATTCTTGCACCGCTCGAAGAGCACGAATGGGAAAACGAGGGTGTGTTTAACCCAGCGGCTCTCTATGACGACGACAAGGTGCACATTTTGTACCGCGCGCTCGGCAAAGCAGGGATTTCTGTACTTGGATATGCTTCGAGCCCTGACGGTTTAAACTTCACTAAGCGCAGCGACACTCCAGCATACATTCCACGCGCCGATTTTGAAGGCACACGCACCGCACCAAGCCAGTACACAGATTTATATCAGTCCGGTGGCGGTTGGGGCGGCTGTGAGGATCCAAAGCTCACTCGTATTGGTGACCGTATTTACCTTACATACGTTGCGTACGATGGTTGGCGACCACCTCGCGTTGCATTGAGCTCGATTTCGCGTGCAGATTTTTTGGCACAGCACTGGAACTGGACTATGCCGATCCTCATTTCAGAACCAAATGTCGTAAATAAGAGTGGATGTATTTTGCCTGAAAAAGTGAACGGTAAATATGTAATCTTTCATCGCGTTTTCCCAGATATTTTGATCGATTGTGTTGATGATTTGAACTTCGAGCAATCATGGCTCAAAGCAAAGTACAAGATTCGCACACGCCCACTCGGTTGGGACAGCCGTAAATTATCTGTTGGCGCAACACCGCTCAAAACTCCGTACGGCTGGCTCACGATTTACCATGCCGTCGACGACAAAGACGATACCCGCTACAAGATGGGTGCCATGATTCTCGACCTTAAAGAGCCCCACAAGGTAATTGCCCGTACAAACCACCCAATTCTTGTGCCAGAAACTCATTACGAGAACGACGGCAAGCCGGGCGTCGTTTACCCATGTGGCGCTGCCATTATCGACGGCACGCTGTACGTGTACTACGGCGGTGGCGACAAAGTGGTGTGCGTAGCAACAGCGGACCTCGATACATTCTTGCGCGAAGTGCTTGAACACAAAACCGTGCACCTCGAGCCGCGCCAGTTTTCAATGTAGATTCTTTATAGAAATTTAATTATATTTTCATGCTCTCAGTTCATCGATCACATCAAAACCCACTCCTCCGACCAAACCCTGAAGTCGGCTGGGAACAGTTTGTGACTTTTAACGGCGCTGTACTCCGCGAGCATAACCGCGTGCACATGTTCTACCGTGCCATGCACAACCCAATGCCATTTGAGAATGGCAGCTTTAGCATGTCTGTTATTGGTAAAGTGGTGAGTGATGATAAGTACGGCGAAGATTTTCCTGCACAGAATCGCCAGGAATTTATCGTGCCTGAACACGAATGGGAGCAGTATGGGTGCGAAGATCCACGTACCACCAAATTCGAAGGAAAATTTTATACATTCTATACGGCACTTTCACACTTCCCTTTTCGCGCAGAAGGTATTCATGTTGCGGTAGCTGTGGGCGAAGACATCGACACTGTTGCAGAAAAACATCTTGTTACACCATTTAATGCAAAAGCAATGATGCTCTTCCCGGAGCGTATTGGTGGCAAAATTACCGCACTCCTCACAGCAAACACAGACCTTCCGCCAAAGCCCTCAACCATTGCCCTCGCGCAGTGTACAGATATGGAAGAATTTTACTCTGAGCACTACTGGGGCGACTGGTACGCACACCTCGACGAGCACGCACTCCAAGGCCTCAAGCGCGACGCTGGTGACCATATTGAACTTGGCGCGGCGCCGCTCAAAACTAAATATGGCTGGCTCATTTTATATTCCCACATACAAAATTATGGAAAACCTGATCAGGTCTTTGGTATAGAAGCCATGATGCTTGATTTACAGAACCCGCAGCGCATTATTGGTCGTACGCCCGGCCCTATCCTTGTGCCAGAAACTCGCTACGAAAAAGAAGGTCAGGTGCGCGATATTGTCTTTCCTTCAGGGGCGTTTATAGAAGACGATATTGTTCACCTCTATTACGGCGGTGCAGACACAGTGTGTGCCAAGGCTACATTCTCGTTTGATGCACTCGTCGCTACCATGAAAGGCGAGGAATTGGTTACGCGCTTTGCCAACAACCCAATTCTTACACCACTCCCTGAACACGCGTGGGAAGCTCGCGACGTGTTTAATCCTGCAGCGCTCGACGTAAAGGGTACGGTGCATTTGTTTTACCGCGCCATGTCTCCAGACAATACGTCTGTTGTTGGATATGCGGAATTAAAAGATGCTCGCACCGTAAGCGCACGACACCCTGAGCCCGTGTATACACCTCGCATGCCGTTCGAAGAAAAGCGCATTCCAAATGGTAATTCCGGCTGTGAAGATCCGCGCCTCACCCTTATCGGCGACACGGTGTATATGTGCTATACCGCATACAACGGTGTTGAAGCGCCTGCTGTAGCACTTTCGACCTGCGCGCTCGACAATTTTAAGCGCGGACATTTTACCTGGAGTGAACCAGTGCTCGTGTCTTACCCAAATACTGACGACAAAGACGCCTGCATCTTTCCTGCACGACTGAACGGCATGTATTACCTTATGCATCGTGTTGCGTGGAATATCTGTTTAGACCATGTGCCGTTGGTAAATGGGCAATTTAGTCGCATTAAGCAAAACACTCCGATTCTCGGACCACGTCCTGGTATGTGGGACGCACGCAAAGTTGGAATTTCTGCTCCACCAATTCTTACCAAAGCAGGTTGGCTCTTGCTCTACCATGGAATTTCTCCGAGCGGCGAGTACGCAGTAGGCGCAGCATTGCTCGACAAAGAAAATCCATTCACCGTCATCAGCCGTACTGCCTTCCCTATTTTGCGCCCACG
>JACCDM010405837.1_pt1 | contig 13594 bp, 13 predicted proteins | sample 7445851 | NCBI WGS metagenome assembly JACCDM01 (sample SAMN15323438, study PRJNA562643) | freshwater metagenome | isolation source: river surface water | place: USA:Blue River Watershed | collected 2017-08-16
AAGGTGGCCAAGGAGTCTTTGGTATTGCAGTAGGCAAAGTCGCATCAGTAGTTGAAGGCTCGTTGTCAACGCTGCCGGGTGAGGTTGATGGGCAGGTAATAGGTGGCGAAGGTAACGATGAATTGTCCCTTCGTAGGAAAGCGCGAGGCGGTTAAAAAGAATTAACCTTTCCCCATAAAGCTAGTTCCAAATTAGCCCGACAGGGCTGTGGATTTGGATAGAAATGGGGAAGTGAAATGACGTTTGCTTCACGTCATATAGGACCAACGCAATCTGAGATTGATTACATGCTGCAAACTCTTGGTTATAAGAGTTTGGAAGATTTCGTGTCACATGTAGTCCCGCAATCAATCGCACAGAAAACAAAATTAGTTGATGCGTTACCTAAAGCGCTCTCTGAACATGAAGCAATTGCAGCGTTACGCGAACGCGCTGACAAGAATAAAGTTTTCCGAAGCTTAATCGGTATGGGTTACTACGGAACTATTACACCTGCTGTAGTGCTTCGAAATGTTATGGAGAACCCGGCTTGGTATACCGCATACACTCCTTATCAACCAGAGATTTCACAAGGACGCCTTGAAGCGCTCTTTGCATTCCAAACAGCGGTAACAGATTTAACTGCGCTAGATATTGCAAATGCGTCAATGCTCGATGAGTCAACTGCAGCTGCAGAAGCGATGACATTAGCTCACCGATCATTTAAGGGAAGCGATGATGCAGTGTTTTTAGTTGATAAGAATGTGCATCCACAAACACTTGCGGTAATCGAAACGCGTGCTAATCCGCTTGGTTTGAATGTAAAAACGTTTGATGTTACTAAGTATTCAGAAATCACAGATGAAGTTTTCGGTGTATTAGTTCAATATCCAAACACTTATGGTGCAGTTATTGATCATCATGAATTGGCAAAATGGGTTCACGACAAAGGTGGAGTAGTGGTTGCAGCTGCTGACCTGCTTGCTTTAACAATGATTAAAGCGCCAGGTGAATGGGGCGCAGACGTAGCAGTAGGTTCTACTCAGAGATTTGGTGTGCCGATGGGATTCGGTGGACCACATGCAGGATACATGGCGGTTAGAAGTGGATTAGAACGTTCTATGCCTGGACGTTTAGTTGGGCAGTCAATTGATGCACATGGCGCACCAGCTTTCCGTTTGGCGCTTCAAACTCGCGAACAACATATTCGTCGTGAAAAAGCGACCTCAAATATCTGCACAGCACAAGTTTTATTGGCAGTTATGGCCGCGTTCTACACCATGTGGCACGGGCCTAAGGGATTAAAAGAGATTGCAGAGCGAGTTCATTCGATGGCTGCTCGTTGGGCAGCTTCAGCGCCTAATTCAAATAAATCTTTCTTCGATACAGTTACTTTTGATGGCAATGCAGCGCAAGTTAAAGCAGCTGCAGATCTTGGCATCAATGTACGCGTGGTAGATGCAAATCGAGTAAGTGTCTCATTTGATGAACTTTCAAATGAAGAGTTGTTAAATGATTTAGCAAAGGCATTTGGAGTAACTCTTGCAAGCAAGGGGGAGAGCAGTATCCCTGCTACTTTGATTCGTTCAAGTGCTTATTTAACAAATCCAGTTTTCAATACTTATCACAATGAAACAGCGATGATGCGTTATATGCGCACTCTCTCTGATAGAGATTTAGCGCTGGATCGAACCATGATTCCACTTGGCTCATGTACCATGAAATTAAACGCCGCAACTGAAATGGAGTCAGTAACTTGGCCAGAATTTGGACAATTACATCCATTTGCGCCGGCTGATCAAAATCAGGGTTCTCGACAGTTAGTTAAGGAGCTCTCTGATTGGTTGGTGGCAATTACAGGCTATGACAATGTTTCATTGCAACCAAATTCCGGAGCTCAAGGAGAATTTGCGGGTCTATTGGCAATTCGTAAATACCTTGATGCAAATGGTGGGGCAGAGCGAAATATCTGTTTAATTCCATCGTCTGCTCATGGCACTAATGCCGCCTCTGCAGTTATGGCAGGTATGAAAGTAGTTGTAGTTGCATGCGATGAAACTGGAAATGTTTCTGTAGACGATATCAAAGCGAAAATCGAGGCAAATGCCGGCAAATTAGCCGCTTTAATGGTCACTTATCCATCAACTCATGGTGTTTTCGAATCTGCTATTTCAGAAATTTGCGAATTAGTTCATAACGCCGGAGGACAGGTTTATGTCGATGGCGCTAATTTAAATGCTCTAGTTGGCACTGCGCAGCCTGGAAAATTCGGCGGAGATGTTTCGCATTTAAATTTACATAAAACATTTTCAATTCCGCACGGTGGTGGCGGACCTGGCGTTGGTCCAGTTATTGCTAGAGCACACCTTGCTCCGTATTTACCAAACCATCCCCTTGATCCAACTTGTGGGCCAGCAACTGGTCCTGGACCTATTTCGGCTGCACCTTTTGGTTCTGCAAGTATTTTGCCAATTTCATGGTCGTACATTGCAATGATGGGTGGCGATGGTTTAACCAGAGCAACCCAAACTGCGATTCTCTCTGCGAATTACATCGCTCATGTACTAAAGAAAGATTTCCCAATTCTGTATACAGGTGCAAATGATTTGGTTGCTCATGAATGCATCTTGGATATCCGAGAAATCACTAAGGAAACTGGCGTGACTGTAGACGATATCGCTAAGCGACTTATGGATTTTGGTTTCCATGCCCCAACAATGTCGTTTCCTGTACCAGGTACATTGATGGTAGAACCAACAGAATCTGAAGATTTAACTGAGATCAATCGATTTATCGCCGCGATGCAACAGATTGCAGCTGAAATTGATGCCATCCGCAAAGGCAAGGTAAATGTGGAGGAGAGCGCACTGCGCCATGCTCCACACACCGCTCTTAGCCTGCTAGCAAGCGACTGGAACCGTCCTTATAGCCGCGAAGAGGCCGCTTTTGCAGCCTCTACAACTGGTAATGGCAATCTCTTAATGGGTCGCAAAGGAAAGTATTTCCCTACGGTTGGGCGTATTGATGGGGCACATGGAGATAGAAATCTGATCTGCAGCTGTCCGCCAGTAAGCGATTTCGAGTAGTTTTACTTAACATAATGTAACTTATCGGCGGTTGGGTTAATTCGGCGCCTAAGCCCAAGCCAAGTTACCTTGAGGATCGCCTCAAGCACGATTCGCCTGCTCATTTTCGAACTTCCCTGGGCCCGCTCTATGAAAGTTATTGGCACTTCAATCACTTTATATGCCGGCAAGTGATTTAGCGCAAATGCCATTTCAATTTGGTAGCAATAGCCATTTGAAGTTATCTGATCAAAATCTAATTCTTCTAGTGCAACTCTTGGATAGATACGAAATCCACCTGTTAAATCATTTATATCCATTTTGAGGGCCCATTTGGCATATCTAGTACCTGCTTTAGAAAGCCATTTACGACTTTTTGGCCAATTAACGATTTGGCCACCTGGGATCCATCTGGAACCAAGAATTATCGCTTTTGGATTCAGATTTGCTATTTCCAGCATTTTTTCCAAATCTTCGGCCCTATGTGATCCATCTGCATCCATCGAAATTAAATGTGTAAATTCTGAATTCTCTAAAATCTTTTTGATTCCAGCTTTATATGCATTTCCTAGACCATCTTTTTCGCCGCGTTTCAAAATGTCGACATTTTTATAGTTGAAAGATTTAACTAAATCCGCAGTTTTATCTGGTGAATTGTCGTCTATAACTAATATCTTTAAATTATCAACTGAACTTAGATTTTTTAACATGCTTCCTATGTTTTTTGCTTCATTGTAAGTTGGCATTAGAACGATAGGCTTCATGATGATTCTCTTTGATCTACCAATTTAAAGCCGATATTAATCGATCAATTGATGCACCCAAACCAAATTGTTCTTGTAAATTTTTAATCTCATCCATTGATTTAGGTTTCTTTGGTAACTGCAATTCAACTTTTGGTAGCGGTACATCTGTAGCACATGCAACTAATTTAGGCGCAAAAGATAAGTAATCTTGTCCTTCAAGAATTTTTTTGCGTAAGCCGGCACTTAAATGTTCGTGTTCTGCTAAAGCACCTGCGATAGCCTCATCGGCTGTTGCATAATGCCTTGCGATAAGAGCAGCTCCTTTTTCTCCGATGCCTTTGACGCCAGGCAGACCATCTGATGCATCACCGCGGAAAGTTGCAAATAAACCGTATCTGTCACCTGGAATGTCGTATTTCTTTGAAATCCACTCTTGGTTAACTAAATCGTGGTTGCTAATCCCCTTGGCCAAATAAATAACTTGAACATCAGGTTCGGGTTTTACTAATTGGAATAAATCTCTGTCGCCAGTAACTATACGAATCGGTCCAGATTCTGTTGCAGCATAAGTTGCCATTACATCATCAGCTTCATAATCATCGGCGCCAACGACCGGAAAACCAAAGGCATCTAAGACGTCCAGCAAAATTGGTATTTGCGGAGTTAATAAATCTGGTTCTTCTTCGCCTTCTCCATCTTCTTCCAGGCGATTTGCTTTGTAATCTGGATAGAGTTCGACGCGCCAAGATGGTCTCCAATCGCCATCTAGGCACGCAACTAATCTGTTTGGTCTGTACATTGAAATTAATCTTGCCGTCATATCTAAGTAGCCACGAATAGCATTTATTGGAGTGCCATCTGGCGCCACTAAAGTGTCTGGCATTCCATAGTAAGCGCGATACCAAAGTGAACCGCTATCTAGAAGCATCAAGCTCATACCACACCTCCTAAGTACACAACCACTCCCCGATCCAGCTTTTTAATTGCAGAGAGACATTTTTCTCTAAGTTCAGGTTTTGCACCTGCTACTTGATTAAGTAAATCTATCAACTGTTTGGTTGCGCGGACAAAATCACCAACAGATAAATCTGAATTACGTAAAACGGAATTCAAACCGTGCCCGCCACCCCAGCGAAAAGCCATCCAACAAAAGCCAAAATCAGGTTCGCGCTGGGTCTTGACATCAAATTCACTCTCTAAGTTATGCAATTTTGACCAAATAGCAACAATCTCTTTGAGAGCATCTTGAACCTGATTATTAGGTATTTTGGGTGCTTCTGGTTTTCTGGATTCAAAGAGGAAAACAGATAATACGGAAGCTATTTCGATATCAGATAATCTACTTAATACACCGCTATTGATTGTCTCAGCGATTGAAAGATCTGATTCTGCATAGATTTTGGATAACATTTTGCCATTTGCAGTTACTTTATCTCCATCAAGATATTTAAGATGATTTAGCACCTGAGTAATACGATCAAATGTTTTTGCAATTACATTGGTACGATTTTCAACTCTAGCAATCAATCCTTCATTTTCACGGATTAATCGATCCGCGCGTTCTGCTATCCGAGCATGCGCTTCTCTATCATTGCAAGAGTGACATGGATGTTGTCTAAGTGCTTTGCGATAACCCGATAGTTCATTCTCTAAATGAGCTCTTTGTTTGTTATCTATTCGACTTCTCTTAGAAATAAGAACTTCTGCTTGTTTAATTTCACGACGGAGTTTTGCATAAGTGGAGAAATCTCCCAGGTGGCAGAGATTTTCAGTTGCGTAATCGTTAATGGCTTCAGTGTTCCGTCGAATTTGCTTGTCTAGTCCAACTACTGCCCTATCTGCTTGGAATTGGGCGAATGAAGATTTAAGTGAGTTTCGGGCTCTGTCTCTACCGTATCGCTCTAAGAGATTGATTGACATGTTATACGTTGGCGAAAAAGAGCTACGAAGCGGATAGGTGCGAGTTGCTGCAAGGCCGGCAGCAGTTGCAGAATCAACGGTTGGTGACCACATGACTACGGCATTACCTTCAATATCAATTCCGCGTCGACCTGCTCTTCCAGTTAATTGCGTGTATTCACCCGGTGTAATTGGGACATGCCCTTCACCGTTCCACTTAGTTAATTTTTCAAGAAGTACGGTGCGAGCCGGCATATTGATTCCTAGGGCAAGAGTTTCGGTCGCGAAAATGGCTTTAAGTAAGCCTCTTTGAAATAGCTCTTCTACACAAGATTTGAAAACCGGTAATAGGCCTGCGTGATGCGCAGCGATTCCACGTTCAAGTGCAGCTAGCCATTCATGATGCCCCAAAAGTTCTAGATCTTCCGAACTAATATTTGTCGTGTATTTAACTGCAGTTGCTTTAATCTCTTCTCGCTCTTCAGTGTTAGTAAGTCGCAAATTAGCAGCCAAACATTGTTTTACTGCGGAGTCACAACCTTGTCGTGAGAAGATAAAAGTGATAACTGGAAGCATCTGATTTGAATTCAATTTTTCAATGACCTGTGGTCTATCAAGCCTAGATTCGTCATCTTGACGGCCACGATGTTTGGGTGTTCGTATTCTTCTTAACGCTTCTCTTTCGGTTCGAAAGAGTGACTGATTGACAGTCCCATCTTCATTAAAGAGATCTAAAAGTCGGTTACCGATCAATACATGTTGATATAGAGGTACTGGACGATTTTCGGAGACTATGACTTCAGTATCACCACGTACTACTTGTAGCCATTCGCCAAATTCCTCTGCATTCGAAACTGTTGCTGAGAGTGAAATGACTTGCACACTCTCCATAAGGTGAATAAGAACTTCTTCCCAAACTGCACCGCGAAACTTATCCGCAAGGTAATGGACTTCATCCATTACTACGTATCCAAGATTGGTCAATGAATTTGAATTTGTGTAAAGCATATTTCTAAGTACTTCAGTTGTCATGACCATAATCTCAGCATCGCTATTGATGCTGTTATCACCAGTTAATAAACCTACTTTTTCCTCACCAAAACGTTCGACAAACTCTTGATATTTCTGATTAGAGAGCGCCTTTATGGGTGTCGTATAAAAACATTTTTTACTCTGTTCTAAGGCAATGTATGCTGCAAATTCGCCGACAATGGTTTTTCCTGCGCCTGTGGGTGCTGCGACTAAAACACCTTTACCTTTTTCGATTGCGTAACAGCCTTGGACCTGAAAATTGTCCAATTCAAAATCGAATGTTTCAAAGAAATTATTAGCAATTGGATGAGTGCTCTTAGCTTTTGATGCCGCGTACTTCTGGGCAGGACTTAATTCCGCCATGTAAAAAGTGCACTTTCAGATGACAAAATATGTGCAGGTAATGGTCCAATACGTTCTCCGTCGGCATAACAGATCGCATCTGCTTCAATAGTTATTGATTTTGCTCTGATAATTTCCACTTTAGGATGTTCCACATGCTTACCTTCGTATACAGAAGGGAAAATTTGCACGAATTCTCTCTTGGAAACAGGGTTTAGAATCATTAAATCAAGTTGCCCATCATGAAGATCTGCATCAGGACATACCAACATTCCTCCTCCGTAAGATCGTCCATTCCCGACGGCAATTAACATTGCCTCTCGTTCATAGCTCTTGCCATCAATATTAAATCGGTAATTTTTTGGTTTAAATTTCGGCAGTTCTAGCGCCATTGCGACGTTATATTTAGCTGGACCTTTTGGCCATCTCATAGCGTTAGCTCGTTCATTTACCAACGAATCAAAACCAGTAGATGCAATTGCACCAAAATATTCACCATCAATATTGCCCAAATCAATCGAAAGCGGTTCCTGATTTAAAGCGGCCCACAATGGTTCTAAAGGCTTATCTGGATTCCAACCAAGTGTACGAACAAAATCATTTCCAGTTCCTGCTGGAATGGTTGCTAAAGGAATATTACTAATGGCGGCAATTTGAATCGCCATATGTAATAACCCATCACCGCCAACTGCGATTAGACCTGTAGCTGATGAAGCGGCTTTTCGTAAGTTCTCTTGTAACGAAATCGCATTTGCGCCAGTAATAACTTTGTATTCAATCTTCCTCTCAGAGAGGAAATTTGAAACTTGTTGCCCTACCTTTGCTCCGTTGCCGCGACCACTGGTTGGGTTAATCGCTAATAGCCACATTACGGCGCCGATCATTAAGCAAAGCGATACCACCTGCTGCAAAGTAGAAAATATAGAGCGGCACTGCAAGTAGCAACATGGTCAATGGATCAGCTGAAGGTGTAAATGCTGCAATAAAGAAAGTTATTCCAAAGACCCACATTCGCCATGGTTTGAGGATTGCTTTACCAGATACTGCACCCAAGAGGTTTAGGGTTACTAGAAAAACCGGAAGTTCAAAAGCCAGACCAAAGAGCAGAATCACACGAAGCACAAAATCTAAATAATCTCCGAAATTAATCAAGTTTTGCAGTTCGCTTGGTGTGAACCCAAAGAGAACACGGATTGCTACCGGAAGAATCAAATATCCAAGCGTGACACCACCTGCAAAGAAAGGAGTCGCTGCTGTTAGAAATAAGAATGCACGTTTCTTTTCATGTTTGTGCAATCCCGGTGAAACGAATGCCCATAGTTGGTATATCCATAGAGGTGCCGTGACAATTAAACCTGCGATTAAAGAAACTTTAATCTGCAAATTTATCGGTCCAAGAACACCGTTTATGTACAGCGCTCCACATTGTTCTGAATTAGTTCTTTGTGCCAATTCAAGATTACATACCGGTTCAGCCAACTTTTGAACTATTGGGTTATAGATAAACCAGTTAGCGATGAAACCCAGACCGATAATTACGGAAGATTTAAAAACTCGTTCTCTAAATTCGGCTAGATGCTGAAGTAGCGGCATAGTGCCACTTGATGTGCTAGCCACGATTTAGTTGTCTGGTGTGTTGTCCTTCTTATTATCCTCTTTGCCCTCTTTCATTTCGGACTTGAAGATACGAAGAGACTTGGCAACTGATTTAGCGGAATCAGGCAAACGCTTAGCTCCGAATAAAATTACCAGAACTAATACCAATAAAAGAATATGTGTAGGTTCGCGTAAAAACATGGCTATAGATTACTCGAGATATAGAGATTGGCTAGCCTTTATGCGAGTCAAAATTTGAGCGCGCAGATGTGGATCCTGAAGCTCTACTGCCCCGGCCAATGCCATTGTTTCAGAAATTAGCCACTCACCAGAGTAATAGTCGACTTGCTCACTATTGCCAAGTATCTCCCTGACCAACCGCTTCTCCCGATGGGTAGAAATTTTTGTGGATTTAGGAGTCTCATTTGATGGAACCAGATTCGGTGCCAATTCATGATTTTCGGTGATTGCTAAACTTTCGATTCTTGATATTTTAAATGTACGACGATCCTGAGCATTTTTGCAAAATGCTCTTAGATAACTACTTCGCTCTTCTGTGTAAGTTTCAAATGGAATTACTTCACGAGATTTACCGTTATAGACGATAGAGAGCACTCTATTTTGTTGAATTGCCTGAGAAATTTCCGATAAGTAAAGATCCGACCTCGCCGGCTGGTATGAGATCTCAGTGCCCAATTTAGAAGTCAGTTTATTTTTAAGCGATTCCGCGCCTGCAATTCCTTGAGAGATTAATATTTCAAGGCCGATAACTAAACTTGCCAATTCAATTTGGGTAAGTGATCGAGGAGATTTCAACTCATCCGCATTGCGAACTGAAACATAACCATCTTCGAATTGAAACTCCATTAGTTCTAGCGGTGTCTGTCCTGGCAGACCACACATATAAAGCAACCAGAGATCCTTCTCTAGTTGCTCAACTGAAATCTGGAATTTCTCGGCAAGTTGCGCAATTGGTATACCTTGATGTTTAACGATAAAAGGTACCAAATCGAATAATCGCGCAAGCCTTGAATTAGCCATGAATTGCCGCCAAATTACTGAGAGCTTTAGTTACTTCTGAAACTAGATTGATTGGCTGCATCACAAAAACATTAGGCGAATTTCTGAGTATTTCAGCCACCGCAACATTAAGAGAATCAAATTGAATTTTGCAGGTGATCCAATCAGCTTCAGCGTCAATAATCTTTGATTTTGCCATTAAAGATGGTGCAAAATCTCTACGTATTTTGATAACCGCATCTAAAGTTGGAAAGTAGGTGTCTGGAAAAGCAAAACTCTCGCGTTCGAAGGCCTTGTTTGTTCGTTTGATTTCTCCAGCAAATCTATCTATTCGATAACTTCGATGTTCGCTCTTTGAGATGTCATTAGCGTATAAATACCAACGTGAGTTACGAGAATAGAGCCCCAAAGGGGCAATTTTCTTGGTTTCAACTTGATCTTCCTGATTGCGGTACTGAATTTCTATGACCTTAGTTGATTCTATAGCTTCCAAAATTGCAGGAACTATCTCAGGTAGATGGGAAACAGTAGGCGCTAAAGGCAATTCAGAAAAATCCGAGTTAATTCCTAGGGATTGCAATCTTAAGGAAGTCGAAAGTGCGACGTCTTTAAGTGCACTCTCCTTCCATGCTTGTGAAGCAACCGCCAACAATGTAATTTCTTCAGCGCTTAGCGGGCCAAGATCGAATTTGTATCTTTCTGGCAAGATTCGATAACCGATTTCATCTTCGAATAGCGGATCGATGCTCCGCATCTCAATTTGAATTCCGAGTGAACGTAGCTCTTCTTTATCGCGTTCAAACATACGATCTGATGCCTCGGCGCTACCTTCGTACCCCGCAACCGCCTTGAATATTTGTGTTTTAGTTAAAAATTTCTTTGTAGCTAACAAGCAAATGGTTAAATTAACTAAACGCTCATTCTTCTCCGATGCCATATGCACCTTTCGATGGCCGACGTCGGCGAGGTAATAATTCAGTCCCAGGAGCAATTCGGCGAGCAAAGATTAGAAAACCGGTATGCCCAATCATTCTATGCTCGGGTCTAACGGCTAGTCCGTCATGGTGCCATGGTCTTACTAGGGATTCGAAACTTTCTGGTTCGGTAAAACGTCCATCTTTTCTAAGAGTTTCAGCTACATTTGAAAGTTGGGTAGTTGTAGCTACATACGCCATATACACCCCACCCGGAACTAAGACCTTTGCCGCTATGTCAACACATTCCCAGGGCATCAACATATCAAGAATTACGCGATCGTATTGCTCGGTTAATTCTTGTTCTTCTAAACTACCAATAGTAAGTTTCCAATTTTCAGGAATCCCAGCGAAATAATGTTCGACATTTGATTATGCATTCGCAGCAAATTCATCTCTACGTTCTACTGAGTGCACGAGTCCATCTGGACCAACCGCTCTTAATAAAGAAAGCGTTAAGGCACCAGATCCAACTCCAGCTTCAAGTACTTTTGCACCTGGAAAAATATCTGCAAAACCAACAATTAACGCTGAATCTTTAGGATAAACAATTGTCGCGCTTCTAGGCATAGTTAATACATAGTCAGTTAGTAAAGGTTTAAAGGCCATAAACTTCTGGGCAACTCCAGTTGTCGAATTGATACTCACAACACTACCTTCAGGCATTCCTATTAGATCATCATGTTTAATAAAACCTTGATGCGTGTGAAATTCTTTTCCAGGAGTGATATTGAACGAATATTGACGACCCTTATTATCAGTCAATTGAATTCGATCACCGCTTGAGAAAAACCCGCTCTTTTTAGCCACGCGCCTATCCTAAGGTGTCTTCCCTCTAAGATAAATTACAGCCAATTATGGATGTGATTAGACTTTCTCCAAGCAGAATTAACGAATATCAGCAATGCCCACAGCTATACAACTATCGCGTTATTCAGAAACTTCCAGAGCCCATTTCATTAGATGCGGCGCGTGGCACATTGGTTCACACAATTCTAGAAGAGCTGATGGCTATGCCTGCCTCCGAACGTACTTTGGAAAATGCGGTATTAAGAGCTCCGCATCATTGGCAAGTACAAAAGGAAGCAGATAATTTATTGGCCAGTGCAGTATCAGATGACAAAGAATGGCTTGATCGAGTTAATGCTTTATTAGCTTCTTATTTCCAATTGGAAAACCCACAGAGTTTTCAGCCAACTCACATCGAGGAACATCTCGAACTTCCTGAAATTGATCAATTATTACTGCATGGCTTTGTAGACCGAATTGATGTTGCTCCAACCGGTGAAGTTAGAATTGTTGATTACAAAACTGGTAAAGCTCCTAAGGCAGGTTATGAGGAGAAAGCTCTTTTTCAACTTCGATTTTATGGACTCCTCTGGTTTCGAAAATATGGTGTAATCCCAAAGTTATTGCAGCTTCTTTATCTAGGTGACCAACAAATAATAAAGAGTAACCCAACTGAAAATGATTTGCTGATTGCTGAGAAGAAAGCTCTGCAGACCGGAAGTGATATCAAAATATCTATCAAAGAAGATTACTGGCCAACTCAGAAAAGTCGCTTATGTGACTGGTGTAGCTTTAAAGATATTTGTCCTGCATTTACCAATTAATAAACCATTCTCGTAAAAGATCGACTGAAAGTTCCTCCAAGGAATTTATAACTTTCGTCTGATGGTCGGCCTCGATTTCAACTAAATGTGGAACTGCAATAACGCGAGCACCGCTAGCTCTCGCCGCGGCTACACCCGTTGCGGAATCTTCTAGAATTAATGAATTTCGAATATCCACATCGAGCATTCGTGCTGCTTTTAAATATCCTTCAGGATCAGGTTTAGTATTAAGAACATCGTCCGACGAAATAGTTGCCTTGAAAGGTATTGGTTTTACATGGCTTAAAGCTGCATCAACAAGAGCTCTTGGACTAGCTGAAACAAGAGCCATAGGAACTCCAGCAATATGGAGGTTTGAAATTAATTCTTTGGCGCCTGGCATGAAAGCCGCGCTACTTGTTATCTTTTCAGTCATTAAATCAACAATCGAGTGGTGAAAGAATTCTCCACTTTCGGCGCCTTTTGTTACCTCAGAAATGTAATTTCCTAGCTTTGAAAGTGGTCCACCTAGGCAAAAAGCCTGGTCCTCAAGTGTCCATTGATAACCATAAGGTGCAGTAAGTTCTTGTTCTGCCTCAAGCCATTGAGGTTCAGAATTAATAGTTAAGCCATCCATATCAAATAAAACTGATTCAAAGAATTGGCTCGCCATGCGTCAAAGGTTACCGTAAGGTGTTCTCATGCAGATTCACGAGATTCCTCATCTTCGTAATCCAGTTGCAGTTCTTGCATTTAATGGCTGGAATGATGCTGGCGAAGCTGCCTCTGGCGCTATTACTCATTTACTAAATTCTTGGGGAAATCAAGAGAATGTCATTGCCGAGTTTGATTCAGAAGAATTCTATGATTTCCAACAGATTAGGCCAATGGTATTTATAGATAACTCCCAAATTCGACAATTGAAATGGCCGAAAACTGTTGTCTACGCACTGAACACTCCACATTTAGATTTTGATTTCATTCTAATTATTGGACCAGAACCTTCTTTCAAATGGCAATCTTTCACAAATGAATTGCTAGATCTTTTAGATGATTTGGAAGTTGATTTGGTTGTAAGCCTTGGAGCTTTGCTGGCTGATACTCCTCACACTCGACCAATAACTGTCACGGGTACAAGCTCCAGTCCTGATCTTGCTAAACGTATTGGATTTGAAGTAAGCCGCTATGAGGGGCCAACTGGAATACTCGGTGTTATTCAAGATTTCTGTAAGCGCAGAGAAATGGACGCTTTCTCATTGTGGGCTGCGTTACCTCATTATGCATCGGCCGCTCCCTCACCAAAAGCTACTCTTGCTCTAATTGATGAACTTGCTGATTTTTTTGAAATC
>JACCDM010344808.1_pt1 | contig 13577 bp, 36 predicted proteins | sample 7445851 | NCBI WGS metagenome assembly JACCDM01 (sample SAMN15323438, study PRJNA562643) | freshwater metagenome | isolation source: river surface water | place: USA:Blue River Watershed | collected 2017-08-16
CTTCCTTGTAAGCGTACACAGCTTCTCGTAGCTGCCCCCATTTGCCGTAGTCATCCATCACTTCTTCAGGGTTGGACTTAATTCGTTCCAACAATATGCGTACACCTACGCTTAGCTCTTCACTCATCTTTTTCTCCTTCTAGTATTTTTTGCATGACGAACGAATGTAGCTGTTTCTGCCCCGCCTTGATGAATTTACCCCACAGCATGTCGCACTCACCATCGCTCAGGATTACCAGACGATTCTTGTTGCCGTCCACCACCCTTTCTTTGACGTGCCCGAATAAGTTTGCCCACTTACCAGTATTCAAATTAAATTCGCCGGGGTGTGACTCCATGCGCTGCAACAGAAGCATCACCGCTTCACATGGCGCTTCTTTCTTTGTCATCCGTTAGCTCCTTCAATATCAGCTCGATCATGTCGAGGTTAGTCTCCCTAGCCACAGCAGCTATGCCTTGCGCCGTACGGATAGCATTGATCTCTTTGTCTTGTAGGGCTGTTGTCTTGCCACTGCCAGCCTTGCACTCTATAGCTAGGAACTTACCCTTAACGCAACAGACAATGTCAGGCACACCAGAGCGTCCATAGCCGTGTGTGGCGGGGAAAAAATAATACACGCCGTACTGTTTAAGCAGCTTGACTACTGCGGCTTTGACTTTGCTCTCTGGTGTGCCTGCCATGTTTACCTCGTAGGTGGGTTGGTTTCGTTCTTCTCGATAGCGCGGTCAAGATACCACCGTGCCTTCTGCAAGTCCTGCATCCCCATGTTAGTGCCTTTCTTACCGGCACGACAGATGTACTTCACCACGTTGCCAAGGTGATAGCCCAGACGCTTCGCTTCGATGAAGTCTATTGTCTCGATGCCACCATCGGTGTAGTGCGCAGGGTGGTTGACTGGGTCGTCCTTGGGTTGCATCGTAGGCATACGCGGGTCAGGCGTATCCATTATTGATGTGTTCGATGTAACAGCTGCAGCCATGCGGATCTTTGGTGGCGCTATGCCTTCGTTGCGTAGGCGGTTACGCACGTTGTACACATACTGCCTATCAACCTTGAACTTATCTGCTACCTCAAGTGGCGAGGCTGATGGGTTTGCGGTCAAGTACTTAGCTATCTTTCCTGCTTTCGAGTTCTTTCTCATACTTAGCTCCTTCACGTTGGACATATTCTTCTAGTGCTGCACGTATCTGCTTGCTGCCGTTGTAGTAGTTGTTCTTGAAATAGTCTGCTACGTACTCCGGCACTCGCGCTGAAATTTTAATTAGCTTGGGTTTCTTATCATTCATTCGCCTTTCCTTTAATGAGGTCGATCATCTCAACGTACGCAGCTTTGCTGTGCTCGTGAGTCTTAGCTGTCACCATCTCATGTGCTACCTTGAACAGCCTACTGTACTTACGCAGGGCTGTAGCTGCTTCGTTATCCATCTCGCTACGTGCGTTGTCTTCCAGATAGTCTGCTAGTTGCTTCAGTGTAGTCATCATTTACTCTTAGCTAATGCACCCAGACGGGTTGGACTACCTACGGTCATCAGCATCTCTGCTGCTTCAGATGCCTCCTCGTCGGTCATGTCGTTCAGGTTAATAGTTCTGCCGTCCTGTGTCTGCACGGCTTCGATGCCACCCATTAGTTCTTTATTCTTCTCAAGGAAGTCTACGATGAACTGTCTTGATGTACGTATTTCACTCATTTGTTATTCTCCTTACGTTCCCTACACAGCCGCTGGCGTTGCGCCTGAGTCATAGCTCTACGCGGTTTATCTTTATGGAACCCTATCTCGTACACAGGGATAGCGTCCCGCCCTTTTGTATCCTGCCGCCAATTACAAATATAAATAATCTCATGCTTCTTTAATGTACGCATCAACCGCTGCGCCGTGACTGTGTGTAGCCCTGTTTCTTTTACAATCTCATGCGCTGATACTGGTCGAGTCAGTAGTAACTTCAGGGCTTTAGCATACGTGTCCTGATTTACTTTATTCATTCTTCTCCTTTAGCTTGGCTTCGATGGCTTCAATAAACATATCTACATCATGCCAATAGTCATCAACAATCTGCTCTGCTTCCTCATCCGTCAGCCCCTGCCATTCGCGCTGTGGTGGGGCGGTGTAGAGTGGTTGGTCTGTGGGGTATAACTTTTCCGGCACAACCTGCCATCCGTAACCCGTAAAACTATGCAACCACGCCACTGGCTCCGGTTCAGGCTGCGCGAGTCGGGCGCGGAGTAGTTTGGTTGTTTCGTATTCAAAAATGTGTTTCTCCAACGCATCCAGCACCTGCTGCGCTTCCTCGCGGGTTAGTGTAATCATCCCTGCCCCCTTGCGCTGATATTTTCCCAAGCTTCTGCGGCTTTTTTAAGCGCATAACCCACCGCTTCTTGACTTCTTTCGTCGTCAGCAACATCGAGCACTGTAAATTCAAAATGCCCATCCCAGTGATGCGTAATTACTAAAGTGTAAGTGACGGGTTGTCGCTTTGTGGCGAGGTCTATGACAGTCATGATTGCCCCCTTTTCAATATCTTGGCAATTAATTCCATGCACAAATGGTAAGCCTCATCCTCAAGCTCATCTGTCATTTCTTCTTTAATGGCCTCTGTTACCGCTAAACGCTCTGCTGCTGCTACTAACTTGGCGAATTGCTTTAAGGCATAGTGTTGACCCTCAGCCGGATACGGTAAAAACTCGTTTATCATTTTGCTTAGTTCTTCTTCCGTCATAACTTATGCCCCCTCATCTGTCTGCACTGCTCCCTGTGCTTGCTATCAAAGTCAGGACTGATCTCGGCTACCCCACACATTAGCTGCGGCTCGTCTGAGATAACCTTAGCCCCGTAGTACAAAGAGAACAGGGCTATGGCTATGTAGAACGCAACGGCTACGATCTCAGGGGGTTTCATACAAGAGCTTCGCCGTGTGTCTCAGGTGTGGGCTTTGCATCTTTGTGCTTAGCCTTAGTGACTAGCTTCCAGCCACCTTGCACAAATCGCTCGGCCTCTTCCCTGTACCAGAACTTACGGAACAGCTTGTTGTTCTCGTCATAGACCTCGTATCTCATTTCTCACCCTTGATCTTCTTGTGGTTAACGATCAGCACCTTGTTGCGCTCTTTGTATATCTCAGCTTGCTTGATACCGGCGTACGGTATGGTGCAGCCTGCATACTCAGCTAGTTCTAAGTTGCGTGGCTCATCATGGAATACGCGGTTACGCATCGCAGGGTCAGGCTTACCATCCTTGGTGTAGTGGAAGAACTTCTCAGGGCTTTGCTTCTTAATGAGCGCCGTGATCTCGTCGATAGCTTTGCTCTTAGCTGTTGATGGTTCAACGGTAGCCGCATCGCGCAGCATCATTACTTGCATGGGGGTGAGTAGTTGTGCAGCGTACATTATGTTCTCCTTAAACTCGTAGCATCACGCCGAATACGCGTGACAAAAATGATTGTTGTTGGTTCCTGCTATCTAGCAGTAAGTCCTGTACTAGCCGCTCTTCTGGTGTTGGTAGGCTACCCATCTTGGGGGTGTAGTGCGCACCAATCTTCGGCGGTTCCTCTTTAATGAACTGTCCATCTCTTAGCATGGTCACTCCTTATTCTCGTTGATGTCCTCGTTTCTGCGACGAATCTCTGTTTTTATTTTGTTCATCATAGCCACATCACGCTTACTGAATAGCGCCTTAGGCTTAGGCTCAGGCTTTAGTTTCTTAGGCGGGGCGTACACAGATTCAAGCGTCATGAATGTATCGCCACACTCAAAACACTTTCTCCTGCGTAGCACCCCGTCTTCGTGCTTGTAGGTGTTGGTGATGTTAGTCCTAGAAGCACACTTGCTACATATCATGCTTCGTGCCGGTAAATCTCTACCGTCTGCAATTCACGGTTAACCGTAGTGGAGTACGAACCCTTACCCCATTTGGTAGTCGCCCATGCACAGGCGTTGCCGCGCAGTGACTCAGGGTCGAACTGATTGAATGGAATGCTGACGATCTCGTCAGGCTTGAGCGCGTCCAGAAACGGCACAACATAGTCACGCACCGCGCCGAACGGATGCAACGACGTAGAGCGGGTGCGCTTAGCCTTGCGTACTACCTCAAGGTCACCGTACTCCTCATCACCTACGAACACTTTGAAACTCACGTGGCCGCGCCGTTGCAGTGCGGTCAAGGTCTTTACTGCTACTTCTAGCTGCTTCTTAAATAGCTGCTCCATGTTTAGCTCCTTTATAAAGTACGAATGTATGTTCCGATATCCTGATGCCGACATCAAGTACAGGCTTACCAGATTCCATCAACTTCAGTAGACCTAAGTTGATCTTTATTCCTGTGGGTAGATCATCACTTCTGTAAGTCTGCGTTGTTCCCCCATCATGAGTTATATATGTATCACCATCTATTAACACAGTCAAGTGCTGTTTCGCATGAATCTGATCTAACATAGCTTGAGAAGACTTGTGTGCGTCCTTCAGGGAAGGTATCGTTTCGGCAATGGCTCGGTCAGAATCTTTCATACTATCAAGCACTTGCGCCCAGTTAGCAGTTACGTAAGCATGGATAGCAGGTGAAATCCTCTTGCGGGTTTTTTCATACTCATCTCGGGCATCTACCGCCGCTGAATACGCATAGTTCCTAGCGCCCTGCGTTATCACCTCTACCTTCTCGGCTATTGTCGGCGCGCTGAAATACTTCTTGACGGTCTTGAGCGCCACCTTAGCGTTGCCTGTTATTACTGCGTGACCGCGCTCCCTAGTCTGGGATATGCGTCTGTTGGCTATTTCAAACACCCACGGGGTGCTGTTACGCTTACCGTAGTTGCGCTCTAGGGTTATCTTACCTAGGTGGTTCTTCTTACCGTCGAGGACATGAAAGCCTTTGGCGTAGAGTGTTCTGTCGTGCCCTGAGGTTTGCTCCATCTCGTCGAACACCCACGTGGGGTTGCCTACGGCTAGCTCGTATATGACAGGCTCTAGCATTGGTGCAATGATCTTCTCGGTGAAGTTACCGCCCTCGGGCAACGGCCTCATGCGTATGTTGGGGTACAGCGGGTATGGTTGCGTCATGCTTTCTCCTTGTTAGCTAGTTCAACGAACGGAACAAACCGTGCGTATCTGTCTACTTTAATAGTGCCACGTGGGGTTTCAATCGATTCGAGTGCGTCTGGGTGCAGTGCAATTAGTAAGTCGTCCATAGCTTGCGTGATGCCCTGCGTAGTCACGCGGATTTTGCTGAACGAAGATGTTGTTGCCGAGCGGGTAAGCCAGAGCAGCGGGTTATACCAGTTCTCTGCGTCCCCCTCCGACACAAGCTTATAAAACTTCCGCATACGCTCACGCCTCTCGCTGGCCTGTACGTTCCATATGTTTGTACCTAGACTGATCTGCGCGAAAGAGAGCACGTCTATGCCTAGCTCCTCCATGCCAGCCCTGACCTCGTCAGCTTCGAACACACCTTCACGTAGCTTGACTGCACCTCGGGCGTACTGCATGAATGGCGCGACACTCTTGCGTAGCTCTGTCATACGCTTACGCCTAAGCTTGTGTGTATAGTGTGTACCGCTTTCAATCACCGTATACCTAGCGTAACCCTCGGCTTGCAGCTTAACCTTGCTCATCAGGCGGGTAGGAGTGCTGCCACCGAACAGCACGATGTCGTGGTCTTTTATACCTGCACCGATACGCAGAACATCCTTAATGAAGTTAGCCGTAGTCTGCGTGGTGTAGCCGCCATCCCTGATTGTGATGGTGTTGTCAGGGTGGAATGTAACTACGTCAGTGTTGTAGCATAGGCACGCCACATCCTGATCTCGCATGACTATCTCGAAGTGTGGCTTGTTGCGCCGCCCTAGTGGGCGTATACCTGCATTGCGTCCGTTGCCACTGATAGGCTCGACGTTGTTGTACCGCCGCTTCGCTTCCTCATACGTAGATAGCGATACGATCCCGCTGTTCCTGTATTGTCCGTACATATCACCCCCATATAATCCAATGAGCTAGCCACATACCTAGCCCGATACACACAATCGCAAACACCCCCGCCTTACACATAGTCAGCAATAAGTCTTCGTCCATATCACACCTCCACCATCACACCTCGACTCACTTCCAATAGGTACTCACATGCAATACCCTCCCTGACCACCTCCACGTCATCGTAGTCCTCGCCAATACGCACAAACTCATAGTTGAACGTAGGCGTACCCTCACTCACCTCGGCGTTACATAAGTCTATAAACTTATCCGCAGCTTTCTCGTAGCTCTGCACATCTGGATAGCTCTCGTACCATTTCACGTTCTCGCACTCAAGCACCATGCCCTTGTTGAACCAACGTACGTTTCCTTCGAACTCCCCCACAGGAAAGTTCTCGTCAAGCCACAGCTTTAGCGTAGGGAAGTGCTCCTCCTTGCTTACGTAGAACGCCCCCACCACATCACTTCGATAGCCCATGTCGTCCTCCTCACCAGTCGAACTTCTCAATGATTGCATCTACCTTAGACTTCACATCGCTACGGATGTGCTGATACTCCTTGATGTCCTCCATGTCTACACCTAGCAAGGCACGTTCAAGGTCGCGCCGTGCTTCCTCAAGCTTAGGATCACCTGTGATGTTGAGCTTAGTCAGCAGGTTGCATAGGTTCTGCGGGTTCTCAAGCAAGCTGTCGTGGTAGCGCTTCTTAGTCTCGATACCCTCCTCGTCGTGCAGCTTCGTTGATAGGGATTGCAGCTCGTCGTACAGGCGATCCCATGGTTCACGCACAGCCTTGGCTAGTCGGTCGTTGAAGTCAGCCTCGTATGACGCTTGCAACTCTTTCAAGTCATCATTGGAAACGTCGAGTCTCCAGTCCCCAGCTTCAGGTAATGGGCTGAACACAAGCCTAAACGCATACTTGTTCTTAACCTCGTCCAGAGTTGGATAGTCAGCAGCGTTATACAAAGCGCCTAGGTTTTGCTGCGCTGCGGAGATGATGGATAGGTATTGGGAGTAAAGCTGGTTGCACATATTATCGTAGGTGGTACGGAACATATTCATCTGCTGTTTGTATTCCATAACCAACTTGACCGGAAGGATACGTGCGCCCTTACTTGACCAAGGCAATGTAGTCTCATTGTGATACAGGCGTACCTTGGCTGCGTACTTAGCGATGTCTGATGCAAGTGTCGAACCCGCAGTCAGGTTCTTGTATACCTTGGATGCGTCACGGGTTGCGTTGTGTGTAGCGTTGACCGTATCAGCTACGCTCTTGTCGATCTTGCTTGCACCCCAGCTAGAGATATTGAGTTCGACTAGCACCGAACTTGCGGCTATACCCATGTCATTACTCCTTAAGTAATTTTAAATACGCGTCTGCTTCTTCTTTGGTCAACCCACCCTTGATACTCGGGCCGCTCGGGAAACCTTTGACTATGTACCACCACCCATCCAACCCTTGCACCTTGTAGTAGTGGGTTTCGTTTTTCTTCCATACCTCGTTGACTGCGCCCATCTTAGTTCTCCGGCTTACCTGCCAGCTTGTACAGGTTGTACGACTCGTTCGTAAGTAGCTGCATTGTGAACCCGTGGTCAGGATCAGCAGGATAAATGTGATGCGTGTTGTGTGACTCCTGCGTGTCTGTCTTGCTGTGGTACTTGGACTGATACATCTCAGCGTCTGCCACTAGTGCAGCAAGTGCAACAGCCTTGTCTGCGTCAAGCACTACGTTCCTATACCCTAGGTTCACGATTACCTTACTCATAGCTCGCTCCTTAGTTGATGTGAATAGTTTTGCCGTTAGGTGCAACGGCAGTGTTGCCACCCACGATAGTCCAGAGTACAGGGCATTCCCAGTTGCCACCCCAATCTGTACCGACATACCCGTCTGTGAGCATGATGACGCACTCGGGCTTGATGCGCTTATCTTCAAGATACTTGCTGACACAAGAAGGTGAAGTGCCACCGCCACCTCGCGGCTTTGTCGAGTCAACGATTGTTTCAACTGTTGCAGAGTCATACGTCTCATGTGCAGCTACCTCCCCGTCCCAATACAGCAGGTCTACCTTGTCAGGTGTAACCTCGCTTGCTATGCCCTTGACCTCAGCTAGGAAGTCGCTAAGCTCGTCTCTACCGATAGACCCCGATGTGTCGATGCCGATCACAAGGTGACCCACCTTCTCGCTTATCAGCGTAGGCATATAGATACCTGAACCTAGGAACCGTCTGTTAGGTCTACGCCATGACGATGTGTCCCGCCCCTTGCATATAGCTTTCACATAGTCACGTAGCTGCTCACGCCAGTTGACCTTGGGGTTAAGTAGCTCGTCGATGTATCTATCCATGTTGCCCGCGCCACTACCCTTGATCTTCTGTGCAGCCATAGCGCCCTGACGTAGCGCCTGATCTACCTCACGTTCGAGCATCTTCTTCTCGTCGTCAGTCAGACCATCAGCACCTTCCCAGTCATGACCATCGAACTGCTCATCACCATCGGGCGAACCGCCGCCGTCTTCCATCTGCTGCTTGAGTAGGTCGTAGACTTGCTTGGCATTCATACCGCGATACTTCTCGTCGAGTAGCCCCAGTCGCTTGCCGTTAAGCATAGGGAACTTCAAGTACTTACCGTCCTTGTCCATGTCATGCAGCATCAGGTTAATGACGTAGTCACACGCTGCGTTAGCAAGCATAGGGTTTTCTTTGTAGAGCTTCGACCACGTGGTTAGATGACGGAAAGCTTTGTGCAAGCATTCGTGCAGCACTACGAATGCCAGTTCCTTCTCGTCGAGCTTCTTCACAAACTCCCGCCCATATATCTCATCCCGCCCGTTAGTTGCTGCTGTCGGACAGTCGTCATCAATGCGTGTCTTGCCTACCATCATAAGACCAGACCACATAGCGAACATCGGGTTACGCATTAGACTGATCTTGACCTTCTTGAGCTTGCGTTCTTCCTTGTCTGTACTCATTGCAGGATTCTCCCCTCGGTTAATTTAGCGATGCGACGTGCATACGCTTTTGCTTCTTCGTACTGCATAGGCTCGGTGATAGCGTCATCCTTGTTGCCCTCACATACGCGCCACACCCTGAACTTACGCTCGTAGTTGCTACGGAAATAACTGATGCCCTTGTTGTCATCCTCAGACCACGCCCAGTAATAGATGTGCTCATCCATCACTACCCTCCGCTATAACTTCGATCACTCGGTTGATGCGCCGGTACATCTCGATCTCGTCGGCTTCATCCACAGGTATGCGGAACTCCACGATCACCCGCACGTCAGTGAGCGATGCCACGTCATACATCCGTTCAAGCCTGTGCACCTTGCCTTTGTACCGCTCCTCGACGTACTTCCAAAACCCACTTACCTTATCCAAGCTGCTCACAGCAAGTCCTCGTTCTTAGCCACCCAGTCGCTGAATGCCTTGCAGCTGAATGCGATCTTCTGCTTAGTCGCTGACTTGGCGATGTTGATTGCGAACGCTGCTTGCCACTCAGGCTCGAACCGCTCAAGGTATTGCATGAACGGCGTGATAGTGTCCTTGTCTACCTTAGTGATAGCGCCGAACACCACGATTGCACAAGCACCTGCTGACGTAGGCACAGAGGCATGACGTGGGTCTTTGATCGTTGACTCCCATGTAGGAAGCTGGTCAGCAAACTCTAGGTACGCTTGCATATCACGTGCCGCAGCCTCACCGATAGCACCCTTCAAGCCAGCCAGTACGCTGTCATTGTCGAGATGCTTACGTACCTTGATGATGTTAGATGCACGTTCGAGTGAGCGTGGTGATACGTATGCGTTGCTAGGGTTAGTAGGGTTATAGATGTACGGGTTCTCTTTCTGATTACCCTCGGTATAGCTTGCGAAGATATGTGGAAACTGTTTGCCGAACGCAAGTATCTCAGGTGCAATACCCGCAGGGATAGCCCAGTGTGTCCACTCGTCGAAGCTAGGCTTGCTCACGTTGACAGGGATGATACGGTTCATAGTGTGCGCCTTCATCATGTCACCTACGCCGTCAGTCGCAAGGTTGCCGGTCATGAACACGAACGTATCAGGATGCACAGGGATGTCACCTAGCCGTGGGTTGTGCGCCTCAAGCAGGGGATGCAGCATATTCTTGACAGGCTCAGCACCCTTAGTGAACTCGTCAAGCATCACGATCATAGGCTTGCCGGTATGGAACCCGAACCTAGCGTTAGGATAGTAGCGGGTAGTCTTAGTCTCGTGGTCAATGACAGGCATAGCGATGTCACCCAAGTCCATGTTAGGCACGTCGATGTACGCCACGCCATGCTCGGGGAACATAGCTTGCAACGTAGACATAATGGATGACTTGCCAATGCCCGGCTCGCCACGCAGCAGGTAACGGTTCATCGGGGTAGTAGCGATCAGGTTCGCCGCTTGCTTCAATGTCACGGTAGTGCCGAAGTTTAGTGTGGTCATGCTTAGCTCCTTATGTAGTTACTACTTCTTTGACACGGGGTAGTACAGGTTCCCCCGCTTCTCGATTGTTGCGTCGCCCTCGTACACACCCATGAGTACAAGCTGGAACGCCATCATCAAGGCGCGATACTTTAATTGCAGGTGCAGGCAGTACACCCCTAGCCCCGCAGCGATTACGCCTAGTAAAGTCACGTCACTCACTGCAGCACCTCGTTCGCAGTCCATTGCAGTGTAGCTGCATCAATCACCGGCTCGTTTAACGCTAGGGCTAGGCGGGTTATCAGTTCTTGCAAGCCTTCCATTGTGTCGCTACTCATGAACGGCTCGTGATACGCCATAGGCTTGCCGTCCTCGTCATAGATAACCTCGGCTAGCAGCAGTGTGCCTTCCTCGTCATCCATCTTCACTACTCTGTGGTTCCATGTGCTCATTGTGTTACCTCCTTAGTTGCTAGCCGCTTGACCTCCTCGGCTATGGTGTTGACCACTACGTATAGCGCCGTGTATGCAGCACCTCTGTCGCTCGTGGGTATAGCTTCGATGACTGTGTGTGCGTAGTGGAAAGCCTCCTCGATTGTGTCGCGGGTTGCGAACAGCGGGGATTGCAGGTTAGTTGCTAGGTCGTTAAGTTCTTTGTTCATGTTGTCCTCTTTGGGTTGAGTTGCTTGAGTGTTTCTATATCGGTAACCATCATGTACGCTACCTTGTTCATGTTGACTACGCACCGCTTGACGTTCTTAGCCGCTGCTTCCCCGCACTGCGGGCAGGTGATTGCCACCTTCTCGTTGATGCACCGCTGCGCCCTAGCCGGTGCGACTTGCTCCCCGTAGCACACCACGCACAGATACCTTGCGTCCTCATTGCTCATCTTGTATCTCCTTCTCTACCTCCTGCCATAGCATCCGGTACTCGCGCTCTTTTATGTCATCGCTATGCCGCCCTACCCACATACCTTGCAGCCTGTCCATGTCCTGCGATGGTATCTGCGGCACTACACCTAGCTTGTTAGATAAGATGAACTTCCTTATCCAGTGCTTTGTGTACTCTGCATCCTCGTTGGATACGCTCCAGAACCTAGCCTCCTTATCCATACCGTCTGTCTCCTCGTATCCGCAGGTCTGCTGCGTGTGCTGCCGCAGCTAACTCCTCCTCGTACTCAGCCTCCTCTGCCTTGACCTCAGCCGCACGTGTTGCGTAGTACTCAGCCCTCTCGGGCATTAAAGCTTGTGCGATACGCGCAGCTAACTCCCACTCCTTAGCATCCCCGCCCGCCTCCATCTGGCACACGTTGAACCACCCTAGGATTTCACGCGCCATGTCTTTGTCGATATTCATAATGCCCTCCTTATTTGAGCCATCCCATGTACTCTGCTAGTAGTAACGCAGCTAGCGTGACACCGCAGATGATCCCTGTCACATCGTGTCTGTCCATAATGTAAGACTCCTTAAGCCTAGCTCATCTTATAAGTGTTACCCATACTGTAATAGTCGTAAGACTCCAGCTCTACTGCGCGGCACATCGTTAGCCACTCTTGTTCGAGCTTGTCTAGGATTGCTTCCTCTGCTTCGGTTACGCAGCTCTCGAATGCCTGCGTGAGCAATGCTTGTGCTTGTGCGTGGGTCATGTTGTCTCCTTAGTTGTAGTTGACGATCATTTCAAACAGCCCTGCGAACATCAGACCTGCGCCGCCAAAGCACAGGACTCCAGAAAATAAAAGCGGTGTGCTTGCAAGTACGCTTGCGATAGTAAGCACGGATAGATAGACGCCGCCGAGCAGCATCAGCGTGGAATCTTTCATTGGTTTTTCCCTGTATGTTAGTGGGCACTTACGTGAGATGCGTTGATACCACTGCTTTGTAAGAAAAACAGGGTATTGTAAGAAAAAAATAGGCTTTGTAAGAGAAATTTTCTTACAAAAGAAAAGCCTTTAGAATCAAAGACTTAGGTGCGTAAGATTGTGAGAAAAGCTTATATATATATAATGTTAGAGAAAAATATATGTATGTCCTCGTGAGAGATTGTCCGACAAATTGCGTGATGCTTGCACTTGCCGCAAGGCACTTTGCTTCAACCCTTTATATACCTTAAAAAAAGTCTTACAAAGCTACATTGCAGTGTACATCACGTTTTTTTTCTTACAATACCCCAAACAATTACTCTTACAATAACACTTTTTCTTACAATACAAACTGCTTGACACGGCAAAAAAAAAGGATTATGCTCTGAACTCAGAGCATAACCCAGCGCAGCAAAAATTCACCGCAATTTTCCCGCCTGACTTTACCCAATACGGACTCATCAGTAGGTGCATGACACCTAGACCCGCCGAAGCGGGTTTCGTCCTTACTCTGCTTTTGCTACTACCAGTGCACGGAGTGGCTCGAGCAGCTCGAGGTGCGAGACTGTCACTGACTCTTGCTGCGCCATCTTTTCGCACTGCGCCACGAGTGCTGCGATCTTTGCCGACAAGTCGTACTTGCTGACGGGTTCCGATTCCTTGATTGCTTCGAACCAAGGATTGTCGGCGAGGTGCAGGAACAGTTCGAGAACGTCAGTGATGACGTCATCACGCTTGCGATAGATAAAATTCTTTGCTTCTTTCGCGTATTCCAGCTTGCCATGCGTTTCCAGATATGAAACAAAAGACTTTACGCGCAGGCCTTTGTTCGCGGAGAGAACCGAATAGATACCTTGCGCCACGGTTACATCGCCGTGGATATTCGCGTATCCAATAGCAGTCGCAGCGAGCTTCTGAATATCTTTGTTCAAAGACTTGCCGCGAGTAGCGACAGACTTAGCCAGATCGGAAGCTTCTTCACGTGTGAGCAGATTAGCCATGATAATTTTCCTTTGACGTTATCGTTGATAAAAGGATAAGAACTCAGCTTGTGCCGTGACTTATCCCGTTATCGGGCTTTGTTGTAAGCAAAACCCAAAATAACGTCAGCTTTGCATTTTTACTGACACGGCTACAAACCGTTAATCAGTGGCACTGTATATACCGCACTACACATAGCCCAAGAGACCATGCGCGATATATACGCACCATGCGAGATTGTCCTGATAACGCGAACGGTCTTATGCCGCTTCAGCACGTCACCCGATTATCTGCCACTACGCACGAACCCAAAAAGCAAGCCCGAGCGTGTTCCGCGAGATATCTGTAACAATCCA
>JACCDM010746485.1_pt1 | contig 13571 bp, 7 predicted proteins | sample 7445851 | NCBI WGS metagenome assembly JACCDM01 (sample SAMN15323438, study PRJNA562643) | freshwater metagenome | isolation source: river surface water | place: USA:Blue River Watershed | collected 2017-08-16
GACCTGAGGTTCTCGGTGAATTAGCTAGAGGCGCGATGCCAATCATTGAGCAGGTCTTCGTTGGCGGAAAGGCGCGCGGTCTAGAGCTTGAGCGTTCCTTGTTTAGGCTGAGAAAACGTAGTGAGCGCGAAATCGGCATCTACCATCCATCGCTGTCGATGCGAACCATTGTTTACAAGGGAATGGTTACTACCCTCCAGCTTGAACCGTTCTATCCTGACCTTTCAGATCCAGACTTTGAATCCAAATTAGCGCTGGTTCACTCACGTTTTTCAACGAATACTTTTCCATCCTGGCCTCTCGCACACCCATTCAGGTTCATCGCTCACAATGGCGAGATCAACACCGTTAAGGGAAACACAAACTGGATGGCTGCTAGAGAGTCTCAGCTACAAAGTGACCTGCTTGGCGATATGAGCCAGCTCAAACCAATCATCCTTCCTGGTTCATCCGATAGTGCAACTTTCGATGAGGTATTAGAGCTATTAGTAATGGGTGGAAGATCCCTTCCGCACGCCATGATGATGATGATTCCGGGGGCCTGGGAAAAGCAGATTGATCTAGACCCTCAACTCAGGGACTTTTATGAGTATCACTCGATGCTGATGGAGCCTTGGGATGGTCCAGCGGCAGTTATCTTTACCGATGGCAATCTTGTCGGCGCAACTTTGGACCGAAACGGACTCAGGCCCGGAAGGTTCATTGTCACCGAGGACGGCTTTGTGATCCTCGCCTCCGAAATTGGTGTTTCAGATATCTCCCCTGATCGCATCGTGAGGAAGGGAAGACTGCAACCCGGAAAAATGTTCCTGATCGACACCGAGCAGGGAAGCATCATCGAGGATGAGCAAATCAAGGCCGAGGTGGCGGGCCTAGAGCCTTGGGGCGAGTGGCTTGAGCAGTCGAGAATTAATCTCAAGGATCTTCCGGAGCGAGAGCACGTTCGCTACTCGTCTACATCAGTGAACCGCAGACAGCGAGTCTTTGGCTACACCGAGGAAGATCTAAAAGAGTTCATCGCACCTATGGCTAAATCTGGGCAAGAGCCAATTGGCGCAATGGGAACCGACACCCCGATCGCTGCCATCTCAGACAGACCAAGACTTCTATTCGATTACTTTGTGCAGCAGTTCGCGCAGGTGACAAACCCTCCACTTGACGCCATTCGCGAAGAGGTAGTGACATCGATGACTGCGGCAATAGGTCCAGTTAGAAACCTACTCACCGCCACACCAGATCACGCAAAGCAGATGGTCTTGGATTATCCGATTCTCAGTAACGACGAACTCGCCAGAATCAAGCACATCGATAAGGCAAACAACATTGGAAAGAGTGTCCTCGTTAGCTGCCTTTATCGCGTGGACGAAGGTGCAGAGGCACTGGAGTCAAGGCTTTCGCAGATGTGTCAAGAGGTCGACGAGGCCTTGGCCTCTGGGGCTACTTTCATTGTTTTATCTGACCGCGACTCAAATCGTGAGCTAGCGCCTATTCCCTCGCTGCTATCGCTTTCGGCCATTCACCATCACTTGATCAGACAAGGAACCCGCATGATGGCGGGTCTAGTTGTCGAATGTGGCGATGCAAGGGATGTCCATCACGTTGCGACACTTATTGGCTATGGAGCATCGGCAATCAATCCCTACCTTGCACTTGAATCAGCCGAAGATATGGTCGTTCGAGGGATCATTAGCGAAATCTCCATCGAAAGATCAAGCAAGAACATGATCAAGGCACTTGGCAAAGGTGTTCTGAAGATCATGAGCAAAATGGGAATTTCAACAGTCGGCTCCTATGCCGGAGCTCAGTGTTTTGAAGCAATTGGGTTGTCTCAGCCGTTTATTGATCGCTACTTCACAGGTACCACCTCGAAGCTCGGGGGAGTCGGCCTGGAAATTATCGCCAAGGAAATTGAGCAAAGACACCAAGCTGCCTACCCAATCGAAGGCGCTACCAGAGCACACCTACCACTTGAAGTTGGCGGTGAGATGAAGTGGCGTAGGGAGGGCCCGCCACATCTCTTTAATCCTGAGACTGTGTTTAAGCTGCAGCACTCTACGCGCTCGAAGAAGTACGAGATCTTTAAGCAATATTCGAAGGCAGTCGATGATCAATCCGAGCGACTGATGACACTCAGGGGTCTATTCAAACTCAGAGCAGACCTCAGAAAGCCAATCCCGATTGAGCAAGTCGAGCCGGTTTCGGAGATCGTGAAGCGGTTCAGCACCGGAGCGATGTCCCTTGGAGCTATTTCTCCGGAAGCCCATGAGGTTCTAGCTATTGCTATGAATCGTCTGGGCGGAAAGAGTAATACAGGTGAAGGTGGCGAATCCACAGAGCGACTTCTAAATAGAGAATCGCGCTCAGCTGTGAAGCAGGTTGCTTCCGGGCGGTTCGGTGTTACCTCTATGTATCTAACGCATGCGGACGACTTGCAAATAAAGATGGCGCAGGGAGCCAAGCCCGGTGAGGGCGGTCAGCTACCTCCGCACAAGGTTTATCCATGGATTGCGCAGCTCAGACACTCAACACCAGGTGTTGGACTGATCTCTCCACCTCCACACCATGACATTTATTCAATTGAGGACCTAAAGCAGCTCATCTTTGACCTGAAGCGAGCCAATCGTGCAGCAAGGATAAATGTGAAATTGGTCAGCCAGTTTGGTGTCGGGACCGTTGCAGCGGGAGTGGCCAAGGCGAAAGCGGATGTGGTTCTTATCTCTGGTCACGACGGTGGCACCGGGGCCAGTCCGCTGAACTCTTTAAAGCACGCGGGCACACCTTGGGAATTGGGTTTGGCCGAAACTCAGCAGACACTTTTATTGAATGGTCTTCGAGACAGAATCGTTGTTCAAGTAGACGGTTCCATGAAGACCGGTAGGGACGTCATCATTGCGGCACTCCTTGGTGCTGAGGAGTATGGATTTGCAACTGCACCGCTGGTAGTTGAAGGCTGCATTCTCATGCGCGTTTGTCACCTTGACACCTGCCCTGTCGGTGTTGCCACACAGAACCCAGATCTAAGAGCTCGATTCAGAGGCCAAGCTGATCACGTTGTTAACTTCTTCGAGTTTTTGGCCCAGGAGGTTCGCGAGTACCTAGCGCAGCTCGGTTTTAGGTCTCTGGATGAGGCAATTGGACACGTGGAGCTACTAGACACAAATGAGGCAATCAGGCATTGGAAAGCTGATGGAATGGACCTCACGCCGATCTTTGCCGCCAAAGACATAATGCCAACTTCTTCCTTGCACGCAACAACAGCCCAAGACCATGAAATCGAGAAGCACTTCGACTACGAACTTCTCGAGACAGCCTCGCCTTCACTGAAGGAGGGTGCGAAAGTTCTTATCGAGCGCGAGATCAATAACACTCACCAGGCAATTGGCACCATGCTGGGTAATGAATTGACCAAACGCTGGGGAGAGGATGGACTGGAGCCTGGCACACTCGAGCTTCGATTGACTGGCAGCGCTGGTCAATCGCTTGGAGCGTTTATTCCGCGAGGAATAAAGATTGTCGTCGAGGGCGATTGCAACGATTATGTCGCTAAGGGAATATCTGGTGGCACGGTTGTTGTCAGACCTCCAGCGGGTAGCGGCTTTGTCGCAAGTCAAAACGTGATAGCAGGAAACGTTATTGGCTACGGCGCCACCTCGGGGAAGATCTTCTTGAACGGAGTGGTGGGCGAGCGGTTCCTAGTTCGAAACTCAGGAGCGACCGCGGTGGTTGAAGGTGTTGGTGATCACGCCCTGGAATACATGACCGGCGGAAGGGCAGTGATTCTTGGCCGCACCGGGATAAACCTAGGCGCGGGTATGAGCGGAGGAATTGCCTATGTCTACAAGCTCTCGGAATCCAAAGTCAATAGAGAGGCTCTTCAGCTTGGGGAGATCACGCTCAATCAACTTGAGCCACAGGACAAGCAGGAGCTCAGACAACTGCTTGAGGAGCACCATCACGAAACTGCTAGTCCGCTAGCTGGAATGATTCTTGATAACTTCGAAAGCGAGGCAAGTAACTTCGTGAAGGTTCTACCCCGCGACTTCGCCAGGGTCATGGAAATCCAGCAGCAGGCGCGTGAGTTGGGATACGAACCAGAGGGCCAGGAAGTCTGGACAAAAATCTTGGAGGTCACCGGTGGCTGATCCAAGAGGGTTCATGAAGATTACTGAGCGAGAGACAGCTCAGCGCAGGCCTATCCCGGTTCGAATTAAGGATTGGAAAGAGGTCTATGCCGAGCGCAGTGGCGAAGTTGTCAAACGCCAGGCCAGCCGCTGCATGGACTGCGGGATACCTTTTTGTCACCAGGGGTGTCCGCTTGGCAATCTGATACCTGAGTGGAACGACCTTACCCATCGCGATCGAGGCAAAGAGGCGATTGATCGTCTTCACGCAACCAATAACTTCCCTGAATTCACAGGTCGCATTTGCCCCGCGCCTTGCGAGGACGCCTGCGTGCTGGGAATTAACCAGCCGCCGGTAACCATCAAGGAGATTGAGGTAAGCATCATTGACAATGCCTTCGACAAAGGCTTTGTGCTGCCTCAAGTGCCTGACCGTCTAACCGGCAAAACCATCGCCATCATTGGAAGTGGGCCAGCGGGCCTGGCAGCTGCGCAGCAGTTGACTAGGGCCGGCCATACCGTAGCTGTCTATGAGCGTGATGATCGGATAGGCGGTCTACTTCGGTATGGAATTCCAGACTTCAAGATGGAGAAGAAACACATAGATCGTCGAATTCACCAGATGGAAGCTGAGGGAACCAGATTCCGAACGGGCGTAAATGTTGGTATAGACATAAGTTTTGATGATCTCAGAAAGCGCTACGACGCAATACTGATTGCTACCGGAGCTCTAAGAGCCAGAGATATCAAAGTCCCTGGTCGAGAACTGGTCGGAATTCACTTTGCAATGGATTTTCTCACTCAAGCTAATCGAGTGGTTGCGGGAGAGAGAGTCGAGACTCAAATCTCCGCTGAGGGTAAAAACGTTGTGATCTTGGGCGGAGGAGACACCGGTGCTGATTGTCTCGGAACTGCCACTAGGCAGGGAGCTTTGAGTGTGACGACTCTCGCAATTGGCAAGATGCCACCTGAACACAGAACGGATGAGATGCCTTGGCCAACCGTTCCCAACGTGTTTGAGGTTCAGTCTGCACACGAAGAATTTGGAGAGCGGAGATATCTGCACTCAACGGTTGAATTTGTAGGTGAGGATGGCATTCTCAAAGGGGTAAAGGTTGCCGACACCGAATTTGTTGATGGAAAAAGAGTTCCCAAGCCCGGAACTGAGCGAATCATCCCCGCTGACCTGGTACTTCTCGCCCTTGGCTACCAGGGCAACGAGTACGAGCACGCTCAGAAACAACTTGGAATTGCAGTCGATGCTGGAAACCTGGCTCGGGATGGCAAGTATCACGCCGGTGAGGGAATCTTCATTGCAGGTGACGCTGGAAGAGGAGCGAGCCTAGTAGTCTGGGCTATAGCCGAAGGAAGAGCAGCTGCCTCGGCAATTGATGAGTATCTCGAAGGCGAGACAGAGCTGCCTTTCCCCGTGAAGCCGACAGACCAACCTCTATCGGTTTACAGCTAAGAAAAAGGTAAGTAAAGATGAGACGCGCAAAGATTGTTGCGACATTTGGACCGGCGCTGAGCGAGTATGAGAAAACAAAGGCCGCTATTTTGGCCGGCGTTGACGTTGCTCGACTAAACCTCTCTCACGGCGACTACTCAGTTCACGAAAAATCCTTCAACAACATTCGCTCAGCTTCAAAAGAGGTTGGTAAGCCAGTTGGAGTCTTAGTGGACCTTCAAGGTCCCAAGATTCGAGTCGGACGATTTGCAAATGGCAGTGAAGAGCTCAATGTTGGTGACCAGTTCACCATCACAATTGAAGATGTGCCAGGAGATTCCAAGATCTGTAGCACAACATACAAGGGCCTGCCGGGAGATGTGAAAGCTGGAGATCCTCTGCTCATTGACGACGGAAGAATTGCACTGCGGGCGGTTGAAGTCGATTCCAAACAGGTTGTCTGCAAGGTTGAAATTGGCGGAACAATCTCAAACAACAAGGGAATCAACCTGCCTGGCGTTGCCGTGAATGTGCCTGCGATGAGCGAAAAGGATGAGCAGGACTTGCGCTGGGCTCTAAAGCTCGGAGCAGACATGATTGCTCTGAGCTTTGTTAGATCGGCTAAGGATGTCTCGAGAGCTCACGAAATCATGCGCGAAGAGGGAAGATTCGTTCCAGTTATCGCCAAAATAGAAAAACCACAGGCTGTTGCCGCTCTTGAGGAGATTGTTGATGCTTTTGACGGCATCATGGTGGCCCGAGGTGACCTGGGCGTGGAGCTTCCACTGGAGCAGGTTCCGCTAGTTCAAAAGCGTGCCGTTGAACTTGCCAGAAGATGGGCGAAGCCGGTTATTGTTGCAACTCAAATGCTAGAGAGCATGATTGAAAACAGCCGACCAACCAGAGCAGAGGCTTCGGACGTGGCTAATGCGGTATTAGATGGTGCAGATGCACTAATGCTCTCCGGTGAAACATCCGTTGGAAAGTACCCGGTTGAGACGGTTCAGACTATGGCCCGCATCATCGAATCGACAGAGGAAAACGGCCTCGAGCGCATTCCTGATTTAGGTACCAAGCCCCACACTCACTCCGGTGCTGTTGTTCGCTCAGCCCTAGATATCGCAGATTTGCTTGGAAGCAAATTTGTGTGTGTCTTCACCGAAAGCGGAGACACTCTGAAGAGAGTGAGCCGCCTGAGGTCACGGATTCCAGTTCTAGCCTTCACTCCGAACGAAGATGTCCAGAGAAAACTCAGTCTCGTCTGGGGAGCAACCACATTCTTGGTCCCAAAGGTCACTCACACTGATCAGATGATCAAGCAGGTTGATGAAATTGTGCTGCAGTCTGGCAAGTGCAAGCTTGGTGATGAGGTAGTTGTGGTAGCTGGTTCGCCCCCGGGAATTCCAGGATCAACCAATTCACTTCGCGTTCACAGGGTTGGCGATGCCGTGCATCAAGCCGCCCCAGGTTACGCAAACTAGGGTGCCGGAAGTGGGATTTGAACCCACACGCCCTTTCGGACAAAGCATTTTGAGTGCTCCGCGTCTGCCGTTCCGCCATTCCGGCCGGTCTTGGCAATTGTAGTGGATGGCTTTTTCACTAAAGTAGCCTCATGGCTGAACCGATGAGGGTTCTCGTCGCCGAAGACGAAGCAATAATTCGCATGGACGTTGTTGCGACGTTGGCGGAGGCTGGACTTGACGTTGTTGCCGAGGCAGCGGATGGGGAAGAGGCTGTCAAGCTGGCCTTGGAGCTGGAGCCAGATGTGGTTGTGATGGACATAAAGATGCCAAAGCTCGATGGCATCTCAGCGGCTGAAAAGATCACTGAGAAAAAAATTCCAGTTGTCCTGCTCACTGCTTTTTCACAAGCTGATCTCGTTTCACGAGCTGCCGAAGCCGGAGCACTTGCCTACATAACAAAGCCCTTCAAACCAGCAGATTTAGTGCCCGCTATACAGATTGCCTTAGCTCGCAATGAAGAAATAGTCGCACTGGAGCAAGAGATTCTGGATTTGAGCGAAAGACTCGAAACCAGGAAGCTGATGGACCGAGCTAAGGGACTACTGATGTCGAAGATGAAACTGAGCGAGCCCGAGGCATTTCGCTGGATTCAAAAGGCTTCGATGGACCGAAGACTTTCTATGTCACAGGTTGCCAAGGCTGTCATTGATCAGCTTGGTCCGAAGAGTTCTTCGGACGAAGAAAATTCGTAATTCGAACGGTCGAGAGTAGTCGACCAGACTCATCCGTAACCTTGATCTCATGGGTGGTCAAAGACTTACCAAGCTTGACAGCTGTACAGGTACCAGTAACCAAGCCCTCGCTAATAGAAGCGTGGTGCGAGGCATTTAGCTCTATCCCGACTGCATAACCCCATGGATGCGCGTGCACGTTAGCGGCAAAGCTTCCCAACGATTCTGCGAGTACCACGTGAGCACCACCGTGCAGAAGTCCAATTGGCTGCGTGTTTCCGTCGACTGGCATTGTTGCAACTGCCCTGTCTGCACTTAGCTCCAAGAGCTCTATTCCCATTTTCTCGGCAAGGGCGCCGAGGCCTCGCTGTTTCATCACTTCCAGTGCTTGCGAGCTTGCAGAAACCTGATTATCCATTGCAATCCCTTACTCAAAGTAGGCTAGCGACATGACCAAAGACCAGCCTACCCTGCTGTTGATTGATGGTCACTCGCTTGCGTTTCGAGCTTTCTACGCACTTAATCCAGACAATTTCAAGAACCAGCAAGGCCAACACACTAACGCCGTGCACGGATTTATCTCGATGATGCTCTCGATTTTAGAAAATGAGAAGCCGACTCATCTCTGTGTGGCCTTCGATGTCTCCAGGGAGAGCTTTAGAACCAAGGAGTACCCCGAATACAAAGCGACAAGAGGCGAAACCCCAGAGGAATTTATCGGCCAGACCGAGCTATTGGTCGAAGCCCTAGCAGCTATGCGAATCACCTCCGTCTCGCGCGAGGATTACGAAGCGGATGACCTAATTGCATCCCTTGCTAGACAGGGTGAGAACGAAGGATTTAGGGTCTTGGTCGTATCGGGCGATCGAGACACTTTTCAACTGATCAGCGACAACACCACGATTCTCTACCCAATTAAGGGAGTTATGAATCTGGCAAGGATGGACGATGCGGCCGTGCTGGAAAAGTATGGTGTCAGCTCAAAGCAGTATCAGGATCTTGCCGCTTTAGTTGGTGAAACTTCTGACAACCTCCCAGGAATCCCAGGGGTTGGCCCAAAGACCGCGGCTAAGTGGCTGCAGCAATACGGTGACCTCGATGGAGTTTTGCGAGCAGCATCCGAGATTACAGGCAAGGTGGGAGAGACACTTCGCGAAAAGTCCGACCTGGCTGTTCGCAACCGCAGGCTGAATAACTTGGTAAGGGATCTGAAATTTGACTTCTCGCTAGCCGATCTTGAACTTGGGGCAGTAAACGAGGAAGAAGTCAAAACAGTCTTTGCAAAGCTGAACTTTAGAACTTTGCTCACTCGGGTCCTCAAACTCAGAGGGACAAATGGCCGACAGATACCAGTTCCCAAGGCGGTGATCGAGGAGGAGGAAGAGCCAGAGCTGCAACCGGTTATCAGTGATCTACCTACCGAACAGCCTGAAAAGCAGATTGCCTCGGTTGGGGAGATTGCGAAAGTGATTGGACCAGACACATTTGTTGAAGTCCAAATTAGCGAAAACAAGATTGTTGGATTCGGAGTTGCAACCCTTACCAAGCGACTTGAGTGGGATGGCAAAAATCCGGGGGAGGTAGTAAAGCTACTGACCAAGGGGGGTTTTGGAACCTGGGATTCAAAACAGTTAGCAAGAAGTCTCAGCGAAATCAATGTTCAACTCGGAGAAGTCTCCGAAGACGCTCTGCTTGAGGCTTACCTGGTAGATCCAACGAACAAGGACTACTCGACCGATTCTCTCATTCAAAATGCAACAGGTATCGATGTACTTAGGCAAGATGACAACGAGCTTTTTTCTGAGTCTGATGCATCGCTAGACGCCTGGTGCTATGCACTCATTCACAAGGCCATGAGCGAGGAGCTTGCCGACCAAGGGGCAAAGTTTGTTTATAGGTCAATTGAGCTGCCTGTAACCAAAGTCTTGTCAAAAATGGAGATAACCGGCATAGCAGTCGATGAAAAGAATCTGAAGCAGCAGCACAGTGAGCTTAGTGATCAGGTTGACCAACTCGCGCAAGAGGCTTACAAGATAATTGGGCACGAGGTCAACCTGGCAAGTCCCAAGCAGTTGCAGACAGTTCTCTTTGAAGAGCTTGGTATGCAGGGGACAAGAACTGTCAAGACTGGCTTTTCCACGAATGCTGAAGCGTTGGCAGAGCTACTTGAGCAGACAGGCCACCCATTTCTTGAAAAGCTTCTCGCTCATAGAGATGCCACCAAGCTGAAGCAGATTGCAGAAACCCTGCTCGATGCAGTTGAGATGGATGGTCGAATCCACACCAGCTACCTGCAAACGGGAACATCCACCGGAAGGCTCAGCAGCGAAAGTCCGAATCTGCAAAACATCCCAATCAAATCAGAGCGCGGACAGAAACTGCGAAGTGCTTTTGTTGCGGGATCAGGTTTCACCGAGCTTCTCACAGCTGACTACTCACAAATTGAGATGCGCATCATGGCTCACCTTAGCGAAGACGAAGGACTGATCGAAGCCTTTAGAGCCGGAGAGGATCTTCACAACTTTGTTGGAGCAAGGATTTATGGCGTGAAGCCCTCCGAAGTAACCTCGGCAATGCGCTCTAAGGTCAAGGCTATGAGCTACGGATTGGTTTACGGACTGAGTGAGTTTGGACTGGCAAGGCAACTGAAGATCACCAAGACTGAGGCGAAGCAGTTGATGAGCGATTACTTCGAAAGGTTTGGGGGAGTAAAGACGTATCTGGATGAGGTAGTCCAAAGGGCGAAGCAGGTCGGTTACACAGAGACTGTCTACGGCCGAAGAAGACCGTTCTCAGATTTGAACTCAAAGATCTTCCAGGTAAGGGAAAACGCCAGACGTGCAGCACTGAACGCACCCATCCAGGGCACCGCGGCAGACATTATGAAACTGGCCATGATTGAGGCAGATCGCCAGATTTCACGCAGGGGTTTGAGTTCAAGGCTTTTACTGCAGGTCCACGACGAGCTGGTCTTTGAGGTTGCCCCCGGCGAGCTCGAACAGGTCAAGCTGCTAGCCGTTGAGAGCATGAAGAGCGTTGCGAAGTTGTCCGTTCCCGTCGAGGTTCATGTCGGAGTAGGCCCAAACTGGGAGCTGGCGGGCCACTAGAAAGACCGCTAGGCTTTCGAAGGCGCTTTCGGGCGCCATTCCCTGTCCGTTCGTCGGGCAATAATCAAAGAGGCGACTCATTTGGTTTTGCGCGACCTGAGTATAAATAAGTGGAGTAACCACACATATGGCAACCAAATCGACCGCATCCAACAAGCAAATTGCAGTTAACGACATCGGCTCGAAAGAAGACTTCCTAGCAGCGGTCGAAGCAACCCTCAAATTTTTTAATGATGGCGATCTAATCGCCGGAACTGTCGTCAAAATCGATAGAGACGAGGTTCTTTTAGACGTCGGATACAAAACCGAAGGCGTCATTCCAGTTCGTGAACTTTCTATCCGTCAGGATGCAGACCCAAACGACATCGTCAAGGTTGGGGAGAGCATTGAGGCTCTTGTTCTTCAGAAAGAGGACAAAGAAGGCCGTCTAATTCTCAGCAAGAAGCGTGCCCAGTATGAGAAGGCTTGGGGCGATGTTGAAAAGATTAAAGAAGCCGATGGGGTTGTTAAGGGCACCGTCATCGAAGTAGTCAAGGGTGGTGTCATTGTTGACATCGGTCTGCGCGGCTTCCTTCCCGCTTCGCTAATTGAACTCAGAAGAGTTCGGGATCTCGGTCCGTACCTCGGCACCGAAGTTGAGGCCAAGATTCTGGAGCTCGACAAGAACAGAAACAACGTCGTTCTATCCCGCAGGGCCCTTCTCGAGCAGAGCCAGAGCGAGAGCAGAACAACAATGCTCAATGATTTGGCAAAGGGCCAGATTCGCACTGGTGTTGTTTCCTCAATCGTTAATTTCGGAGCCTTTATCGATCTCGGTGGTGTAGATGGTTTGGTTCACGTTTCTGAGCTGAGCTGGAAGCATGTTGAACACGCAAGCGAGGTTGTTGAGGTAGGCCAGGAAGTTACCGTCGAGGTCCTAGAGGTTGATCAGGATCGTGAGAGGGTTTCACTTTCGCTCAAGGCAACCCAGGAAGACCCATGGCAGGTGTTCGCTAGAACCCACGCAATTGGCCAATACATCCCGGGCAAGGTTACAAAGATTGTTCCGTTCGGAGCCTTCGTTCGAGTAGCAGATGGAATTGAGGGACTTGTCCACATTTCAGAGCTTTCCTCTAAGCACGTTGAGCACGCTGACCAGGTTGTGACAGTCAATCAGGATGTATTCGTGAAGCTGATTGACATCGATTTGGAAAGACGCAGAATCTCGCTCTCGCTGAAGCAGGCAGTTGATGAAGTTGACCCCGCAGGAACTGATTTCAACCCAGTTCTATATGGAATGGCAGCTGACTACGACGAAAACGGCAACTACCGTTACCCAGAGGGCTTCGACCCTGCAACTAACGAGTGGCGCTCAGGCTTCGAAGAGGCCAGAACCAAGTGGGAAGCAGACTACGCAGAGGCTCATGAAAGATGGGAGCTTCACAAGACTCAGGTCAAGGCCATGCGAGAGAAACTCGCCGATCTGCCAGATGCTGTGGTGACAGAAGCTCCTGCCGAGGCCGAAGGGTCACTCTCACAGGACGAGTCACTAGCTTCACTGCGCGAGCAGCTAAACGACGAGAAGTAATTCAACCGGGGTCGTATTCTGATTAGATGCTGATCGCACTAACCGGAGGCATAGGCTCTGGAAAATCAACGGTTGCAGCCGAGTGGGTCTCACTCGGTGCTACCGAGGTTGATGCGGACGTCCTGGCGCGCGAGGTCGTCGAGCCTGGCACAGAGGGCCTCGCCCAAGTCGCTAAGGAATTCGGAAGCGAAGTAATTAATCCCGACGGAACTCTGAACCGAGCTGCGCTTGCGGGCAAGGCTTTTGCGAGTGAAGAAGCGCGTAAGAAGCTCGAGAGGATTCTTCATCCGCTTATTCAGGGGCTAGCGGCTGAAAAAATCAGCCAGATAAGCGGTGTTGTTGTCTATACGATACCTCTGCTCGCCGAAACCAGATCGCCCTTGAAATTCGACAAGGTAGTAACTATCAGCTGCCCTGAAGATGTTCGCGTAAAGAGGCTTATTGCGAGAGGTCTGAGCGAAGACGATGCCAGAAGGCGCATCGCAGCTCAGGCATCGGATGCTGAGCGAGAACAAAAAGCAGACATTGTCATTAGCTCAGACTGCGATAAAAGCGAGCTGATAGAACGAGCTAGAAGGGTTTATCGGGATCTAAATGGATGACTCCCGGCCATTTAAAGTCATAAGCGACTATCAACCTTCTGGAGATCAGCCACAAGCCATAGCCGAACTCGAAGAGCGAATCAGGGCTGGTGAGAGAGACATAGTTTTACTTGGTGCGACAGGCACGGGAAAGTCTGCGACCACGGCTTGGTTAATCGAAAAACTTCAGAGACCCACACTCGTAATTGCACACAACAAAACTCTCGCCGCCCAGTTGGCAAGTGAGCTGCGCGAACTGTTCCCCGAGAATGCGGTTGAGTACTTTGTCAGCTACTACGACTACTACCAACCCGAGGCTTACGTTCCTCAGACCGACACATTTATAGAAAAGGACTCAACCATTAATGAAGAGGTTGAGAGGCTGAGATATTCCGCGACCATGTCCCTGCTAAGTCGCAGAGACGTGATAGTGGTTGCAACTGTTTCTTGCATCTATGGACTGGGGGCTCCGAAAGAATACCTTGCCCAGTCTTTGCCACTAAGCGTTGGGCAGAGAATCGATCGTGATGAGCTAATTCGAGCCCTGGTCAACA
>JACCDM010793392.1_pt1 | contig 13567 bp, 16 predicted proteins | sample 7445851 | NCBI WGS metagenome assembly JACCDM01 (sample SAMN15323438, study PRJNA562643) | freshwater metagenome | isolation source: river surface water | place: USA:Blue River Watershed | collected 2017-08-16
CAGCTGTAGCAGTTCTTAAGAAGAACAAGCTAAACGGCAAGGTTTGTGTATCTGGACAAGATGCAACTGTTGACGGATTGCGCGCAATCCTTACAGGTGACCTTTCAAACACTGTTTACAAGGCAATCAAGGCAGAAGCAGAAGCAACTGCTGAGTTGGCTATCGCTCTTCTCAAGGGAGAAGAAGCAACAACAGCAACTGGAATCGTTAAAGATGGAGACCGTGATGTCCCATCTGTACTTCTAGTACCAGTGAAGATCACAAAGGCAAACGTCAAGGACGTTATTGCTGATGGCTTCCAGAAGAAGGAAGATGTCTGCATGGGCATCGAAGATCTCTGCACAGCTAACGGAATCTAATAATTTCGTAACTTGCGGAAAATGAAATAAGTTTCGGCCCGGGGGTTAAAAGCCCCGGGCCGAAATTCTTTCAACTAGTACTAAAAGGAGATTGCCTTGAGTTCACCAATACTCTCGCTTCGTGGAATTAATAAATCTTTCGGTCCTGTAAATGTATTAAAGGGCGTTGACTTCGATACATACGCTGGCAAAGTAACCGCGCTCGTTGGAGATAACGGAGCAGGCAAGAGCACGCTAATTAAATGCATCGCCGGTATCTACACACCGGAATCTGGAGATTTCCTTTTTGATGGTAAAAAAGTTGAGATCAATGGACCACGTGATGCAACTGAACTTGGAATTGAAATTGTTTATCAAGATTTAGCGTTGTGTGACAACCTCGACATTGTTCACAATATGTTCCTTGGCCGTGAACAGAAAAAAGGCCCAGTATTAAACGAAACATCCATGGAAGCACTTGCTCGCAAAACACTTGATGGTTTAAGTGTTCGCACAGTTAAATCAATCCGTCAGACTGTTTCTTCACTCTCAGGTGGACAACGTCAGACTGTTGCGATTGCGCGTGCAGTTCTGTGGAACAGCAAGGTTGTAATTTTGGACGAACCAACAGCGGCTCTCGGTGTTGCTCAGACAGAACAAGTTCTCAACCTTGTTCGCCGTTTGGCAGATAATGGACTTGCAGTTGTTCTAATTAGCCACAACCTTAATGACGTCTTCGAAGTTGCAGACAACATTGCCGCTCTTTACTTGGGCCAGATGGCGGCTCAGGTAGATAAGAGTGATGTGAAGCCACAACAAGTTATCGAATTAATCACAACTGGTAAATCAGCCGGCGTATCAGGAGTAAAAGCATGAGTACTGAAATCATTCACGAATCTCCGTCACTCAAAGGTGCCGCTTCTGATTACTGGAGCCGCGTAAAGGCAGGAGACATCGGTGCACTCCCTGCGATCCTAGGTTTAATCGTTCTGTGCGCAATTTTCGGCGCAATGTCAGATGTATTTCTAACTCCTGGAAACTTTGCAAACCTTTTGACACAGGCAGCAGCAGTCATTGTTATTGCAATGGGATTAGTTTTCGTTTTACTCCTTGGTGAAATTGATTTATCTGCTGGCTATGCAGCAGGTGTATCTGGTGCGGTACTAGTAATTCTTATTACTAATCATCAGGTTGCTTGGTACATCGCATTCCCAATCAGCATCATGGTCGGCGGCTTACTTGGATTCATTCTTGGAACACTCGTTGCACGTGTAGGAATTCCATCTTTCGTTGTAACACTTGCTGCATTCTTGGCTTTCCAAGGATTGCTACTTCTTCTAGCTGGTGAAGGCGGAACTATTCGCATTGAGGATGAAACAATTCTTGCTGTTCAAAACAGTAATCTCTCGCCACTGCTTAGCTGGGTTTTCTTTATCGTTGTTGCGGTGACCTACGTTGGTACCGGGCTTAATCGTTTGAATACTCGCCGACGTGCAGGACTAAAGACTGAACTCGTTAAGTTATGGGTAATCAAGACAACAACTTTGCTTCTAATCACTGGCGGTGCAGTATTTGCACTAACTGTTGAGCGAAGCAACAACCCAGACCTCGTAAGCCTTAAGGGAATTCCTTACGTTGTTCCACTAATTCTTTTCTTGTTAGCTGTTGGAACTTTCGTTCTTGGCCGCACCGCATTTGGTCGCCATATTTATGCTGTTGGTGGCAATGCAGAAGCTGCTCGCCGTGCTGGTATTAACGTAAAGAGAGTTCGAATTGCTGCATTCGTTATCTGTAGCGCACTTGCAGCCGTTGCGGGCATGATCTTTGCTTCTCGCCAAAACTCAATCTCACCAACAACAGGTGGTAGCTCAACACTTCTCTACGCTGTTGGTGCTGCTGTTATTGGTGGCACATCACTCTTTGGTGGCAAAGGAAAGATGCGCGATGCAATCCTCGGCGGTTTAGTTGTTGCTGTTATCGATAACGGCATGGGACTTTTAGGGTACGCAGCAGGTATCAAGTTCATTGTTACCGGCGTCGTGTTATTGGTTTCCGCAGGCGTTGATGCAGTATCGCGCCGCGGAAGTTCGATTACTTAGAGCTCTACGCCCATTAGGTGCTCAAGCGCTAACTGATCAATAACTTCGTATCCATAACCACGCTTTCCGGCGGCTTCAACATCAAAGGAATCCTTTGCTAGGTCCTTCCATGTTTCACCACTTGCAAGTGTTGGTTCGGCAAGACCTGGAATATTTGACTCTTTCATCGCTGCAATGACACGTGGATCTTTTCTAAATGCAGCAGCGCGCTCTTTAAGAATCAAATAAGTGCGCATGTTCGATGATGCAGATACCCAAACGCCCTTGTCATCTTCTGTACGTGCTGGCTTGTAATCAAAGTGTTTAGGACCGCTGTACTTATAGCTCTCAAGAAGATCAACTAAGAAGAATGCTGACTTGAGATCTCCGTGTCCAAATACAAGATCTTGATCAAACTTTGGACCGTGCTGACCGTTTAGATCAATGTGGAATAACTTCTTGTGCCAGAGTGCTTGAGCAATTCCATGGACGAAGTTAAGGCCAGCCATTTGTTCGTGACCAACTTCTGGGTTAAGGCCAACCATCTCTGGGTAATCAAGTTCATTAATAAATGCGAGCGCATGGCCAATTGTTGGCAAGAAAATATCGCCGCGTGGTTCATTTGGTTTTGGTTCAAGGGCAAACTTAATGTTGTAACCGTTGTCTTTTACGAATTGCCCAAGGGTATTAAACGCTTCGCGGAAGCGATCAAGTGCAACGTAGGCATCTTTTGCGCCATCAGATTCAGCGCCTTCACGGCCTCCCCATGCAACATAAATCTCGGCACCGAGTTCGGCAGCAAGCTCGATGTTTTTCATAGTTTTGCGTAATGCGTAACGACGAATATCGCGATCGTTGCTTGTGAACGCACCATCTTTAAATACAGGGTGGGTAAACAAATTCGTAGTTGCCATTGGAACTTTCATTCCAGTTTCATCAAGTGCTTTTTTAAAACGATCGATGTGCTTGCGACGATCGCCTTCATCGCTTCCAAATGGAATCAAGTCATCATCATGAAAGGTCACACCATATGCACCACGTGCTGCAAGTTCGTTAACTGAACGAACTGGGTCAAGTGCATCGCGTGTTGCATCACCAAAGGGATCTCGTGCTTGCCAGCCAACGGTCCAAAGACCAAAGGTGAACTTATCTGCAGGTTTTGGTTCAAATGACATGGTCAAACCCTTCGTAAAATTTAGCCGTTTTGGCAACAGGGCGAACTTACCCCTAACCTTGCCCATACTCCACCGGATATGCATCACTAAATCCAGTGGCACTCTTTTGCGGGAGTGGTGAAATGGCAGACACGCAGGTCTTAGGAACCTGTGTCTTCGGACGTGCGGGTTCAAGTCCCGCCTCCCGCACCATTAGTTTTTAACTATCTTGTAACCAATGGCCATAGGGTTCATGTATGACAATTCCGGTGGCAGTACCGCCAAAGCTTCGTGGTTGGTTTCATCTCGGTGCGACACCTCTAGTAATAATCGCCTCGTTGGTTTTATTTATCCTGAGCAACTCTTCACTTAAATTCTCTGTTGCCCTGTATTCCATAACAGCAATTATGCTCTTTAGTGTTTCAGCAATTTATCATCGTGTTCCTTGGTCACCAGAAAAGAAAATAATTTGGCGCCGTTGGGATCATGCGAATATCAATTTACTCATTGCCGGCTCATACACGCCTTTTGCGGTAGCACTTCTTGAAGGTCGTGATCGCATCACACTGCTTTCAGTTGTATGGATTGGTGCACTTATAGGAGTTGCTCTGCGCGTGTTTTGGGTTGGTGCGCCTCGTTGGTTATATGTTGCTAATTATTTGTTGCTCGGTTGGGTTGCAGTTATTTATACGCCGCAGCTATATAAAGAGGGTGGACTCTGGGTTTTGCTTCCAATTCTGATTGGGGGTCTTTTCTATTCAGTCGGTGCAATTCTTTATGCGCTCAAAAAACCTGGCAGATACGCAAAGTACTTTGGCTTTCATGAGCTATTTCATATCTTTGTTTTAGCGGCGTGGATATCGCAATACGTAGCGGTCTCTGTAGCGATTTACCGCAACTAATCTCTGCTCATCCAACTTGGGCTCACTGCCCCTTCTAACCCCTTGGCTCACACAGGGACTTTTGCCGATACCCCTAACTGCTCTAATCTAAAGCCCCTAGAGAATCCCTAGAAAATATCCGTCGGCAGCAAGGAAAACAATGAGCGAGAAGAAGAGCTTCCTTAATTGGGTTGGTTTTAGTGGAGAAGAAACAGCAACTCCTGGTTCTGTTGATCGCATTCGCGAATTAGAGCAACAACTTGCAGATCTTCGCTCCCGCCGCGACATAACTTCTTTGAGCAAAGAAGAGTTCGAAATTCTTGCTACTGAAACAGCGATGTCAATGATTAAGTCAGCACAATTGCGTGAAGCTCGAGCGCAAGCTGCATCAGATCGACTCGTAAATGAAACATCTCGCGCTGCAAAAGATGCGTTAGAAGCAGCACAAAACAAAGCAGCATCTATTCTCTCTGGTGCAGAATCTCGCGGGCGTAAATACATTCAAGCTGCCGAATCAGAAGCCGAAGAAATGATTGCAAATGCTGAAGATGCTGCAGAGCGCGCAATGGAAGATAAAAAGCGTGAGGTTGCATCACTTGCACAAGCTGCTCGTCGCGAAGGAGAGCGCATTATTTCTGGCGCAACAGCAGAGGTTGCAAATTATCGTCAGTGGCTATCCAGTGTGATTTCAGAAGCGGAACGCTTGTATCGCATTCAAACCCAATCACTTGATGCAGCTGAAAATGCCATTCATCAATCTCGTTCAAGACTTGAAGTTGCTTTTAATCGTTTAGCGGAACTTCAAAAGAGCGTCTTAGATAATCTCAATCCTGATGACACAGTAATCAATCGTGGTCCAATTCGCGTGCAGAGCCAACGCACAAAGGCAGCACTTGATGCACCTAAGTCTAAGTCGACCAAAAAGGTTGCAAAGAAGAGTTCTGCAAAGCGTAAGTAATTCTTATGGCTGCTCAACGCGGAATTAGATACATTCCCGCAATCGATGGATTGCGTGCTGTTGCAGTTATCGCAGTAATGCTTTATCACCTCGGTGTTTCATGGATACCTGGCGGATTTCTCGGCGTTGATCTTTTCTTTGTTATTTCTGGTTACGTAATTACGCGATTGCTTTTGGATTCAATTCAGCGAAGTGGTGGATTAGATCTTCGTGCGTTTTACAAGTCTCGAGCACGTAGATTGTTGCCACCCCTTGTTTTCATGATTGTTACAACCACTTTGTTTATTGGGGTCTGGGCTCCTGACACAATCAAAAGACTATTAACTGATACTCCTTTTGCTCTTACTGGAATGATGAATTGGTGGCTTGTATTTGAGCAACAGGATTACTTCGAAAGCATTGGCCGTCCCCCACTCTTGCAGCACACCTGGTCGCTCGCTGTTGAAGCGCAGTTCTACCTGGTTTGGCCTTTGATTCTTCTTTTAGTCCTTCGCCAATTAGGTCGCAAAGTTATCCCGGTTGCCGCTCTCATAATTGCAATTGGTTCTGGCATTGCGTTGTTCTTGGTATCTCTCAGAATTGATTCAAACTCTTCACAAAGCGTTAGTCACGTCTACTTTGGTACTGATACTCACAGTATTGGTCTGTTTCTGGGTGCAGCACTTGCCGTCAACTGGATTCCACAGAATCTCAAAATAGACATAGCAAAAAGAGCACAAGATGTTATTGATGCCATAGGTGTTTTTGGATTCCTTGGAATACTTGCGTGTTTTCTATTCATTAACGAGAGCAATCCAACTCTTTACAAAATCGCATTTCCGTTAGCTGGAATATTTGGTTGCGCAATCATTATGTCCATCGTGCACCCAGCTTCACGATTTGCACCACTCTTGCAAGGTAAAGCCATGCTGTGGATTGGCGAACGTTCATATGCAATTTACTTATGGCACTGGATCGTTTTTCAAGTTACACGACCAAGTGTTGATTTAGCCGGAGCCAGCTGGGCCCTATACGCACTGCGCGTTTTAATTGTTTTCGCTTTAGCCGATATCTCACTTCGCTGGGTTGAATTGCCATTTAGAAATGGGTACGTCGAATCCTGGTTTAGGGGAATGAAGTACCGCACAAAGAAGGTGCGAGTACGTCAGAAAACCACCGTTGCGCTCTCTATTTTTTCAATTCTTTTGGCAACATCTTTAGTCAGTGCAAATGCAATTGCCATAAGTGATCGTAATTTGGCTAAATTGAAATTAGAAATCACTTCGGAAGCTTCGGTTGAAACCCAAATATCAAATCCAGCCGATGGTTTATGGGTTGTTGGTGACTCTGTAATTCTCGGCATCAGGCACGAACTATCTGGTCGACGTGATGTGGGTTTGATTAATGCTCACGTGGGTCGTCAAGCTCCAGAACTTATTGAAGTTCTCAATAAAGATAAAGCGCGCATGGCTGGTGCTCCGATTATCGTCAATATGGGTAATAACAATCGTTTGGCTGAATCAGAAGTCGTTTCTATTTTTGAAGCAATAAAGGATCAGCCGCAAATCATTGTTGTTAACACTGCGGTTCCCCGTGGTTGGAAAGATGAAAACAACTCACTGATTGCACAGGTTGCAGCGAATTATCAAAATGTAAGAATTGTTGATTGGAACAAGATTTCTGAAGGCCGCCCTGAGTACTTTGCTCCCGATGGCGTTCACTTGGTTCCAACGGGAATCGCTGTTTATGTCGACGCAATTCTTTCTGAACTTAAATAATAAAAAAGCCCCCGCATTACGCGAGGGCTTTTTTATTTAATAACTTACTTGTACTGACCAGCAAGTCCGAAGATCTTTGCAGATGCAGTCTGTCCATCTGAATAAACGCTAGATACTCGGAACTGAGTCCAACTATCTGAACTTGAAAGTGTTACTGAGTGTGTTAACTCAGTTGGACCAGTAGTCGCAACAACTGTCCAGTCTCCACCTGCTGGCTTGAGTTCAACGTTGAATCCTGTGAGGCCCTCTGTTGCCATTGGAGCTTTCCAACGAAGATTCATTCCATCTGCTGAACGAATAGCAACGAATGCACTTGGTGCTTCAACTGTTCCAACTGGTTCTGCAGGAGTTGTTGGTTCTTCTGTTGCAGGAGTTGTTGGTTCCTCAGTCATTGTGGCTGTAGCAGATGGTGTTGTTGGAGCAGCTGTGTCATCGCCATCTTTTCCTGATTGCGCCCACACAAGAATTGCTAGAAGAACAATTCCAACTACAACCATTGCAACTACGCGGTTAGACGCACCTTGCTTTGGCTTGTTATCAAAAGATACTGACTTTGCAGCAGCACGTGGTGCTGGTGCAGTTGATACATCAACGCGACCGCGAGCGCCACCAACTGGAACAGCTGGAACTACAAGACGATCAACTGATGTCGCACGACGTGAAGACTTCTTCGTTGTCTTACGTGCAGCAGATTTCTTGGCACTCTTCTTAACTGCAGATTTACGAGCTGTGCTCTTTTTTGCAACTTTCTTTGCAGTTGACTTACGAGCGACAGACTTCTTCGCAACTTTCTTTGCACTCTTCTTTGCTGCTGATTTCTTAGCAGTTTTCTTAACAGCCACATGAACTCCTTGGGTAGCGGTACGTACTTACTTCACGCACTCGGACTAGACAAGTTTACCCCAGTGGGGTCAGCAAACTGATTACGTGAGGTGCTATTGCACGGAGTGATTTACCTCTGTGACTTATCAAATCCTTCTCTTCCGCGCTCATTTGCGCAGTTGAGATTGCCAACCCGTGTGGTCTAAATAGGGGGTCATACCCAAATCCTTGATCTCCAATTGGTTGCAAAAGAATGGAGCCTTCAAAGATTTCTTCGGTGACATGCTCTCTTCCATCGGGAAGGACGAGCGCCGCAGCACAAGTGAAGTGAGCGCTTCTCTTATCCTCTGGAACATTTTCTAGTTCACGCAAAAGCTTTGCATTGTTCGCTTTGTCATCCCCATGTTTACCGGCATACCTTGCAGAAAAAATACCTGGTGCGCCATCGAGGGCGTCAACACATAGACCACTGTCATCTGCGATTGCCGGCAATCCTGTTTCGGTGCAAATACTGCGGGCTTTTAGTAAAGCGTTTTCTTTAAATGTGCTTCCTGTTTCTTCAACTTCAGTTGTATGTGGAAATTCTTCTAAACCAACTAAATTGATTGCTCCATTAGAAATCGCATCAAGAATGCGGCGAAACTCTCTGATTTTTCCTTGGTTGCGTGTGGCTAAAACCAAAGTTACTGGAGAACTCATTTGGATAGCGCTGAACTCTGCATTTCGGCTAAGTTCTTGCAACCATCAACTGCTAGATCTAGAAGTTGATTAAGTAACGCGCGATCAAATGGCACACCCTCTGCTGTGCCTTGGACTTCAATAAATCTTCCGTCGCCGCTGCATACAACATTCATATCTGTATCTGCGCGAACATCTTCTTCATAGCAAAGATCGAGCATTGGAACGCCATCAATGATTCCAACGCTGACTGCTGCAACTGAATCTGCAAGTGGCTTAGATGTTGCCTTGATGTGACCTTCTTTTTTCGCCCATGCAATTGCATCAGCCAGCGCCACGTATGCGCCAGTAATTGCTGCAGTGCGTGTTCCACCATCAGCTTGTAAAACATCGCAGTCGATAACAATTGTGTTTTCACCAAGTTCTTTTGTGTCAACGATTGCACGTAGCGATCGACCGACTAATCGAGAGATTTCCTGTGTGCGTCCACCTAATTTTCCTTTAACACTTTCGCGATCAGAACGAGTATGTGTGGCGCGTGGAAGCATTGAGTATTCAGAAGTTACCCAGCCTTTGCCTGAATCTTTTAACCAACGTGGGACACCTGGAGAAAATGAAGCAACGCAAAGTACTCGTGTCTTTCCGAACTCAACCAGTACAGAACCTTCGGCGTGATCTAGCCAGCCGCGAGTAAATTTGATTTCACGGAGCTGATCGTTGGTGCGTCCATCGTTGCGTGCCATGTATATCTCCGTTTGTTAGAGGCTTTGGTGTTCAACTCGTCCAACTTCTGGACCGAGAAATCTACGTGCAAGTGTTTCAAATGCTTTTGCATCCCCAGTTGCCAGGAATCGATGGTCAGCATTTTTAGTACTGGAGTGCAACAAATTGTTTTCAACAAGGACTCGATACAAATCTTTAGCAGTTTCTTCCGCACTTGAAACCAATGAAACAGAGTTGCCAACCACGTATGAAATGACACCCGTTAACAGCGGATAGTGAGTGCAACCTAAAACCAAGGTATCGATGTCAGCATCAATGACTGGCTTTAGGTATTGACGAGCTACATCTGTTATTTCTGGGCCAGAAGTTTCTCCGCGCTCGACGAATTCAACAAATGAAGGACATGCGACAGATGTGATCTTTAGATTAGGAGCTGCTGCAAATGCATCTAGGTACGCTTTTGAATCAATGGTCGCTTGCGTGCCAATAACTCCGATTTTTCCTGATCTAGTAGCAGCAACCGCACGACGAACTGCGGGTTGAATAACTTCGATGACAGGAACTGAATATCTTTCACGTGCATCACGCAACATCGCAGCACTTGCTGTGTTGCAGGCGATTACAAGTGCCTTAACACCTTGATCAACTAGGAAATCTAAAGTTTCTAATGCGAATTCTCTCACTTGTGCCAGTGGCCTTGGCCCATATGGTCCACGTGCTGTGTCGCCAATATAAAGAGTAGATTCATTTGGAAGTTGATCAAGTATTGCTCGTGCAACTGTTAAGCCGCCGACGCCGGAATCAAATATTCCAATAGGTGCATCACTCACACCGCGAAGTCTAGCGCTATGCCCACAATTGGTTATCGAGTGCTTCTGATGCACTCACATGATCAGCGCTATAAACGCCAGTAGATAGGTATTTCCACCCAGCGTCACAGACAATAAATGCGATATCTGCACTCTTGCCATCGCGGATTGCTTCAGCGCCCATTGCAAGGGCTGCATGAAGAATTGCACCAGTAGAAATTCCTGCAAATATTCCTTCAATTTCCAACAAGTCACGAACGCGACGAACTGAATCTTCTGCACCAACAGAGAATCGACGAGTTAATACTGATGCATCATAAAGTTCTGGAACGAAACCTTCGTCGATATTTCTTAATCCGTAAACAACTTCGCCATAACGTGGTTCTGCAGCAATGATTTGTACATCTGGATTTTTCTCACGCAAATACTTTCCAGCACCCATTAGCGTTCCTGTAGTACCCAAGCCGGCAACAAAGTGAGTAATTGTTGGAAGATCGGCAAAAATTTCTGGGCCAGTTCCTTGGTAGTGCGCAAGAGTATTTGCTGGGTTGCCGTATTGATACATAAATACCCATTCAGGGTTCTGGGCAGCTAACTCTTTTGCAACACGAACTGCTTCATTTGAACCACCAGCAGCAGGTGAAAAAATGATCTTTGAGCCCCACATTTCCAATAATTGTCGGCGCTCTATTGATGTGTTTTCTGGCATCACGCAAATTAATTTATAGCCGCGAGTCTTTGCCACCATCGCGACGGAAATTCCGGTGTCGCCACTTGTTGGTTCAAGAATTGTTGCACCAGGTTTTAAAATTCCGTCTGCTTCTGCTTTTTCAATCATCGCAAGAGCAGCGCGATCCTTTATCGAACCCGTTGGATTGCGATCTTCCATCTTCGCCCACAACCGAACATTTGGTGCAGGAGAAAGTTTTGGCAAACCAATAAGAGGTGTGTGGCCTACGGAACTTTCTAGAGAATCAAATCGAGCCACTGTTAGCCACCTGCAACTGCAGGCAGAACAGTAATTGAATCACCTGATTTAAGAGCTGCGTCTAGTCCACCGAGAAAGCGAACATCTTCATCGTTTACGTAAATGTTAATGAAGCGACGCAGTGCTCCATCTTCCAATAAACGTTCTGCCATACCTGGGTATTGGCGATCGAGATCTGAAATAACAGATTTAAGGTCCGCGCCATCAGCAGAGACAACCTTTGCATCCTTTGTGTAGGGACGCAAAATAGTTGGGATTCGAACTTCAATCGCTGCTGTAGTCATGTGCTTATTATTGCTAAAGCATGCGTCTTTCGCCAATTCAACAATACTTGAAGCGTTAATTCAGGATTGTTACGGGTTCTTCTGTGACCACACCATCGATTATTCGATAGGAACGAAATTCTGTTGCAGGTGCAATCTCTTCGCGTGTAGAAACCAGAACATAGTGCGCCCCAGGTTCTCCGGCATATGCAATGTCCGTGCGAGATGGATATGCCTCTGTTTCGGTGTGAGAGTGATAGATGACAACTATTTCTTCATCGTTGTCATCAACTTCACGGTAAAGGGCTAACAAATCTTTTGGATCAAACTCATAAAACGTTGGTGAGTGCGCAGCGTTAATCATTGGCTTTAAGCGCGTCGGTGTATCGGCACCGAGTGGTCCAAGGATTACACCGCATGCTTCGTCTGGATATTCAGCGCGCGATTGTTCAAGGATTTGGTCAACCATTGCACGCGAAATTGTCAGAGACATATCAGGATTCTATTCCATCCATCAGCGCTTCAAGTAAATTCCCTTGCAGCCAGCCAAGCCAACTATAAACACCATAAACGCCGCGCATTGGATCATCTGGTGCTAATAACTCGAGATCTTCATGACTATTTTTTTCAACGTTGAGTCGAACACCTAGCGCAAGACGAATGTCATTGAGTCCACCCAGCCAAGCATTTGCCAATTCATGATTAAGTTCGATGCTGCCATCTTCGCTACTCATAAGCATTGTTCTAATTGACATAGCGTGTGCCTGTTTCTTGGTTCGCAATACCGATTCGGTATATCTACGAAACTCTGCAGCATCAACGCCATCTGCATAAGCATTTGGTAGCAAGCGAAGCAATACTTCGTCATCAGGCGGAGAGTCATGAACAGTTATTCCGACCATCGCAGCCAATGGATCTTGGTCGTGATGATCTACGCGTTCAGCCAGTAACTCGATGATTTGTTGGGAAAGATTTATGAGAACTTCTTTTTCTGAATCAGAAAACTGCGCAACGAATAACTCTTCCCCGTGACGAGTAAATCCGTGGCTCTGATTCATAGGGCTTGATCACCACGTTGCAGGGTTGCCCATAAGCCAAATTCATGAAGCCGCGCGACATCGTGTTCCATCTCTTCGCGAGTTCCTTCAGAAACAACAGCTTTACCTTCATTGTGAACCTTCATCATCAGTTCAGTTGCACGTTCACGTGAATAACCAAATAACTCCATGAAGACATATGTCACGTAATCCATGAGATTTACGGGGTCATCCCAAACTATTGTCACCCAAGGCCGGTCCGAAGAAAAAATCGCATTGATTTCTTCTTCAATCTTTGACTTAGTTTTTACCATTACCTAATCACCACTGTGAATACTTCTGAATCTGCTTGATTCCATTGCGCGTCTTTGGCTACTCGCACCATGAACTTCGCAAATCCTTTTTGTTCTACTGTAGTTGAAATTGTAAATGCACCGTTAGCATCTGTTGAAATTGGCGTTCCAATTGGGACCCACTTACCAGCACGCTGTTGCAGTAATTGAACAGGTACTGCGCCTTGACGTGGTGCAAGGGTTCCAGTTATCTGCAGAGGTTGTGAGCGCATTGCAGATACAGGTGCACTTACAGAAATGCGTCGTGTAACAACAACAGAGATTTCATCTGAGATTGACTCAAGTCTTTCCCATGTTCCATCTGTTCGTGTGCGAATCATTGAACTCTTTGAGAGCAATAGTGGTAACGAAATAGTTCCATCCACACCAGTGGTGCGCGTTGCTATCTCACGCCATTGTGTTTCATTCGCTGATTTTGTTTCGATTCGCACTAGTAGATTATTAATAGGCAACTTATCTGGTAATGCAAATGAGGCCTTCAAACCGAATGGTGAACCAAATTCAAGAGGTGCAGCACCCTCGAGTGAGCCTGTAGTTGATTCGATGGTGCTAATTACTTGATCAGGTGCAATCGCAAGGGCGGCGCTCCTAATCGCTTGAGACGCTGCCACGTCTTCCATTCCGAAAGTCCATTGAGCAACTCCGCCGAGTCTGTATTTAGAGACAAAACCAATTCTTGAAGTAAAGCTACGCGCATCTTGATACCAAGCAGTGCGAGTTGCGGTGCA
>JACCDM010764039.1_pt1 | contig 13560 bp, 12 predicted proteins | sample 7445851 | NCBI WGS metagenome assembly JACCDM01 (sample SAMN15323438, study PRJNA562643) | freshwater metagenome | isolation source: river surface water | place: USA:Blue River Watershed | collected 2017-08-16
ACTCAAAGCGTTAATTCACTTTTATCAAAGGAGTTCCAATGGCGCTTTTTGGCACCGATGGAATCCGTGGCTTAGCCAATCGTGATCTCACCGCAGAACTCGCATTAGATGTTTCTGTTGCTGCTGCCCACATTCTGGTTGAAAGCTCATCAAATAAGGATCATCAACCAACTGCAATAGTTGGCCAGGATTCACGTGCATCTGGGGAGTTTTTAGAAGCGGCCGTTGTTGCTGGTCTAACAAGCGCAGGGATCAATGTGTATCGAGTTGGCGTACTGCCAACTCCTGCAATCGCACATTTGGTCGCTGAGTTGAAGTGCGATCTTGGCGTGATGATCTCTGCTTCACACAACCCAATGCCCGACAATGGAATTAAATTGTTTGCTCGCGGTGGCGGAAAGCTAGATGATGCCATTGAAGCTCGAATCGAAGCCCGTATGGGAGAAGATTGGGAACGTCCGACCGGTAGAAATGTTGGTCGCGTTATCAATGATGACTCTGCAACAGAAAAGTATTTGAAGCACCTGTTGTCATCGGTTGAAACACCTTTGAAGGGTCTGAAAGTTGTTGTTGATTGTGCCAACGGTGCCTCCTCATTTGTAGCACCTGAGGTTTACCGCCGAGCCGGTGCTGAAGTTATTGCAATCTTTAATCAACCAGATGGTTGGAACATCAATGATGATTGCGGATCGACACATCTGCATCAGCTGCGTTCAGCGGTTCTTAAAGAAGGTGCAGATCTTGGAATCGCTCACGATGGAGATGCTGATCGTTGCCTAGCAATTGATGCTGCAGGTAATGAAATTGATGGTGATCACATCCTGACAATCTTGGCCCGAGGCTTTAAAGCTCGCGGAGTTCTTAGATCAGAGACTGTTGTCGGAACAGTAATGAGCAACCTTGGATTTATGCATGCGATGAAGGATGCAGGAGTAAGTGTCGTTACGACTCCAGTAGGCGATCGCTATGTCCTCGAAAACATGATTGCAAATGATTATTCATTAGGTGGCGAGCAATCGGGCCATGTAATCATGCGCGATTTAGCCAACACTGGCGATGGATTACTGACCGCACTTCAGTTGATGCAAGAGGTTGTTCGTACCGGTAAGACTCTCCAAGAGCTTTCTTCGACTATGGTGCGATTCCCACAGGTTTTGATTAATGTTAAAGATGTTGCAAAAAATAGATTGGCAGAAAATAGCGTCATTGAAGCTGCGGTGAAATCTGCAGAGGAACGCTTGGGGGATTCAGGACGAGTCTTACTTCGCGCATCAGGTACTGAAGCGCTGGTAAGAGTTATGGTTGAAGCCTCCAGTGATAGCCTTGCGCAAGAAGTTGCTCAGCAGCTTGCAAATGTAGTGCAGGCTGAATTGTCTAACTGAACTGGAGTAATAATCTATGTGTGGAATTGTGGGTTACACAGGACCACAATCCGCCTCACATCCACTAATTGAGGGTTTACGTCGTCTTGAGTATCGCGGTTATGACTCTGCGGGAATCGCGCTTGGCACATCGGGCAAGTTATTCATTGAAAAGAAGGCCGGAAAACTTTCAAATCTAGAGAACTCTTTGGATGCTTCTTTACCAACCGTACATTCAGGAATCGGCCACACACGATGGGCTACTCATGGCGGTCCAACTGATCGCAATGCACATCCGCACGTTGATAATGAAGGAAAGTTAGCTGTTATCCATAATGGAATTATTGAGAACTACACCGAGCTTCGTGCACAGTTAGAAGCAAAGGGACATACCTTTTCATCAGAGACAGATTCAGAGTCGGTAGCTCACCTACTCAGTGATTTACGAAAAGAGCACAACGGTGATTTAACAGCAGCAATGAGGGATGCGGTTAAAGCGCTTAGAGGGTCATTTACCTTGCTCGCCATTCACGCAGATACCCCAGATGTAATCGTCGGGGTTCGACGTAATTCACCCCTTGTTGTGGGTCTGGGTGATGGTGAGAACTTTATGGCCTCAGATGTTGCTGCATTTATTGAGTTTACAAAAATGGCGATCGAACTTGGCCAAGATGAGGTTGTCACTATGACACCGACAACCGTAGAAATTACCGACCTTGATGGCCAGCCAGTAACCCCAAGACAATATAAAATTTCATGGGATGCAAGCGCTGCGCAAAAGGGCGGCTTCGCACACTTCATGCTTAAGGAAATTTATGAGCAACCAAAAGCGGTGGCTGACACTTTAATTGGACGCCTCAGCGACAATAATCAAATCCTGTTAGATGAGCTTCATATGAGTGCTGACGAGATTCGGGCACTGAAGAAAATTACTGTGATCGCCTGTGGAACCGCCTATCACGCCGGAATGGTTGCTAAGTATGCAATTGAAAAGTGGGCAAAAATTCCGGTTGATGTAGAGATTGCGAGCGAGTTCAGATATCGAGATCCAATCATCGATACGAGCACTCTAATCATTGCAATTTCGCAATCAGGTGAAACTATGGACACCTTGATGGCTGTTCGTCATGCAAAGGCAGCGGGCGGAAGAGTATTGGCTATTTGCAACACCAACAGTTCAACTATTCCTCGTGAATCAGATGCTGTTTTGTATACCCATGCAGGTCCAGAAATTGCGGTTGCATCCACCAAAGCATTGTTGACTCAGATCATTGCGGTTTACTTAATTGGATTACACCTTGGCCAAGTAAATGGTTCACTGAAAGATATCGAGGTTCGAGATCTTTACAATGAGTTACTGGAGCTACCTGGAAAGATTGAACAGATCCTTGAAACCGTAGAACCACTTCGAGAACTAACTCGTACCTTTGCCCAGAACAACACCGTTCTGTTCCTAGGTCGAAACATTGGTTATCCAATTGCCCTGGAAGGCGCCTTAAAACTCAAAGAACTTGCCTATATCCACGCAGAAGGTTTTGCTGGGGGAGAGCTCAAGCATGGTCCTATCGCACTAATTGACCAAGGAACTCCTGTAATCGCCATTCTTCCTGCAGGTCATGAACATGCTCTGGATGAAAAGATGCTCAGCAATATTCAAGAGGTCAAGGCTCGCGGTGCCCGTGTAATTGTCATTGCTGAAGAAGGCGCGCATGTTGAAGGGGCAGAACACATTATTAGAATTCCCATCGCACCTGCACTTTTCCAACCAGTGCTTGCAACCGTCCCCTTACAAGTTTTTGCATATGAGATGGCTGTAGTCCGTGGCAACGATGTTGATCAGCCGAGAAACTTGGCTAAATCAGTTACGGTTGAATAATGCAAACGCTTGAACAAACACGTCGGCGCCAGATGGATCGCGCACTCAGGTGGTCTCTGCTCTTATTTCTCGGCTTTCTTGCAGTAACTCAACAGGTAATCACTAACGGCCCGTTAGTTGCGTATGACAAAGAGATTAATAGCCAACCTAAACCTCAGTTTGAAGGTTTGGCAGGTTTTATCCTAAGGCGTTTAGATGATCTGGGTTTACGTGGCTTGACGGCAGTTATTTTATTGATCGCGGCTTCATTTATTGCCTTCAAATTCAAAACTTGGCGTCCACTGAATCTTGCGATGATCTCCTTATTGTCTTTGAATTTAGTTGTTGGAACCTTCAAAATTTTTCTCGGAAGAACGAAGCCACGTGATGGATTTGATTTGTTGCATGCTGGTGGGATGTCCTATCCAAGCGGTCACGCATCTAATGCCGTTTTGTCATGGGGAATTTTGGCCTATTTGATTTATAGATATGCAAAGGTAGATCGATATCAAGGACGGTTAGCAAGTGCCGGCGTGGTTTTAATCTCTTTAACAGTTTGCGTTGTTTCACTGATTCGCCACACGCACTGGTTCAGCGATCTACTGGGAGGCTTATTTGTGGGCAGCGCTTTGCTTGTCGCCGTAATCGCCATCGATAGGTATGTTCCTTCAAAAAGCCAGTTGCACTAGACTTCAACAATGTTCAATCGAGCAGAAGTACGCATAGATCTTGAGCGTATTACCTCAAACATAAAGCACGTAAAGCAGCTTTCTGGGACCTCAGTAATGGCTGTGGTTAAGGCAGATGCCTACGGGCACGGGTTAGTTCCAGTTGCAAAAGCGGCGTTAGAAGGCGGAGCGACCTCCCTGGGAGTAGCTCTTCTTGAGGAAGCAATCACTTTGCGCCAAGCTGGAATCACAGCTCCGATACTGGCCTGGTTAGTGCCACCAGGTTCGGATTTCACATTAGCCGTCAACAACAATATTGAATTAGCAGCATCGTCAATCAAAGCCCTTGAAGAAATCGGTTCAGTGAAATCAGAGTTTCGACCAAAGGTGCATTTAGAAGTAGATACAGGAATGACGCGCGGTGGTTTTTTGGCTGAGTGGGGAAAGATTGACGGTCACCATGTTGCAAATCTAGATATTGTCGGAATTTTCTCTCACTTTGCTAGAGCTGATGAACCGGGTGAAGAACAGAACAATGCGCAGCGCAATCGTTTCAAAGAAATGGTTGCAACTGTCGAATCATTTGGGTACACAGATATTGTTCGTCATCTCTCAAACTCAGCTGCAACTTTAAAAGATCAAGAGTCTCGATTCGATATGGTGCGAGTTGGTATTGCCATGTATGGATTGTCACCAGATGTTAAAACATTGGGGGATGGCTCATCGCTTGGATTAAAACCTGCTATGCAACTTCGCGCAAAGTTACATCTTGTAAAGAACGTTCCCGCAAATACTCCAGTTGGCTATGGAGCAACCGCCCATACAACTGCTGAGACTAAACTGGGAATCGTCGCAATGGGTTATGCAGATGGAATTCCACGAGTTGCGCAGGGTGCAGGTGTATTTGTAGATGGAAAACGAGCACCGATTATTGGGCGGGTTTCAATGGATCAATTTGTAGTGGATTTAGGGGCTGATTCCCGGGCTTCCACGGGTGATTGGGTGATTGTCTTTGGTGATGGCTCTACCGGCGAGTACACAGCTGATGACTGGGGTGCAGCAAGCTCCAGCATTAACTATGAAATAGTTACACGAATCGGCCCTCGTGTGCCTAGAATCTACTCACATCATGTCAACTAATACTGCAGCGCTGCACGTCGAACGAGTCAACGTCTCCTTCGGCGGCCTTCGTGCTCTTCATGATGTGTACTTAGAAATTGGAAAGAATGAAGTTGTCGGTCTCATTGGACCAAATGGTGCAGGCAAGACAACATTGTTTAACGCATTGTGCGGTCTGGTTACTCCAGACTCTGGCGAGTTTCATCTCAACGGGAAAAAGAGTGATTTTCCAAAGCCGCACGAGTTGGTTGATTTAGGAATCGCACGAACACTTCAAGGTGTTGGCCTTTTCGGCGATTTAACTGTTCTTGAAAATGTAATGATTGGTGCGCAACATCTTGCGCAAACCGGTTTGATCTCTGCAGCCTTTGGTCGAAATAAAAAGGATGAAGACAAGATTCGTGACAAGGCGAGAGTTGCCCTAGAACGTGTATATGCAGGTGGCATCGCCCACCGACGTGCCGATACCTTGTCATACCCTGATACAAAGCGTGTATCAATTGCGCGAGCTTTAGTAAGTGAACCATCGATTTTGATGCTGGATGAGCCTGCTGGTGGTTTGGGTTCTCAAGATATTGAGTGGATGAATTCACTGATCAAGAATCTCAGCGCAGATATGTCCGTGCTGCTTGTTGAGCACCACATGGATGTAGTGATGTCTGTGTGCAGCAAGCTCTATGTATTGAACTTTGGGGAAGTAATCGCAAGCGGAGATGCTGAAACAGTCCGTCGCGATCCAGCTGTTATGGCTGCATATCTAGGAACAGGAAGCACAGATGTCGCTTAACGTTTCCAACCTAACTGTGCACCATGGTGCAATTTGCGCTGTAAACCAAGTCTCATTGGCGGTACCGACCGGCAAGCTGGCCGCAATAATTGGTTCGAATGGAGCAGGCAAGACCACCTTGCTGCGCACACTTTCTGGCCTCAATAAGCCAACCAGCGGTGTTATTAACTGGATGGGTGAAACCATCACCGGAGTTAAGCCCGAACAGCTTGTACGTCGTGGCATTTCACATGTATCTGAAGGAAAGTCAGTTGTTCCAGAGCTTTCAGTGCGAGACAACTTAATGTTGGGTGCAATTTGGCGAAAGGATGCCAAAGAAGCAAAGCAATCATTAGAGGAAGTAATTGGCATCTTCCCTCGTTTGGGCGAGCGAATCGAACAACGCTCTGACACATTATCTGGCGGAGAGCGGCAGATGCTTGCGATTGGCCGCGCAATTATGTCCAAGCCGAAGCTGCTATTACTTGATGAACCATCTCTTGGCTTGGCTCCGCTTGTTGTTGAGCAAATTTTCCAGTCAATTAAGGATTTAGCAGTAAACATGCGCCTGACTGTTTTATTGGTCGAACAAAACGCCATGGGGGCGTTAAAGATTGCTGATCTAGGAATCGTTTTGAATTTAGGAAAAGTTGTAGCGGTAAATCATGCACAAGCATTGATTGATGACCCAGCAGTGCGCGCTGCTTACTTGGGGTACTAATCATGTTTCAGTTTCTGAATACACTGTTAATTGGAATTACATCAGGCGGAATTTACGCCCTGATGGCGATCTCCATTGTGCTTGTGTGGCGAAGTACTCGAGTCATCAACTTTGCTCAGGCCGGTATGGCTTTGCTCTCTACATATATTGGCTATGAAGCCATGGTGAATTTCAACTCTTTCTGGATTGCACTTCCAGTGGCAATAATCGGGGGAGCGTTATTTGCCGCTTTCATCGAAATCATATTTATGAGAACGTTGGTAAAGCACAGCTCATCTGGTCCGATCGCAAGTGTTGCTCCGATCATTGCAACGCTCGGTTTGTTAGGAGTGATTAGAGCGGTGATCAGCATGATTTGGGGCGGTCAAGATAAGAGAATTGTTGGACCGCTTTCAAATGATGGTTTCTCAATTGGAGATTCTGTTTTGGTCTTTTCGCCTATGAAGCTGTTGATTTTGGTCTCTCTCATCTTCTTGATGATTCTTCTCTCCATTCTCTTCCAGAAGACCAACCTAGGCTTGGCTTTGCGCGCATCGGCATACGCACCTGAAATTGCACGTTTATCCGGAATCAAAGTGGATTGGGTCCGCACCCTTGGGTGGTCACTTGCCGGAGCCGCAGGAGCGGTCGCAGGAATGTTCCAAACAGTCAATGGAAATGGAAACTTCTCACCGGATTCAGTTGAGTTCTCCTTGCTCCTAGTCTCAGGATTCATTGCAGCCGTAATCGGCGGACTTGAATCATTGGTCGGTGCAGTACTTGGTGGGTTATTGCTTGGCGTAATGATCTCCTTCGTTTTGATGTACATCAGCAGCGCACTCTTCTTTATTGCGCCATTCCTTATTTTGCTCATCGTTTTGTTTGTTCGACCTCAAGGAATTATTGGAGTAAAGGCGGCCCGACGTGCATAAACGCCAGAATTCATCACACTTGATTCCATTTATTCTGGGTGGGGTTGTTCTCTATTTCCTTAGTGGAATGGTTGACGAACTACGCGTTTATCAAGGTGCATCAATCGCTGTATACGTTGTTGCGATTGCATCCATAATCTTGCTTACCGGTTATTCAGGTCAGGTATCACTTGGACATGGTGCGTTAATGGCTATCGGTGGCTACGCGGCGGCGGTACTAAGAATTGAATTTAACCTTCCAATAGTTTTGTGCTTTGTTGCCGCAGTGCTTGTTGCGGCAATTGGTGGCGCACTGTTAGGTGCAGCTGCAGCTCGATTGTCTGGTCCTTACTTAGCAGGAACAACCTTGGCACTTGCAATTGGATTACCTTCACTTGCAAATCAATTCTCTGTATTGGGCGGAGAGCAAGGATTGCTTTTCGATGTCGGATTCCCACCACTGTCTTTGGGTGAAGAGTTCACTCAATATAAATGGTTCTTCTGGATTGCAGGCCTAGCAGCCCTTATCTCAATGTGGTTTTTGCAAAATATTTTGCGCTCTAGGTACGGTAGAAATTGGAAAGCCGGTAGAGGAAATGAAGTTGCTGCACAGTTAGCTGGAATAAACACCGCTCGTTCTAAGATTTTGGCCTTCACAATCAGTGCCGGAATTGCTGGATTGGCTGGGGCACTTCTTGCGATGACTATTGGAACGGTCTCACCAAGCGCATTCCCACTTTCTCTTTCCTTCGCCTTGCTCACAGGGGCGGTCTTGGCCGGCATAACAACTTTGGGTGGGGTAGTAGTAGGCGCCTTTGTTTTGGTCATAATTCCAGAGATCGCCGATGTGATCGCCCACAGACTTGGCACCTCAGAGAGCGTGACCACAAACCTCCCTGGATTGATCGTGAGCGGGCTGTTAATTTTGACTGTTTTATTCGTACCAAACGGGCCAGTTGAGCAACATCGAGCCCGTAAAGCAAAACATGAGGCATTACTGGGCAGTACTCACAAGTAAATGCAGTAATCTCCGACAAAACCCTCGATGGAAGGAAACACATGAAAGCACTTAACCGTCGCAAGCTGATTACAGCTTCAGCGGTACTGGCTGTTTTTGGAATGGCTTCAACAGCTATCCCAGCTCAAGCAGCTGAAGTTGGCGTGAGCGCTACTCAAATTAAATTGGGTATGACGTTGCCAATGACAGGTACAGCATCACTTGGTTACAACAAGATCCCAGGTGCAGCAAAGGCATACTTTGATTACCTCAATGCAAATGGTGGAATCAACGGCCGTAAGGTAACCCTCGTTGTTAAGGATGATCGTTACGTCCCAACAGAGGCAGTTGCTAAGACAAATGAATTGATTCTCAAGGACAAGGTGATGGCTCTTCTGGCCCCACTCGGTACAGCTAACGTGAAGGCGGTTGCATCATCTGTTAACCCAGCACGTCGTGGCGTTCCGGTCTTGTTCGTAAACACAGGATTTAGTGGTTTTGCAGACACTAAGAAGTACCCAACCACATACACAGTTCTTCCTTCCTACGTAATGGAAGCCAAGATCATGGGTGAGTACATCAAGGAGAATTTCGCTGGAAAGAAGATTGGTCTTCTATACCAGGATGATGACTTCGGAACTGATGCTCTTGCAGGCTTCAAGTCAGCTGGAACTAACTTTGCAATCAAGGTGCCATACGCATCAGGTTCACAAAATGCAGCAGCTGCTGCAGGCTGGATCACAAAGTTCAAGTCCGCTGAAGTTGATGTAGTGATCTTGTTCGGCGTATCAAGCGCAACATCTGCAATGCTCGGCGTTGCAGCACAGCTTAAGTACGCACCACAGTGGATGCTCGGCTCAGTTGGTGGAGATGCAACAACCATCAAGGCAACTGGAGTACCAGCAGGCGTTCTTTACAATGCAATTGGTTTCTCACCAGTTCCAGCAACAACAGATATGAAGGATGAGTACGTAAAGTTCTTCTCAGATATCTACGCAAAGGCTGTTCCAGGATCAGCATTTGATCTCAACGTATTGCTTGGAATGAACACAGCATTCATGGCCGCTCAGGCTCTAAAGGCTGCTGGACCACGTCCAACTCGCAAGTCATTGATGGCAGCTATCGATAGCAAGGGTGCAACATTTGCAAACTCTGCTCTTGTTCCAGCTGGTTACTCAAAATCTAGCCACGTTGGATTAACTGGCTACTGGGTAGGAAAGTACTCACCATCTGGTGATCTTTCTCCAATCGGTGGCACATACGTCACCTACACAACAGATTCAGGATCTGGTGCTGTTGTTAAGTCAACATACAAGCGTCCTGCAATGCCAGCGAAGGGACTACCAAACTAATGAAGAAAGTCAGAATTCTCTCGCTTCTTTCAGTTACAGCACTTGTAACAACCGTTCTAGTTACAGCACCAACAGTTGCTAATGCAGCACCTGCTTGTGATGGCAAGAGCCCAATCCAAACATGCGTCGGAGCAACATCTGATGGAGCTCCATATGCAATGCAGGTTCCAGCAAACTTCAACGGAACCGTTGCTTTGTACTCACACGGATACCGTTACAACGTTGATATCCCTGCACAGATTCCTCTAATTGGTGGATACAAGATCACCAATACACCAGAGCCAGTTCCTGGTGGAAATGCTGAAGTTGCTAAGTACTTCTTTAGCCAGGGTATTGCGATCCTAGGTTCAGGCTTTGCGCGTCAAGGTTGGAACCCAGATTCAGCTATCAAGACAAACGTTGAACTAATCGACACATTTAAGAAGCAGTTCCCAAAGACAACAAAGGTTGTTGCATGGGGATCATCTCTTGGTGGCGTAATCACTCAGGGTCTTGCTGAAAAGCATCCAGAGTTGGTTTCAGCGGTTGCACCAATGTGTATGGCAGACAACATCACTCCTCAGCTAACAATGGCTGGAGATTTCCTATGGGGCGTAAAGGTTCTCTTTGATCCAACGATCAAGGGCGGAAACTACTCACCAGGAGCAGCGGGAGTTGCAGAATCATATGCAGATCTAGGTAAGGTCTTTACAGTTATGGGCAAGTTGCAGGCAGCGCTTGCAACAGGTGCATGGCCAGATACAGCATCTCCAACTGGTAAAGCTTTGGCAGCAGCTGGAGTTCCATCACGTAGCGCATTGTTGCTACTTGGCTTGATGGCTGGTCTACCAACACAATCTGCTCACTTTGACTCAATCTCAGGTCCTGAGGGAGCGTTGAAGCTGACATTCCCATTGGCTCTAAGCCCAGCACTTGCAATCCTTGAAAATGGAACAAATGCTGCAGCACTTGCAGTTCTTGCAACACAAGATGTTGAGAACCAAGCAGGCGGAGCAATCTTTGATAACACAAAGACTGATTACGCAGCGCGTATTGATGGAGAGCGTGTTATTTACAACGCAGCACTTTCAGGTAACACAGTGATCGATGCTCTTCTTGGAGCGCTTTCAGCCGCAAACCCAGGTGCTCCACGTGCAGTTGCTAATCCAGCAGCTGTTGCAAAGATGAACGCACTTCATGTCAACACTGGAAAGATCAATGTTCCTACCGTTCTAATGGTTGGAACTGCAGATCCAATTACTCCAGCTGGTGCATCACAGCGTCTAGTTGATCTGTATGCAGATCAGTACGCAGCCGAAAAGGCAGCGGCTATCAAGGCATACCAAAAGACACGTGAATACAAGAGTCCTACCAACAAGCTTTTGATGCTCTGGAGCACAACTCCAAGCAGCTACACAAAGTTTAATGAAGCGGGATCTCCAATCACATCTGTTCCAGCAGCACCAGGAACAAATCACTGTAACTTCACATCATCACAGTTGCTGCTTGTAGCCCAGTCATCGGTCCAGGCATCAAGTACTGGAAACCTCCCTTAAGGTGCAGCGTTGAACACAGCAGTTCGTAAAGCTGGCAACCTCTCTATCGATAAGGGAATTCGCGCTCCATGGTTGAAGTCATACGGCGATAACTAAATCATGACTCCCTAAACATCGAGGGGAGTAAAAAGCGGGGCCAGATTATTCTGGCCCCGCTTTTCATTTGAAGTTTTTTTAGAGCTACTGTGCACTCCAACCACCATCAACCGGTATAGCTGCACCAGTAATGTTATGAGCTGCGCGAGAGCACAAGAATGCAGCGACTGCGCCGATATCATCGGGTGATGACATTCGGTGTGATGGTTGCTTTTCGGCAAGCAGATCTGCAACTCCGGCGGCACGGTCACCATTGTGAAGATCGACCCTAGCTTGAATTTGTGGAGCAATTAATGTTGTTTCAACCCAACCAGGACAAATTGCATTGATAGTTACGCCACCACTGTCACGACTTCCAGTAGATGCGTACTCAAGAGCCGCGACCTTTGTTAAGCCGATGACGCCATGTTTTGCGGCAACATATGGAGCTTTAGCGACAGATCCAACCAAGCCATGTACTGAAGATATGTTTATGACACGTCCATATCCTTGTGCTTTCATATGTGGCAGAAGCAGTCGCATGGTGTCAAAGTAGGATGACAAATTAATTGAAATAATGTCATTCCACTTTTCTCGTGGCATCTCTTCAATCGATGCGGTGAACTGAATTCCAGCGTTGTTGCATAGGATATCTACAGCTCCATTTGCAAGAATTGCGGCAATCATGCTTTCAGTTGCAGCAACATCTCGTAGGTCAGAGACATGGCTTTCAACCCTAGATGCACCCGCGTCCATCACCGCCTTTTCAGCTGCTGCGATAGTCGCTTGATCAGCAAGACCATGTAGGACGATCGCTGCGCCTTCTGCGGCCAATGATGTTGCTATACCTAAGCCAATTCCTTGGAATGAACCGGTAATGAGTGCGCGCTTTCCAGAAAGAGTCATTATTTGTCTCCGTAGATTATGTGAGCAACCTTTTCGGCACCCGATGCTTCAAGAAACATGTCATAGTGATTGCAATCGGCCAAGAGCTCCAATTGGAGCATTGGATATGAAGGCAAGACCATATCCAACACAGGCATTGGATAGAGACCACCCTCTTCATTTTGCAATCCGCGTTCGGCCTTGATGAAAATTGACTTCTTCTTTAACCCTTGAAGAGATTTAACAATCAGATCATCTCCAAATAAATCGCGTGAATCCTCTTCTACTGCTTGAGGATTGGTCGCTGCCTTCTTTCCGCGAAGATCATAATCAACATACTCATCAAGCACTGGGGACCAACCTTTTGCAAAGGCGGCTTGTGGCTTCCAATAATTGCGATACGCCTCTTTGTCTTCAAACTCCATCGCAAGTCGAGCCATCGCAGGCCCAAGTACAAATGGCAAAATCTGTTCAACGGTCATTCCGGGTGGCATAGGAAGCGGAACGCCTCCATCTGCCAAGACAACCTCGCCAACCTTGTCTGCAAACAATCCGGCAACCGCTGCAGCAACAAATGCACCCATTGAATGTCCGATGACATCTGGATTGCTCCAACTAAAGTGATCAATAACTTCAGCCATATCCTCTGCATGCTGTTTCATTCCAAATGGCCCAGGTAAAGAGTTGGAGTCTCCACGTCCGCGAAGATCAACTGCAAATGGCGCTTTACCTCGTGCAATAAGTGCATCTGCAAATATTTGGAAGGCACGATTGGATGATGTAACTCCATGAATGAGGAGGACCGGTTCGCCCGAACCATCTCCGTATTGGAAGACCGCTAAATCTCCACCACGAACTGGAACCATGAAACGTTGCGTAGGTAATGACATGGGGCAAGTGTGCCTGTGACCTGTCTGAAAACCAACCTTTACGCAGGGTCTGGCTCTAAATTCTCATCTTTTTCTGAAAAAGTAATCAAATCGAAATCTTGAAAACTTCCTAGTAAGCCTCTCAACCCTCTAGATTGACGCCCAAGATGGTTCGACGATCGCGAACCTAACAACTCGATGAGGAGAAAAAATAGATGAGCAAACGCTCAGTATCACGCTTGGTCGTAGCTGCACTCTCGATGGCACTACTGGCTCCAAGCATGGCACCAGCTCGTGCAGCTGATGACATCAAGATCGGTGTAATCACCACAACATCTGGTGGATTAGCATCATACGGAATTGCATTTAATGAAGGCCTCGAGTGGGGATTGAAGTACTACACAGGCGGCAAGATGGCTATCAATGGTCAAAAGCTTGTTTTAACCTCAAAGGATGATGGTGCTGAT
>JACCDM011189178.1_pt1 | contig 13558 bp, 10 predicted proteins | sample 7445851 | NCBI WGS metagenome assembly JACCDM01 (sample SAMN15323438, study PRJNA562643) | freshwater metagenome | isolation source: river surface water | place: USA:Blue River Watershed | collected 2017-08-16
ACAAAGATAAGGAAAGTGTAGCCTTTAAGGCTTGAATTTATAGATTTTTTATGAGTTCAGGAACTACATCAAATACATCGCCAACAATTCCATAATCGGCATATTTAAAAAAGGGAGCTTCAGGATCATTATTTATCACAATAATTGTTTTAGAGCCATTTACACCTGCTAAATGTTGAATCGCACCGGAAATACCACAAGCTATATATAATTTTGGAGCTATTTTAATTCCTGTTTGACCAACGTGTTCACTATGTGGACGCCAATCAATATCAGAGACAGGTTTTGAACAAGCAGTTGCAGCTCCAATTTTGTTTGCTAATTCTTCTATTATATTCCAATTACTTGGATCTTTTAAGCCCCTTCCGGCGCCTACTACATAGGTTGCATCAGCTAAATTCATACCTGCAGACGCTTTATGTAAATCCTTAATTTGATAATTATCGTTTGCTTCAAGCTTTAATTGATTAGCATACAAAGTAATTTGATCTCCTTGAAGAATACCAAATTCAAAAGCATTATTGAAACTGAGGACGCTAGCATAAGTTACCTTGACCAATGTTGATGCCTTTCCACTAAAGATGCTTTGCCGTATTTCAATGTCGTTTTCAGCTAATTTTAAATTAATAACCTGACCTAAGAGAGGCAAACTCGTTTTCGCACAATATGCCGGAAAAACTTGATCAGTCACTAAATTCTTATATCCAATAACGCAATTGATTTGATGGCTTGATAAAGTAGCCACAATTGTTTGCATTTGGGCCGACGAAAATATGCCGGCGTCAGATAAACCATGAATGGAGGTTAAATTTGCTCCCTGTATAGTTGGTATATCCAAGGTACTCACATCATCGGTTGTAAACAGATTAATAGATTTAACCTCAGGATTACTTCTTTGCATGTCTTGAATCAATAACAGTAATTGAGCAGATCTTGTACTCAATTTATTGTCTTTGATGTCGATAAAAGCGGCTATATTGATCATGACTTAGATTCTTTTTTGATGATTTCGACTAATTGATTTAAGTTTTCTCGAGTGAACAAAATTCCTTTACGATTTTGTTCATTCACTTCGTCTTTCGAATACTTAAAACTTGGACGGGACGTTGAGGGTAGAACTTGAATTTCTTTTGTTCGGGCTGCCATGATTCCTCTCATAGATGGAATTTTCCATTCCGCAATTGGCTCTTGACATCCTAAAACTAACGGCAGGTTAGCACTTATATTTGCGTATCCTTGAATTGTCTCTACTTTGATTTGAACTGTAGCACCGTTCCCTTCTAAACCCATGACTGGATTGAAATTTTGCCAACCTAAAAGAGATGCTGTAAACTGATGAACTTGTCCTGTATTGTAATCAATCGATTCTTTACCCATTAGAATTAAATCAAATGGATTAGCTTTAACATAATCGGCAATTTCTTGGGCTACCTGAAATGCATCATTTGCATGAGAGTGCACACGCACGGCTGAATCAGCTCCCAAAGCTAAACATTTCCGGATAATAGTCTCCGAACTTTCAAGTCCCACGTGGAAAATTACAATCTCGACATTTTCTGATGAGGCTTCTTTAATTTCAATGGCTCTCGACAAAGCATAATCCTCATAAGGACCCGTAATTAAGGTTAAGCCCTCCAGATTTACAAAATTATTGGAACTTAAACCTATCTTTGATGTTGTGTCTGGAACAACAGAAATACAGACTAATATTTTCATAAGGCATTTATTTGTTATGCAAGCATACTAAATTTCTTTATTATGACAATGAATAGGAGGGAAATAATTTTAAAAGAAATAGAAAATCAACCTGAAAACCCGCTTAATTACTATCTTTTGGCTTTGGAAGACCGACGTGAATCGGATTGGGTTGCTTGCATAGCATCACTTCAACTTCTTATTCAACGATTTCCTGAATACCATCCAAGTTATTATGTATTGGCTGAAATCCATTATCAATTAGATCAAATAGATGAGGGGACAAGAATCGCGAAGAAGGGTATGGTAATAACAAAAGGCCTTCAATTAATGAAGGCCTATCATGAATTAGAACAATTAGTCGAATTGAATGATTAGGATAATAAGACCTCTTCAAGATCTTTTTCAATCACTAGGTTCTCGATGATAAATTTTTGACGTTCAGGTGTATTTTTCCCCATGTAATACGTCAATAACTGAGGTATGGTAAAATCTTTTTCAAGAATTACTGGTTCCAATTTGATGTTTTCACCGATAAATTCTCCAAATTCCTCTGGTGAAATTTCACCGAGACCTTTAAATCGCGTGATTTCAGGTTTTGGACCAAGCTTTTCGATGGCATTTCTGCGTTCTTCATCCGAGTAGCAATAAATCGTTTCCTTTTTATTTCGAACACGAAATAAGGGAGTCTCCAAAATATAAAGGTGACCATTGCGTACAACATCTGGAAAAAATTGTAAAAAGAAAGTTAGAATAAGAAGGCGAATATGCATCCCATCGACATCTGCATCGGTAGCAATAACAATTTTATTATAACGTAAATTATCTAAACTATCCTCGATATCTAATGCATGCTGTAGTAGATTAAATTCTTCGTTCTCGTATACGATTTTTTTTGTTAATCCGAAGCTATTTAAAGGTTTTCCTCGTAAACTAAATACTGCTTGAGTTTGCACATCCCTTGACTTCGTAATACTCCCACTAGCTGAGTCTCCCTCTGTAATAAACAAAATCGTTTCTTGCCGAGAATCTGCTTTTTCATCCGTTAAGTGAATTCGACAATCTCTTAATTTTTTATTGTGAAGATTTGCTTTTTTGGCACGTTCATTGGCTAATTTCTTAATGCCTGCAATATCTTTTCTTTCTCTTTCGGATTGCAATATTCTTTTTAATAAAGCATCAGCAGCCGATGGATTTTGATGTAGGTAATTATCTAACTCTGTTTTCACAAAATCGCCGACGAATGTACGAATAGAGGGCGAGGAGGAATCTGGAGAAATATTGGTAGATCCTAATTTGGTTTTAGTTTGAGATTCAAAGACTGGTTCCTGAACTCGAATGGCAATAGCCCCCACTATACTAGCGCGGACATCGGATGGATCAAAGTCTTTTTTGAAGAACTCCCGAACGGTACGTACGATTGCTTCACGGAATGCTGCTAAGTGTGTTCCTCCTTGAGTCGTATTTTGCCCATTCACAAAGGAATAATATTCTTCGCCATATTGATTATTGTGCGTTATGGCTAACTCAATATCACTTCCCTTTAGATGTATGATAGGATAACGGTTTTCTTCCGCATTTGTCTTTTTTGACAATAAATCTAAAAGCCCATTTTGAGAAAAATACTTCTCTCCATTAAAATTGATCGTCAATCCTGCATTTAAAAAGGCATAATTCCAGAATAAGCTATCTAAAAACTGTGGTATAAAATGGTAATTTTTGAAAACTGTGTTATCTGGCTCAAAGCAAATAAATGTACCACTTTTGCTTGCAGATGGTTCATTACCTTTGGATTCATTAATCAATTCCCCTTTGCTAAATTCTGCCCATTTAGTTAGGCCATCACGATAGGATTGAACTTTAAAATAATTCGACAGCGCATTGGTAGCTTTTGTACCCACGCCATTTAAACCTACTGATTTTTGAAAAGCACCCGAATCATATTTTCCTCCGGTATTAATTTTAGATACACAATCAATTACCTTTCCTAGTGGAATACCCCGACCATAATCCCTAACTTCAACCTTTTGATCTGAAATTTTAACATCAATTTGTTTTCCATTGCCCATCATGTGTTCATCAATGGAATTATCCATGATTTCTTTGACTAACACATAAATTCCATCATCCACGGAAGAACCATCACCAAGTTTTCCTATATACATACCTGGGCGAAGTCGAATATGCTCTTTCCAATCTAAGGACCTAATACTATCGTCATTATAAATTGGTGTATTGTTATCCATATTACAATAAATATAAAAAGTTATCTAGCTTCAAATATAGCTTATTTTAAACTATTTTTTTATGTAAAATAGGTAAGGAAAAATTGTTTTTTTTAAGTTACTTTGTATTCTTATTAGCAAATTATACATGATCGGTAACCATAAAATGAAAAAAGCTTCCATTGCATTTCTACTTTTATTTCAAACTTTCTTTTCTCAGGGTCAATTTATTCCTAGCGTAGGATCTATGAATCTAGGCCAAGGAAGTAATGGATCATATTCAAATCAGCCGAGAACATCGACAAAATCAGGCAAAAGAGATGTGATTTATGCGCCCAAGGAGAAAAGCAATGTTGATTCTATTCGAAGCAATCGATTTACAAATTCTCAAAATTATACACAATTAATACAGGAAGATACAGCTAAAATTAGCCTAAGAAAGAAAATATTTGGCTTCTCGATTTTCAATAATAAAGGTGGAACATTTGAACCCAATTTGAAAATAGCAACTCCTCAAAATTATATTGTGGGACCAGATGATGAAATAATTGTGGATATCAATGGATATTCAGAGGAGCATTATAATTTAACAGTTAGTCCGGATGGTTTTGTTAAAATAAACAAAGTTGGTAATGTTTATGTTGCTGGTTTGTCAATTGAAGAGGTAAAAACCAAATTAATTAAGAAGCTATCTTCGATTTATGTCGGCCTTAAAAAAGCAGGAACTTCGGAAAGTGCAACTAATTTATACGCAAGCATATCATTAGGGAACATTCGTACAGTGAGTGTTACTGTTCAGGGAGAGGTAATGTTTCCAGGAACTTATTCAGTTCCATCATTAGCTAGAGTATTTAATGTATTATATCTAGCCGGAGGGCCAAATGAAAATGGTACATTTAGAGAGGTACAATTAATTCGTCGTAATCGAGTAATTGGTACAATTGATTTATATGATTATCTGACTCAAGGATATTCAAAGAGTGATTACCTAATTCATGATCAGGATATCATAAAAGTGGGTGTCTACAAAACAAGAATTGAACTTCGAGGTAAGGTTAAAAGAGCTGGTATTTTTGAAATATTACCTAATGAAAAATTAGATTTTGTTATAAATAATTTCGCTGGAGGGTTTAGTGAAGATGCATATAAAGACAAGGTTAAAATTGTTAGATATACTAGTAAAGAACGAAAATTGGTGGATTTAAATGGTGAGGTCTTAAATTCATTCTCGCCTCAGACGGGTGATATTATTCAAATAGATCCGGTAATTCTTGATAGATTCGAGAATCGCTTAGAAGTGATTGGGGAAGTATTTCGTCCAGGCATTTTCTCATTAGAAAGCAACCCAACTTTAAAGCAGCTTATTAATAGTGCAGGAGGATTGAAGGAAAATGCCTTTATTAAGCGTATAAATATTCAACGGTTGGGACCTGATTTGAACCCAATGAATATATCGGTTAACATGCAGGATTTATTAAATAATCCAAATAGTGACATAAACTTACAACGAGAGGATAAAATTTATGTTTACTCCAAGCTTGACCTAAGAGAAGAATATACGGTAACCTTACATGGCGAAATAAATGGAAATGATGAAACTAAAAACACAAATCCATTGAACTCAAATTTATCGAAAAAGGAGAACGACCGTATTAATTCTAATGTTGGTAATAATCAAGCATTCGATAACAAAGGATTAGTAGAAGAAACTCGGCCATCCATGCTATCTGAGTCAGAATCAAATGACCAAGAAGATGACACTGAAAGTGAAATTTCTGAAGATTTAAAATCAAAAAATAGTTCGAATACTTTATTAAATCGTCAGATTAAATTAACTCTTCCATATGTCGAAAAAATGACTGTTGAAGATTTAATTATCAGAGGTGGAGGACTTAGAGAGTCGGCAGCAACTGGATCAGTAGAAGTTGTCCGTAGAAAAAAGAATACGCTGGTAAATCAGGAATCCATTACCTCCCAAATTGCAGAAGTAATTAAATTCCCTATCAGTAAAAACTTAGAACTTGATCAAACCTCCTCAAAATTTGAATTAGAACCATTTGATGAGGTATTCGTAAGATCTTCGCCTAATTACGAATTACAACAATTTATTACGATTAAAGGTCAGGTATTTTATCCTGGTATTTATGGTCTTGAAAAAAAGGATGATCGAATTAGCGATATAATTAAAAGAGCAGGTGGATTAAATCGTCAGGCTTATCCCCAAGGCGCTAAATTATTACGTATTACTCAAATTTCGGATTCAGAAAAAAGGAGAAAATCTGAACAATTGGCAGATATTCAAGACAATTTTTCGAATGTTAATATAAATAAGGAAAAAGAGAAGATCGTAAATTCAAAACATGAAACAATCGGTATTGATTTAACTGATGCGTTAAATAACCCTGGGGGAGACAATGATTTGTTTTTAAATGAAGGGGATATTTTGGATATACCTAGAGAGCCCCAAACGGTCAAAGTAACTGGAGAGGTTTTATATCCCAATTCGGTTAAGTATACCTCGCATTACAATGTCAAAGATTATATTTCTCAGGCAGGTGGATTCACTTCTACATCAGCGAGAAAAAGAATTTATGTTCTTTATTCAAATGGATCGGTGAAACGTGCTAAAAATTTCCTTTTTGTGAAATTTTATCCTCGAATAGAAAAAGGTTCTGAAATAATAGTTCCTCAAAAGGTTAAAGTTGCTAGCACAAGTCAACAAATTGTTTCTATTGTAGGATTATTGACGGGAACCGTAACTAGTCTAGTAGGTATCATTACTTTAATAAAAGCAACAGCACAATAAATATGACTACTCAAACGAAAGACGAAAATAGTCTAAAAATAATATTCTTAAAACTCTTAATCGTTGTTCCTTTTCTTAAGAAAGAATGGAAATTACTACTACTTGGATCTTTGATTGGGTTGCTTGTAGGACTTGGTGTTGAGTATAAAAGAAGTAAGGAGCAGACACTCCAAGCAAAAATTGTATTCGTTTTAGAGAACGACAATGGGGGAGGCGGTGGATTATCTGATATCGCTTCTTCACTCGGTCTTGGTGGAGGGGGAGCATCAAGTTCATCTTTATTTAGTGGTGAAAATTTCCAAGAATTATTAAAGACAAGAATTATTTACAGAAAAGCCATGTTAACCAAGGTCAAATATGGTGATAAGATAGATTATTTTGGAAATATATTCTTAAGAAAGTCTCGTCTACAGGAAAATGAATGGAGTCACTTACCTCCCCAGTTTTTTACTTACGAATTCAAGAATCCAGATATCAATAATTTATCACCCGAGGATAAAAATTTATTAAATACGATATATGAGTATTTAAAAGATAATACTCAGGTTACTCAAAAAAATGCCAAATCTAGTTTTCAAACATTAACAGTTGAAACCCATAACGACACTTTATCGTATGTATGGTCGAAATTGTTCTTAAAAACCGTTACTGATTATTACATCGAGACCAAGTCTAAAAAATCGAAGGAACTCTTAAAGGTAATGGAAAACCGTACAGATTCACTTAGATCAGCACTTTATTATGCACAAGGAAAACTTGCAAACTATAATGATCAAAACCAACAAATTATATTTCAACGTGCTAAAATTATTTCAGAAAGACTTCAAATGACAAATAATCAATTACAAGGATTATATTTCGAAGCCTCAAGGAATTTGGATAATCTAAGGTTTTCATTGGTCAAAGAAGCTCCTTTGCTTACAATTATCGAAGATACGGAATTACCAATTTTAGCCAGTGAGTATCGATATGGAGCTGTAACTACACTCAGTGTTATAATTGCATTTGCCATAACTTCATTTGCCGTTTATTTATATAATCTATACAAGGAATATTATGGCAAAGAAAATAAATTAAAGAATGTTCAATAATATTAGAGAGGTTATTGCGGACAAAGATTTACTATTTATTCTCGCTAAAAGAGATATTACTGTTCGTTATAAGCAAACTACATTGGGAATCTTATGGGCTGTAATTCGACCTATTGCCACCATGTTTGTTTTTATATTTGCCTTTAGTCAAGCACCTGAATTGAATAATAAGTCCGAGTATCCACTCCAACTCCTTTTGTTTTCGGGTATTTTGATATGGAATTTTTTTGCAAATACATTTCAAGCAGTGAGCAATTCGTTACTTGTTAATAGTAATTTAATTTCTAAAGTTTATTTCCCGCGATTAATCATTGCATTTTCCTCAATTTCAGTAGCTCTACTCGATTTATTAATTGGCTTGGCTGTATATGCAGTGATGAGCATCTATTTTAACCAACCCATCACCATTCATTATATTTATTTACCCATCATTATATTTTTTACGACTTTATTCTCCGTTGGATTAGGGCTCATCACGGGATCATACTCCATTAAATATCGGGATATTCTTCAAATTATTCCGTTAGTAGTTCAATACGGTTTTTTTATTTCACCTGTCATATTTACAGCTCAGTCACTTATCGATAAATATTGGTTTAATTATTATTTAATAGCTAATCCCATTGTAGGATTCATTGAAATGACTAGATCTGTCTTACTTATTAATTATTCATCAATATCTATATTTCATATTTCCATTACCCTTTTAACATCAGTTGTTGTTTTCATTATAGGCATCTTTATTTTCACTAAAAGGGAAAATGCCTTTGTAGACCATTTATAATTCATGAAGATAGTAGATGTAAAGTCAGTAGGGAAGATTTACAAATTATCCAATCAAGATAAGCCATCATTGAAAAATGGTTTAACTAGCTTTTTTAATAAATCACCAATAAAAACCTATGAGGCCCTCAATGACGTCTCATTTAGTTTAAATAAAGGAGATAAACTTGGAATAATTGGGAATAATGGTGCAGGGAAATCAACATTACTAAAAATTCTTAGTAAAATAACTCAGCCAACAACTGGGAGCATTCATGTTACTGGGAAAATTGCAAGCCTATTAGAAGTTGGCACGGGATTTCATCCGGAGCTTACAGGAAGGGAAAATATTTTCCTAAATGGGGCCATTTTAGGAATGCGGAAGTCTGAAATAAAAGAACAATTTGATGAAATTGTAGATTTTGCAGGTCCTCAAATTTCCCAATTTTTAGATACTCCAGTCAAGAGATATTCATCTGGTATGTACGTTCGATTAGGATTCGCTATTTCGGCGCATCTAAATCCAGACATTTTAATTGTTGATGAAGTACTTGCTGTCGGAGATGCGGATTTCCAAAGAAAGTCTCTAGGTAAAATGAAAGAAGTTGCATCGCAAGAAAAGACAATTCTATTTGTTAGCCATAACTTGACTGCAGTTCAAAACCTCTGCAATAAAAGTCTTCATTTAGAAAAGGGTCGTGTTAAAAATTTTGGTGAAACTGGGCAAGTATTGAATTTATACATGTCGGAAAATCAGACCAAAAAACTTATACATGAATATCAACATGTGGATGAGGCTCCTGGAAATGAGTTTGTAAGATTAAAACACGCAGAAGTTAACCCTAACCTAACGGAAGGGGTAGATTATTGGACAACAAACAATTCTTTTAATGTTAAATTCGAATTTTGGTCACTTTTAGACAATGTTAATTTAAATATTAGTTTACATGTTTATGCCATAACAGGAGAATGTATTTTTAATATAGGCAGTCCCATTAATTTGTTTCAAAAAGGAATTATATCAGCTAGTGTAACGATTCCTGGTAATTTTTTGAATGATGGAAATTATTATATTTCGATCATGGTTGTTCAAGATGGTAGTAAAGTAGTATATAACTTCGAAGAGTTATTTGAATTTGAAATTGCAGATTATCGAGAAAATAGTGCTTGGTTTGGGAAGTGGCCAGGTTATGTCCGCCCCAATTTTCCTATTATGATTGTTCAAAAATCGGTTAAAAATTTATGATTCAAGTAACTAAATCCTTCTTGCCAGAAATGACTGAATACCTCGCACAAATTGAAAAAATTTGGTCGAGTGGTCAGTTAACAAACGATGGCCCTTTGGTGGTAGAATTAGAAAAAAAAATAGCTAATTTTTTAGAAGTCAATCACTTTTTGTATGTGAACAATGGAACTATTGCCCTTCAATTAGCCATAAAGGCACTTAATTTACAGGGCGATGTAATCACTACCCCATTTTCATATTGTGCAACAACTCATGCTTTAATTTGGGAGAAATGTAATCCGATATTTGCTGATATTTCACCTGTGAGTTTAACTTGCGAGGCAGCAGACATTCAAAAAGTATTTACCCAACAAACGAAAGGGATACTAACTACACATGTTTATGGAAACTCAGGCAATTTAGCTGAAATAGATAATTTTTCTATCGCCCATAATATTCCTGTGGTTTACGACGGAGCACATGCATTTGGTGTAAAGCATAAAGGTCAATCAATATTTAACTACGGGACAATTTCAACATGTAGTTTTCATGCCACTAAAATATTTCATACAATTGAAGGAGGAGCTGTGATAACCAATGATTCACAACTAGCTGAAAAATTAAAGGGAATACGAAGCTTTGGACATCGTGGAGATCATTATTTTGATGTCGGAATTAATGCTAAAAATTCTGAGTTTCACGCTGCCATGGGATTGGTTAATTTAAGTCATTTTCCAGAAATTGTTAAACATCGTAAAGAAGCATGTCATTTATATGAAAGTGTTCTCTCTGATAAATTATCCCTAATTAATTGGAATGAAAACAATACGCGCAACTACAGTTATTTCCCGGTTATTTTTCCTAGTGAGGAGCTAATGCTTCATGTTATTACACGATTGAATCAGGAGCAGATATACCCTCGAAGGTATTTTTATCCAGCTTTAAATGAATTACCTTATTTAGAATATCAATCTTGTCCGGTTGCCGAGGATATTGCAAAACGGATTGCTTGTTTACCCCTCTCTGCAGACATTGACTTAAATGATGTAAAGAGTATTGCTAACATAATCAATCAGGCTCTTTAGTTCCCAACTATGCTGCTAATTGTATTTCTTTCGTATATCTTATTTAACTATCGAATTGCTTCTAAAATTTCCAACCATCAATTTGATGAAATTTTAATAACTGGATTTATTATTCAAGCAACAAGTATTATTTTAAGCGGTTATATACTTTCTTTTTTTAGAATTTGGGATAATACAATTGCTTGGTCATTGATTCCCTATTTTGTCTCATATTTTCTTTATCTATTCTTTTCGAAGGCTATTTCGTTACCAGAAATTAGTTCCTCATCATCATTTAAATTGATAGGCTCCAGTATACAAGGTATCCACGAGTTATATAAGCAACAAAAACAAACCGAGAAGTTTTTGTTTGGATTTATTTTTGTAGGTATTATTGGAATATCTATCTGTCAAATTTTCCTATTATTTAATATACCTCCCAATGAATGGGATAGCATGACAGGACACCTTAATAGAATCTTGTATTTTTTGCAAAATCATTCTACTTCTCATTTTATAGGTACCAATTGGAATATTGATACCTATCCAAAAGCATTTTCTTCCATTCAGCTATATCCATTTCTCATGAATGGATATAATGAATATTTATTCAAAATCCCCAATTGGTCTGCTTATTGGATATTATTTGTAGGCCTTTATGCGATATTAAAGCAACTCAATATTCCATTTAAAGTACGCTTTCTAAGTTCTTGCCTCTTCCTTTTTACGCCAATAGTTCTAATACAATCAGTATCCACCGATACAGATATTGTTCTAGCCAGCTATTTAATTGTTTCTGTTTATTTTTTATTTCGATATATTAATACAAGAGAGAAATACTATATCTATGTATTTGTTTTAGCCTCAGCTGTTGCATTTAGTCATAAAATAACTTGGGTATTTTCAATACCAAGCATTATATTTCTGCTAATATTTGTAAGGGAGAACACAAAAAACATTAAACTGGCATTACAATTAAAACACCTTATTCTCAGTTGTATTTTTGTAATACTAGTAACCTTTCCAACCGGTTATTTGGCTAATCTAAAATATTATCACCACCCCATTGGTCCTGAAACGGCAACAAAGCATCAATCCATAGAACGTGCAGGTGACCTTAATTCCTTAGTAAAAAATGGGTCAAGAAATGTGTTGAGGTATACATTCGATTTATTGCATTTTGATGGATTAACCAATATTCCTAAAGTAGAGGAGTTCCAACAAAAAATAACGAATCAATATAAAAAAATAGACACCTTTTTCAATTTAAGATTAGAAAATGAAACCCGTTTCACGATAATTCCTTTCTCATTTAATAGAAAATTTGAGTTTTTAAATGGCACCCCCATTTTAGGTTCTATCTTTTTGTTAGTAATTATTCCAACATTTTTTTTGTTGTTTATTAGAAGAGCAAAGAAATACAATTACTACCTCTTAATTGCTTTTATTTTGCACTTCCTAGCACTCGCATTTACCGCTGCCTATGATCCTTGGAAAGGTAGATATATGATTAGTTCCGTCGTTTTTCTATATCCAATTACTCACATATATTTTCAAAAATTTGTTGATAAAAAACAATATTTAGCTTTAACTTTTATTTTCGCCTTCATTATCATTTCTGCGTGGTCAACACTTTTATTTCATTCTAGAAGTGCATTACTGACTACCCATCACTTACCAACAATTTGGAATAAGACCCGCATTCAGCTACTAACTATTTCTAGACCAGACATTACTAAAGCTTATCAAAATTTTGACAATATCGTTCCCCAAAATGCTGTTGTAGCACTTGGAACCATAAACGACGATTATGAATATCCCTTATGGGGAGAAAAATTTTCAAGAAAACTTATTCCAATTAATCCATTTGAGAAAGGTCTCCAACCGATTCCAAAAGAAGCCGATTATTTATTCTTCAGTAAAAATGTGATTAAACCATTACCAACAGATATTCGATTAGGCACAGATACCACACTACGAGAACATATTATCGTAAAAGGGGAGGATTACTATTTGCGGAATTTAAAATAATATGATTAGTGGCTATATAGAAATACAACTGGTTTTATTTAACTAACTTTTCCTAATACCTTGCAGTCTGTATTTACATTCTATGAATATCAAAGAAAATATTGCCGAAGGTTTACGATCGATTAAGGGAAATCTCCTAAGAACCGTTTTAACTGCGCTTATCATTTCATTAGGTATTACCTCCCTGGTGGGTATTTTAACAGCTATTGATGGGATTCAAAGTTCAGTAGACAATAGTTTCTCAGGTCTAGGTGCTAATTCATTTGATATTCGCAATCGTCCAGCTATGCAGGTTAGAAGAGAGGGACAACGCGAAAAGCGATTTAAGAATATAGATTTCCGTCAAGCGAGTCGCTATAAAGCTTTATTTAGTTCTAAAGGGAAAGTTTCCTTAAAGACGAATGTAACGAATAATGCGATTGCTAAATATGAAAGCAAGAAAAGCAATCCGAATGTTCGATTACTCGGTATAGATGATAATTTCGTTGAATTAAAAGGGTATAAAATTGCTGAAGGTCGAAATTTTTCTTCCAATGAGTTTACCAATGCGATCAATGTTTGTTTTTTGGGCGTCGATGTAATTGACCAACTGTTTGAAAAGACGAATCCATTAAATAAAGAGATCATTGTCAGTGGCATTAAGTTAAAAGTTATAGGAG
>JACCDM010682320.1_pt1 | contig 13554 bp, 10 predicted proteins | sample 7445851 | NCBI WGS metagenome assembly JACCDM01 (sample SAMN15323438, study PRJNA562643) | freshwater metagenome | isolation source: river surface water | place: USA:Blue River Watershed | collected 2017-08-16
ATACGCCGAAGCGCATCCCGAATCCCTAAGGGTCCAACCCTTGAACTTTCCGCTCAACCTGGAAGGCAACGGATACAAAGCCGGCGAACCTACCCGCTGGGAGAACGGAGGGGCGATCTACGCCCATGCCCACCTTGTTACTCCCGCCGGACCAGAGCTCTTTGGGCGCCTTGGACCTTGGTATGCCGCCGCCTTGGAAGGGATTTGGGAATTCATCGATAAAGCCGCTCGCTGGCATCAGGCCCGGACGAAATGAGCAGCGAACGAGAATTCCGGGACAAATGGCAGCGCCGCATCGATGGCTGCGGCCCATACTGCAGCTGCCTCGTGATCATCATCGTCCTGGGCCTCGCCTTCTTCGCCTTCGTCCTCCGCTGACCCGGCGGGGACGATCTGCCGGCCGGCCGAGCGACGATGCGCTACGCGCCAGGCTTGGCCTTGGTCGGAGGAGGTGCCGGCGGCGCGGGATCAGCTCGCTCGATCTCCAGGCTGAGACTGAACTCGATGTCTCCGTTGATGACGAACGGAGCGCAATCCTCATGCATCTGTCCGTCCGCACCGCGATATTCGAAATATAAATCCAAAGGGGTTTCGATCGAGAGACCCGGGCCGACGGGAACAAACCCCTCCAGCCGCTCGGTTTCGATCATCGGGGCCAGCCCGAAGGCCCAACCGAGGACCTTGAAATCCCTGCGGCCGTTAGCGGCCGCCTCGAGATGGAGTCTGATGCCTTTCTTTGGAACGAGCTCGTCCGCCTTGAAACGACGCACGATGACTTCGCCGTCCTGGCCGGAAGCCTTGGGCGTGACATAAAGACGATTCCTGGCCTCGCGCTCAGCCTCAGGCGAGAGCGGTGGTTCGGGCAGGCTGCGTCGCAACGCTTCGGTCTCCCGTTGGATGCTCTCGACCTTCGCGACGTCCTCGGCGCTGCCGGTATCCTTGGCCTTCTTTTCGGCTTCGGCTGCCTGGCGGGAGAGATCCTTGAGACGTTCACTCTGGGCCAACTGCTCGGATCGCAGGGTTTCCTCTGGACGCAAATAAGCTTGGTCGGCGGCCGCGTCATCCGCCTTGGCGGCCGCCGCCTTGGCATCGGACTCTTTGCGAAGACGATCGGCCAGCGCCGCATCGTCAGGTTTCCCGCTCGCAGCTGCGTTCCGTTCGGCTTCGCCGGCGGCACGCCTGGCGGCATCCGCCGCCCGTTGTTCGGCTTCGGCTTTCTTGCGGGCGGCCAAGGCATGCTCGAGCGCATAAAGACGACGCCCATCAGGATCTTCCTTCTTCAATTCGACGATCTTCTCTTCCAATTCCCGCTTCTGGGCCTCCGAAGGAGGCGGCACCCTGAGGTGAACTTCGTCTTTTGTCGCGACTTCGCAGCCAGGCGAAAGGAGGCTGAACAAGAACCAAAGGCAGAACAAAACCAAGGCGATACCGAGCAGAAACAGCAGCCATTCCAACCATTTCGGCCAACCTAGGCTATCGTCATAGGCAATCTGCTCCTGGGAATCGTCAGCAAGCCCGGCGGATCGGTCCTCATCAGGCATGCCTTGGGACTCGCCAGAGCCCGGCCCGGCGGACGCCTGCCCGCCTATCCTGATCGTCGGAATGGCCCTAGCCTGCTCCGGCACGAGACCCCAGAGGACATAGAGTCGACGCCGGCTCAGCATGCCCGCCTTCTTCACCCGGTAGGCCGCAGGAAATTCCGCCACGTCCGGGAGCCGGAACGCTCGCAGGAACTCATCCTCCTCAGGCGTGAGCCGACCGCTGCGTCGGAGGTCCTGGAATTCCTTTTCAGCCTTACGCAGGCGGGCGTAGAGGGCGCGTGGGAGCTTCGCACCTTCGTCCAGCCCCTGGGTCTCGGACAAGACCTCGTATCCGGCTTCCATTCGAGTGAAGATGACCTTCCCTCCTTCATCCCAATACGCCGGATCGGCCAGAAACTCCGCCAGGGCCGAGCGCCGGATCAAGGCGGAGAAGCTCCGATCCCATTGAAGCAACTTCCCGTCGCCGTCGACAAAGGAAGGCCGGTAGAGGTGACCGGCGGAACGATCGAAGCACAGCCCGCGATGGGGCTCGGCCAGCCTGATGGGCGTGAGCGGGCTCGATCTCATCCGACCTCGGCCAGGTAGGCGATGCCTTGCTTGTGATTGCGCACACCCCAGCAATGGACTTCCATGACCGTTCCGTCGTGCAGTCCGGTCATGGTGTCATTCCTGACCCGGGCGCCGATATCGGGGACGTAGAGGGTGAAATTATTGCCCGAAAGTCCGTTCAAGACCCTGGCCCAGGCTGAGAACATCTCGTGACGTCGGGCCGAAGACCAACCTTCACGGCGGGCCATCTTGGACAAAGCCCTGCCTAAGGTGCGCAGACAATCCAACGACTGCTCGGAAGCCTCGGGGTCGATTTGGGATGCGAAAAGGGACTGCAGGGATGCGAAGATCGCCGTGGCGATGAAATCCTGCTGCGTGGCGGCCTCTGCGGACCAACGCACGCTTTCTCCGACCTCCGAGGAAAGCAGTTCGGCCGGAAAGATCCTGCTGAGTCGCTGTTCCTTGGCCTTGATGAGGGCAGCCAGCTCGATTTGCCCTTCCGCAAGCTTCCGTTGAAGCTCAGAGATCGTTTTGAGCCTGGCGTCAAGATCGCGCTGAGAATCGCTTAGGCGACGCTCGGCATCCAAGGCGTCTTCATGGGCCTTCTTCAGGTCACGCGCGTAATTGTTCGATATTTCTTTCGCCGCTTCCAGCTCGTCCTTGAGCCGCTCTAATTGCGGAGCCTCCCTGGCGGCGAGGTACAAATCCTGGACCTGCAGGGCCAGTTTCTTCTGGGTGTCCGCCAAACCGCGTATCTGGGCACTGAGATCGAGGATAGCGCCGGCGCTCTCCCGACCTCCGTCCGCATCACCTTTGCAAAAGTCGAAAAGCAACAGGCAGCCTAACGTGACGCTGATGTGAACCAGCGCTTGAGCGAAGGCGGAGAGTTGTATCGAACTTGCTGCATAGGAAAGCCCCAGCGCGAAAAACAACGATATCAGGGAAATCTTCCAGAATGAGTTCATTATGATAAGAGATAAACCATTTGGCGGGAGGGCTTCAGAAAAGCCTCCCGGTATCGAGCCAGGAGGTCTCCGAGACGGGCTCCAACTGCAGGCGGACACGCGTGGAAAGGTCGACCTTGCCCTCACGATCCGTCACGCGGATCAGCTCAAGGGCGTCGGCGCATTCAGCCGTGGCGGCGATACGACGGAAGACGGCCCGGACCTTGTCCGGACGACCAGCTTCTTCACCGGTCCACCTGAGCTTATAGACCGGCTCCGGACGCTGGGAATCGCTCTCGAACATCTTACGGCCAATCCACCGGTTGTCCCCCAGCCCGAGAACGGCTTCCGCGGAGGTGTCGCCCGACGCCGAGAAATCAATGCGGCTCAGGAAGGAACGCGGGATGCCGTGTTCGGGATCGTAGGTGATCTCGCCCCAATGATTGGACAGTCCCGGCTGCTTGGAGATATCAAGGCGCCAGCCGGGAATCAGACCCGCCGAGATCGCGCGTGCCAGCGCCGCGCCGACGCAGGTGACGGTCTTGGCGTCATCGATGCGCTCGTTGGCATCAGAAGTCAGGGCATCGAACTTCGGGCCCGCGCCTCCCCCCATCAGGCTGATGCGGCGGCGGAACGGATACCATGAGCCGGAGCGGAAGCCCGAGGCGAAGTGGATGCGTTCCAGCGGGATCGGCAGGAGCCTGTCCACGAGTTCACGGATGGCGGGCTGCTCGGACGGTTTGCCGCAGACGAAGACCATGTGCACGTCGAACGAGGCGACGATGCTGGCGAGCCTTTTGACCAGCAGGCCGAAATGCTTCACGACCAAGGCATCCAGTTCTTCCGGTTTGATCGTGAAATCCGAACCATGACGGAGCGAGATGGCGAATTTCTTGGCGAAAAGCCCCCAGTTATGTTCGTCGATGCCGGCGCTGGCCGGGCCGACCTTGAGTTCATCGCCCGCCGCGCGCTTCTTCAGCAGCGCGATCGCCATGGGAATGAGGACCGCCACGATCCATCGGATGCGCACCGAGGTGCGTTCCGCTTGACGGTGCTGCTGGTTCGAACTACCCGAACCTCCTTCGGAGTCGACCCCGACCTCCTCGAAGACCTCCCGGAAACGGGCGAAGGTCGAGTTGCGCGCCATCCGCTTGAGCTCCCTGGAAACCTTGTCCTCGTCAGGCTTTTCCGCCTCCCCGGCAAGCTTGTCCAGCAAGATGGATTCGATGATGAGTTTCAGGAGACCGTCGCCGGCTTCGCCGTACGAATCACGGAATTTGACGGTAGCCCGCAGATCGACATCGACCCCCTTCTCCTCATCGACGTATTCGACGACGGACACATCCGTGGTCCCGCCTCCGATATCCAGGTTCATGACGCGGATCGCCGGCATCTTGCCAGGACGGTCCACGCCGTTGAGCTGGATCCAGTTCTCTCCCCTGTTCTGGCTGGTGAAGCTCTTGATGCACGAATACAGCAACGGCAGCTGGCTGGCCACCGACTCATCGAGGTTCATCTCCAGCTTCACCGGCGGGGAACCCGCAGGATACTGGGTCAGCGAAAAGATGTTCAACGCCTCGAGCCACTTGGCGCGATAGGCGGAAAGTTCCGAACTCGACCACCCCGAAGGATAGGAGCCGACGACCGTACGGATCCGGCGACGTCGGGAGGCTTGGCCGCCGGCGGTCCAGTTGGGACTGTTGATGTAGCGCTGGGCCGTCTCCATGATGGCGAGGATCGACCAGGTCAGTGTATTGCGCCGCGGGTAGTCAGGCTTGGCCGGGCAAGTCTGCGGAGGCCGACGGTGACCGCCCTCCTCGCCGGCCCCCCACAGGCTGGGAGGATTGTCGATGGTCCAAGCCGAACCATCGGCCGGCTGGAACCTCAGCATCAGCCCGGACAAGGGAATCTTCTCGAAGTTCTCCTGCTGAGCGTAGGCGGCATCGCCGAAATTCGGCATCATGGACCAGGTGTCGCCGTGCTTGGCGGAATCGAGCCTGCGATCGTCCCAGAAGAAACGTTTCGCGGAACTCTGCTGCATCAGCTGACCCTGATGCAGGCGGCCTTCGTATTGCTTACCGACGGAATTGGCCCCGCGCACCATCTCGGTGACGTCATCGCCCAGGCAGACGGGCGACAGCTTGGTGAACATATGCGGGATCCGCAGTTCGACCTGATCCAGGACCTCCTTGGGCTTCTCCCAGAACTTCCACCCCTGAGGCGCCTGGGCGAACTTGGGGAGATAGGCGCTCAGCGCGTGAGGATTGTTGGATGAGCCTGGCGCGTCACAATCAAGGGAGCGGAACTCCGGGGTCTTCAGGACGAAACGGGAGCTGACCATGGCGTCTTCCACCGAAAAATCTGCAACGTCCGACAGGAAAGGAAGCCGCAGGGGCAAGGGTCGGCAGATCTCCGCGAAACGATCGTTGGCCCCCGACGCACCCGTGGACTTCTGTCGCTCCAGGATGAGCGCACAGGTCCGTGAATTGCCGAAATCCAGGATGAGGTCGACGTCAATGTCTTCCGCGGACGGGGTCGTCCATTTGACCAGGAACTCGATCTTCTTCCCCATGCAGTCGACATGGAAGCGCTTGGGTTCGGCCAGAGGATGCAGGGAGGAAGCGACGTACGGATTCCGGTTGAGCAAAGCTTCGGTATGGATCGGACTGGGATTATCGGTGCGGAAATACCAGCCGTTCTCACGATCGCCCAGATTGGTCTCGACCGCCAGCCATAGGCCGAGCAGGGACAAATCCTGATCGAACCGGCAGGGGCCGAAACGATGGCGAACGAAGGGGTTTTCGCTGCTCTGGCACCCCTTCCAACCGAGCTTGTCGTAATCATCGATGCGACACTCCTTCCTCAGCGCGGGACTCCATTCCACGGCCTTACGGTTGGCGTTGATGGTGGCGCTGAGGGCGAGTTTCTTCTGTCCCTCCACCGTGTCCGGGCTGGAGCGGGTCAGGGCGGTGAGCGTGCCGCCGTCGTCATCCGCCTCGATCATCAGGGGGAAGAAAAACAGCTGGAACCCGGAGTTGGGGACGACGTACAGCTTTTGTCCGAATTTATTCATCTTTGAAGGGATTAGTAATTACGGCGGAGACGGTTCATTTCGTCGTCGCCGCATTGGGGTGGGCGTTTGGCCAAGGAGGGCCGGAAGCTCCGGAGCAGCGCAAGGAAACCGTCGGTGACGGCGAGATCGTAGGGCGAAGCGGTCGTGCCCGCGAACCCACGCTGATCAAGCTGCGCCCGCAGCAGCGCGAGCGGGTCCGGGTTGGCACGGTCGGGAAGATGATGGGAGCCTCCGCGGATGATGTTGCCCATCGCGACCGCGATCTCACGTCGGGCCGACCTTGCGACGACATCGGAGGAGATGTCGTCGAGTTCCTTCTGGATCCACTCGTAGAGGCATTGCGAACCCAGCTGCTCCGAAAGATAACGGAGGAATAGCGTACCTTCGTTCTCCCCGTCGAGGCCCAGTTGCGACCATTCGAAGCCCGGCGAAGTCCGGAGCCTCACCAAAGCGGACTGCATCCAGTTCTTCCATTGGTTGTTCACGTAATTCCGGCGGAACTCCGGATTATGCTGGGAAAAACTCTTCGGCACGGGGTCAAGCTCCGCTTCATCGACGAAAGAAAGCAGCCTGATCCAGTAGGCGAAGAGGGAATCCGCGGACTCCAACTCCCGGAACCGCAGGTCCGGCCTGTTCGCGTCAGGTATCGTCGACCGCCCCGAGGCGAGATGCTCGGCCACCTTCCTGATGACTCGCGCCTGTTCGGCGCCTTCGTTGCTGCCCGAAGGCACGGCTTCTTCGATGAGCTCAAGCAACCTCACCCTGTCCCTGGAATCCAAGGAAGAAAGCTTGGCGCGACGCGGGGATGAATTCACCGCGGCGACCTGCTGCTCCAGGAAGAATTCGACCCCGCCGTCCTCCTCGGCGATCATCTGGTCGAAGGACTCCCGGGAGACCTCATCCCGGAAAGCCTGACGGAAAGCCGCGTCCTTCCTGATGATGTCGGCTCGGTGGGCGATCTCCTCGGCGGTGCCCAGGATCTTCCCGCCTGAAACCTCAAACTGGTTGTAGGTGGTCGCGAATAGCCGCGAGTTTCCGGGCAAGGTCAGGGGGGCGAGCTGGCCGAGCATCTCATGACCGAAGACGGATTCGAGTCCGGCGCCCGATCCGATCTGGCGCTGGTTGACGACCTTGGCGAAGAAAGTCAGGCAGATCGACAAGGGCAGCGGAGCCTTGGTGCCGGGCGCGGCATCGCTGGCCTTGTAATCGGGATCGACGCACTTCCACCAGTGCTCTATGCCGGCCGTCAGCTGCTTGGGACGCGGAGGGAAAGTCTGCGCTTTGACGAGCAGCGCGAAGGCGTCGACCGTGACATCCTTGGCGTAGCCCAGCACCATCGACTCGGTCTTACCTCGCTTGAACACGGCGGTAAGCCATCGGGGGTGATCGTCCTGGGTGGTCCGCGGGTTGATCAAGGTCGGCTCTGACGCGTTGGCGTGCTGATTGGCCACCCCGGGGAAATCGAGCAGATCCGCCGCGGAAAGGAGACGGAAGAAGGCCGAATCGGCGTCGGTCTTGTCGGCAGGCTTACGCACCGGCACCACGACCTCGCGCACCAAGGCCTGGAGGAGGCCGAAATTATCCCCCGCGATCTCCACCGATTCGTTGAAGACCTCAATCAGGATATCGCCGCCTTGCTTCCTGAAGCCGAGCCGTTCGATGGCCTTCGCCACGCGCTCGTCATCGGCGTTCTTGACGGCTTTCTTGGAACGTCGGAAGGTATCGATGTCCATGAGCAAGGCCGCGACCTGGGTGGTGCAATAGACCTTGGAGCCGGACCAGTTGAGCCTGGCCTCCTTCGCGCGCACGCGATCGAAGACGGCCGAAATCGGCAGGACATCGTCCCAGAACAGCCGCTTGGCCAGGCGGATCACATCATCGACGGAACGCAACGACGTGCATTCGTTGAGCATCTTGCGACGAAGCTTGTCCCAGTCCTTGGCCAGTTTCCGGTAACGCGCATGCCTGGCCGAGACGAAGAGCTCGACGATACGCAGCACCTCGCGGAGAAGTTCGTAGGCCTGCTGGCTGACCATCGCCTCCTTATCCAGTTGCGCAGCCAGGAAGGCGGCCTTGAAGGAATCAGCATCCCACTCGACCTCGGCTCCGTCGACCTCCTCGACCTTGCATTCGCTGAGATAGCCGCAGGCGAAGGCATGCATGATGTCGCCGAGGGAATTGAGGCGGACCGAGACCGGGTGGCGGGGGTGCCTGACTTGTTCGGCCAGGGTGTAACGGGTGACGCAACCGGTTCCGTCATTCTCGTTGTTGAACGGGTTGAGTACGACCGTATCTTCCGCTCGCCCTTGAAAATTGAGGAAGACGGTGGGCGAGGATTCGTCCCAGCTCAGACAAGGACTGCCCTGGGCGACCCTTCCTACATCGAGGTAACGCGAGAGCAGCGTCGACTTCCCGGTCTGGGACGGCCCCCAGACCCCGAGGGCCTTCTTGGCGCCTTCGGCCATATCCAGGGAGTCCAGCTTGGCACGTCGCTCCGCGATGGCGTAGACATCATCAAGCCAGTGTCCTCGGGAAAGGGCATACTCGTCCTTGCGGAGGACGCCGTGCTGCCAATACCAATCAATCAAGGGATTTTTAGTCATTGAAGTCATTTGTCATCGACCCGTGGAGACGAGTGAGACGTCCAGCACCTCGCCATAGCCGAACGCCGTGATCTTTTTGGCCGACAAGTCGTCTTGGTCGGGCGTCTGGAGCGAAAGCCCCCTTTCGCCTTGCCCGTGGTCATACGTATTGACGACGCGCACGTGCACCCTGGTGCCGAACAATCCGGACTGTCGGAGCAGGAGGATGGCACCTTTGTTATAGGAGAGTTTGCCGACGACGTAGATATAGCCCCGATCTGGGATCATCGAGACGACCCGGACCTGTGCCGCATCTTCCGGCGCACGCAGGACGTCCGCCCCCGGCCAGAACTTCGGCATCAGTTCGGCCTCGACAAGCCGTTCGCTGAGAGAGGCGACCGTGCTTCTGAGCTCAGCAACGTCCGCGGAGGCCGACGCGCCGGTCTCCCTGAGATTCCTGACCGATTCCTCGGCCCGCTTAAGCTTTTCCACCGCCGCCGACAGTTTCTTCCTTTCGATGGCCAGGCTCTCCTCGAGCTTAGCCTGCCGCTTGATGGCTCCATCGTACATCGCCTTGAGTTCGGCGGCCTGATCGGCGGAGCTTTTACGGGCGGACTCCAGCTCGCCCTTGACCCGCCCCAGGTTACCGCGGGCGTCCTCGGCGTCATGGTAAGGCTTCCACCAAAAGAGCCCGGCCGCCAGGAGGCAGAACATCAAGGCGCCGGCGGCGTAAAGACGAACGGCCTTGGTCTTCCGGACTTCCGTGACGATGATCTGACGTCCGGAGACGGTCGGAAAATGCTCCGCCAACTCCGGGTAATCACTCGCCGGGAGCCACTTCTCGTCGCTCACGAAAGTCCGGGTACCCACCGCTTGGATGAGCTCATCCGGCTGAAGTCCTCGTCCCGAGGCGAGCATGACCTTCAGCTCCTCTAAGGTGACTCCAGGCAGGATATGGCCGCTCTTAGTCTTTCTCTTATAAAGCGCGGGCTCGCTCATATCCGGTGGGGGGTAGTCCTGTTATACGCCGTGTTCTTGTTTAATGCAGAACGTTCTATGCCCGAATAGGCTAAAGAATGACTGGAGAAAAGAGCGTGACATGCCAGAAAAGAGAATCCCATCAACACCACTCTGCCCTTCGCCCGGGTTGCCGCCGGAAAGACCGCTATGACGACCTTGGCCGCAATGGTCAGCGATTGGCCCTGAAGCAGGCCTCCAGCTCGTCGTTGCAGTTGCCGTAGAACATGCGTTCCTTGGCCCCCTTCGATATGGTCAGGGCATACTCGAAACGGGTCGGGGCGTTATAGGGCTTTCCGATGAGGGTCAGTTGGACACGCCGTCCGTCCGATCCCTGTCCTACAAACATAGCCCCCAAGGAGGTTTCATTACGCCGGGTACCGAGGTGCCGCAGAGGAACCCATTCAAGCGTGGTGGGATCCTTGACGGAGAGCGAACTGCCGGAGGCGGTCGAATCCCAGGCGACGACCGATACGGTGGGCCTGCCAGGACCTGAGCCATCGATGGACTCCCAGCTTACCCGTGTCACGCTCTGTCCAGCCATGGCGAACGAGGCGGAAAGCAGGCTGGCAAGAAGAAAGAAGGCGTAGCGACGCATGGGATGAAATTCAGAGTGATTCCTTGCCGGCGAGCAGGCCCCGCAGCTCCTTGATCAGCTGCCAGTTTTCCTGACGGCTGTCGTTGAAGTGACGCATCTGCTCTTCGACCGGCAAACGTTTGAAACCGGCGCTCAGCATGGCCCGCTTGAGCTCGGCATCACGGTTGGCGATCTCGCTCATCAGTTCCATGGCACGGGTTTTCTCGGCGGAATCGTAGAGGAAATAAGTCCGACCAGCAACCTGACGGTCGGTGAAATCATGCTCGATCCTTAGCAAGGCCTTGTCGTGGACAGGACAGCCGATCAGACCGAGGCAGCAAACCGTGAAGACGAGAAGGCGCAGGTTCATAGGCCGATCGCGGAACGCAAGAAACGGGCCCGGCTTCGGGCGAAAGAGGTCTCCTCCCTGGTCATGAGCGCATCGAGGCGCGAAATCTCGTAACCCGCCGAACCGGAATGAGGGCCCTCATGGTCACGTGTGACGACGAACCACGCGTAGGCTTCGGTAGCATAAGTCCCGGTCGAAGGACGGTCGGCCTTGCTCAGATAGAACTGGCCGAGATTATACATGGCCAGGCTATGGCCGTTGCCGGCCGACTTCTTCATCCAGTAAAGCGCCGAATCCATGTCAGCAGGCACGCCCTGACCCCTTCGGTAGGCGATACCGATGGCGAGCTGCCCCTTGGCATTATCCCCCTTGGCCGCCTTCAGATACCAGTAAGCCGCCCTTTCGTAATCCTGCGGATAGCCCTCCTCTCCTGAATAGTAATGATTGCCTAAGGCATACTGCGCGAACGCGACGCCGGCCTTGGCGGCGAGTTCCGTTGCGAGATCCCCGGCCAGGACCCTGGAGAAAATCAGCATCGGCAGGAATACCTTGAAACAAGACATGCGGTCGAATGTGAGCTGCGTGTCCCCGATATCAATACCAAGGTACTAGTTGCTTTGTAAATAACTCTTTAAAAGGCGCCTCAGGCTGGTCGGTCCTCTTACGGTGACCTAAAGCCCTTGAACGTAAGAAGCCCTTGTCAGGTCTGGGTTTATGGACCAAAAACACTCGGCATGTCAAAGGAGCGCGAACTCTCTGGAAGAGAAATATTCCATCTGGTATTGCTGGTGGCCATCATCGCGATCTGCGGGGGTGGCTGGCTCTGGGAAAAATACTTCGAGAAAAAGCCGGCCAGGCCGCAGCTCGGGATCATCCGGGCAAAGAAACCTGCGGCGACCGCAACTCGGCCGACTTCCGTAGCCACCGTGCCCTCCGTCGCCGAAGCCCCCGTATCCGCGCATGAGCCGGTGGACTTCACCCCTTTTGCCGCCAGAGGGAACGAACTCTTCCCTTCTCATCTGCTTAGCCTGAACAGCAACCCGAGCAGCGGCTACAGCACGGAGCCAGGATTGGCTCCTCAATATGGCATCAACGGAAGCATCGGTGTTGTCGTCAATAACGTGCGGAAGGGCGAAACCTACGTCGTGAGCGTCAGCGCCGACCGTTTCATCAACGAGTCGACCGAGACGTTCAAAATCGTCGATGACTCGAAGCTGGTGGTGATCTTCCCACGCCTGGCGTATGACTACGTAGCCCTTCGCAGGAACACGCAGACAAGTTTGATGAACCTCTCCTTCAGCGTCCGACGTGGCGGCCAATCCGCCAGCCGCACCATGACCGAGAAGTGGCAAGTCCATCAGATCAACGACTGTCCCTTCACGGTCCAGACGCAGACCATGCTGAAACATGGATTAGTGAGCACGAAACTCGTCTCCATGCGGGGTGCGCTCGCCGGCTACGTCAACGAGAACCACCCTTGGATCGACACAATTCTGCGCGAGGCGAAGGAGACGGGCATCTGCAACGAGTTCATCGGCTACCAAGGCGGGCGAGAGATGATCTGGCCGCAGGTGGCCGCCATCTGGGCCGCCCTGCAGAACAGAGGACTCAGCTATTCTTCGATCACCACGACCACCACTTCGGAGCGCTTCAGCTTCCAGCATGTGCGCTTCCTCGACCAGACCATCTCCTCCTCACAGGCCAACTGCGTGGATGGCTCCGTCCTGCTTTGCTCCATCCTGAGGAAAATCGGGCTGAACGTCGGCATCATGCTGGTGCCCGGCCACGCATATGTCTGCGTCAGGGACCACGAGAACAAGCAGTTCATAGCAGGCATCGAGACGACCATGCTCGGAACATCAGACCTGCGAAGCGCCGTCAAGATGGCTAATAGTGGCGGTGATTACCCTCTCTCGAAATGGAATGCCGACTACATATACATCGACATCACCGAGAGCCGCAAATCACGTCGTAATCCGATTCCTTTCGATGAGATCGCGGCGATTCCTTCCTCCCGTCCGTATGCCGGCAACCATGCCAACTCGCCGACCGAGATAGCCCGCGAGCAACGGATCATCCTAGCCAATAAGCTGAGCCAGCGGGTAACCGATCTGATGTCCCATCGCGGCTCCCGCGCCGAAGAAGGCTTCCGCATCGCGGCCCACAAGGTTTTCACCGAGATTCGCCAGTGCCAGAGCGCATTCAACCGGCTCGGCATCCCGCCCAGCCTCGAAAGATCCGGAATCGAAGAGGCCGACCTCAAGCTGCATCAGCGTTACGGCGCCATCATCAGTCTGCTCAAGAGCAAGCATATCGAAATCAGCAACGACGTAAACGAGGCGGACCTTACCGTGGCGAAGGAACTCAGCGACGCCTTGGTCAGCCTCGCTAGCCTTCCACTGAACTACTGATCTAATTGATCCGCCGTTCTCCACAGCGAAGTAAAACCGAGTGCGCGGGGTAGGACGACTCTAACTTTCCCGACAAAGGCACCCGACGCCGATACCGTGGTGGCACGTGACCGCCCCGGGTGGCTGCTGGCAGCCAGTTACCAAGCCCAACAGGCGCCCCAGGGAGGGACGCGTCAGCGACCTGCCGCCCATCCGGTCGCGACGCCGTCGCGACTTTACCTCATGATAAAATCATTGCATACGGAATGTCCGGGACCGCGAACTAAACCATCAAAGCACCCTGATAGAACGACATCGTTCTTGTCTAAATTAGATGCTTTTCCCTTAAAGATATCTCATGAAAATTAAATTAGCCCGCAAAGGCCTGGTCATCGGCGAATACGAATCCTGGGAGGTCTGCAACAAATGGGCCGCCGGCGAAATCAGCAACGACGTAAACGAGGCGGACCTTACCGTGGCGAAGGAACTCAGCGACGCCTTGGTCAGCCTCGCTAGCCTTCCACTGAACTAC
>JACCDM011153639.1_pt1 | contig 13554 bp, 7 predicted proteins | sample 7445851 | NCBI WGS metagenome assembly JACCDM01 (sample SAMN15323438, study PRJNA562643) | freshwater metagenome | isolation source: river surface water | place: USA:Blue River Watershed | collected 2017-08-16
ACGCGGTGCTGGCTGAACAGGTCCGGAAACAGCCGCATCATCATCTTGCGGTCTTCGAGCATATAGCTCACACCGCTGGGCACGCGCAGGTTGTCTTCGAGCACGTAGTACTCGCCCTGGCCCTGGGCGTCGGGGGCGCGCACGATGTCGATGCCGCTGATGTGCGAATAAATCTGGTGGGGCACATCCACGCCCACCATCTCGGGGCGGAACTGCGCATTGCCTTCGATCTGCTCGCGCGGGATCACCCCGGCCTTGAGGATCTCCTGCCCGTGGTAGATGTCGTGGATGAAGCGGTTGAGCGCCGTGACCCGCTGCACCAGGCCGGCTTCCATCGACGCCCATTCCTGCGCCGGGATGATGCGCGGGATCAGGTCGAAGGGGATCAGGCGCTCGGTACCGGAACCGTCTTCGTCCTTGTCGCCATAGACGGCGAAGGTGATGCCCACATTGCGGAAGATCACCTCGGCTTCTTCGCGCCGCGCGTGCATGACCTTGGGGTCCTGAGCGGCGAGCCAGCGGGCATAGGTCTGGTAATGCGGGCGAACTTCCCCCCCATCGCCCCCCTCGGGCAGTCGGGCATACATCTCATCGAATCGGCGCATACAGAACTCTCCTGACCACAGCTTAGCAATTCGCATGCCCGCAACCATTGCGCAGCCATTTGACCCGGGTCAAGGCGGGAGATGGTGCCAGTAGCGGCGGCGGCTTTGCCGCTCACACGACCACTGCTGCGGCGCGGGGCTGCGCCAGTGCAAAGCGCCGCAGCGCGCGGAGTCCTGCACCACGATCGACTGCTCGCGGTAACGCGCCAGCACCTCGGCGGCGGGGTGGCCAAAGCGGTTGCGCCAGCCGGCCTGCACCACCGCCAGACGCGGCTGCAGCGCCTGCAAAAACGCCGCGCTCGAGGAGGTTTTGCTGCCGTGGTGCGGCACCAGCAGCCAGTCGACCGGGGCCAGCCCCCGCGCCAGCAGTTCGCGCTCCTGCGCCACGCCGATGTCGCCCGCCAGCAGGGCCGAAGCACCGGCCGCGTCGATGCGCAGCACGCAGCTCAGGGCATTGCTCGCCCCCCGCAGCAGATCGGCCGAAGGCAAAGGGTGCAGCACCTCAAAGCGCACACCGTCCCACACCCAGGACTGCCCGGCGGCGCAAACCTCGGCCTGCCGCCCCTGGGTGAGGGCATGGCCGGGCGGCAAGGAAGACAGCAGCCGCGCCCCGGGCCGCATGTCCAGCACCGCGCGGGCGCCGCCAATGTGGTCCTGGTCGCGGTGGCTGAGCACCAGCAGGTCCAGGCGTTCCCCCAGGTGGGCGAGCAAGGGCACCAGCACCCGGTGGCCCGCATCGCTTTCGGGCGAATAGCGGGGTCCGGCGTCGTACAGCAGGGTGTGCCGCGCCGTGCGCACCAGCACCGCATTGCCCTGCCCCACATCGGCGGCCAGCAGTTCGAACTGCCCGGGCGCGGGCCGGGGCGGCTGCCACAGCAGCACCGGCAGCAAAAGGGGCAGGCCCAGCAGGCGCCAGGACCAGGGCCCCCGCAGCACCAGCAGGCCAGCCCCCAGCAAGGCCGCCAGCGCCAAGGGCCAGGGCGGCACCGCCATGGACACGCTGGCCCCGCGCCACTGGGCCAGCAGCTCCAGCCCCCACACCAGGGGCTGCAGGCTCCAGGCCGCCAGGTCCCAGGCCCAGGGCAGGCCCACGCCCAACAGGGCCAGGGGCGTGACCCACAGCGTCACCCAGGAAATGGCCAGCAGATTGGCCAGCAGGCCCACCACCGAGAACTGGCCAAAAAACAAGACCGTCAGGGGCAGCAAGGCCAGGGTGATGAGGGCCTGCTCCCGCATGAGGGCGCGCAGATGCACCAGCCCAGCGCGCACACCGGACCACCCGCCCCAGCGATGCACCAGCGAGGTGCACCCCTCCTCCGCTTCGGTGCGCTGCAGCGCCATGGGTGGGCGTGGGGGGGCCTCAGGCCGGTCGGTGGCCAGCAGCACCCCCACCGCGACAAAGCTCAGCCAGAAGCCCGGGTGGAGCAAGGCCCAGGGGTCCAGCGTGCACACCACCACGGCGGCCAGGGCCAGCACCTGCGTCCAGTGCCAGTCGCGCGCCGTCAGGCGCAGCAGGGTGACCACCGCCAGCATCCACACGGTGCGCTGCGCCGGTACCCCCCAGCCGCTGAAGACCGCATAGCCCAGCGCCACCGCCAGCCCCAGCCAAGCCCCCACCGTGGGCGCGGGCCAGTGCAGCGGGCCCTGCCCGCCCCACAGGGCACTGCGCCGCCACAGGCGTGTGGCCAGGCCCGCGGCCAGCCAACCCAGCAGCGTCACGTGCAGGCCCGAGATGCTCATGAGGTGCGAGACGCCGGTGGCCCGGAACACGTCCCAGTCGCTGCGGTCGATGGCGGCCTGGTCGCCGGTCACCAGCGCCGCCAGAATGCCGGACACGCGCGACGGGCCCTCGGCCGCCGACAGCTGGGCCAGCAAACGCTCACGCACCTGCTGGCGCGCCCACTCCACCGGGTGGTGCGCGGTGGCACCGAGCCGCTCGGGCGGCGGATCGCCCTTGCCCTGGCGCACATAACCGGTGGCGCGGATGCCCTGCTCCCACAGCCACAGCTCGTAGTCAAAACCACCGGGGTTGAACTGCCCATGCGGCGCCTTCAGCCGCACCCGAAAGCGCCAACGCTCGCCCGGCTGCAGCCAGGGCACGGCCGCCTCGCCGGACTCGCTGTCGCGGGCCGAGGCGGCGTACCAGCCGAGGTAAACCGGCCCGCTGATCGGCACCGGCTGGCCCTGCAGTTGCGCCTGCTCGACCACAAAGCGAAAACGCAGCCCCACGTCCTGCCGCTGCACCATGGACTGCACCCGGCCCACCACGTCCAGGTTTTGCCCTTCCAAGGTCGAGGGCATCGGGCGGTGCTGGAGGCTGGCGTGCCAGCCCGTCAGGGCCCAGGACAGCAGGCCCAGCCCGAGCGCGCGCATCCACCCGATGCGCAGCCCCGCCACCAGGCCCAGGCCGCACACGCCCACGGCGCTATACACCCACACGCCCGACAAATCGGCCTGCTGCAGCTGCAGCGCGATGCCCGCCATCCAAGCGGCGAACGCCAGTGGCCATGCTCTGGTTTCCAGCCTGGGCCGCATGCCCCCTCCCCTTTGGCGCGGCCTGGTGCAAACGCTGCACGCAACGGATGCACTGGCGCGTCTCTTGCTTATCGATGTGGCATTTAAGCATTCCCTGCTGTCACCGTCGAGCCCGAGCATGTCCATCCACGTCGCCCTGCACCACGTCACCGAGTACCGCTACGACCGCCCGATCCAGCTCGGCCCCCAGGTGGTGCGCCTGCGCCCGGCGCCGCACAGCCGCAGCCGCGTGTTGTCCTACAGCCTGCGCGTGGCGCCCGACAAGCACTTCATCAACTGGCAGCAAGACCCTTTTGCCAATTACCAGGCGCGGCTGGTCTTTCCCGAGAAAACCACCACGTTCAAGGTCACCGTCGACCTGGTGGCCGAGATGGCGGTCTACAACCCGTTTGACTTTTTCCTCGAGCCGTCGGCCGAGACCGTGCCGCTGCAGTACGCGCCCGCGCTGCGCGAGGAACTCGCCCCCTATCTGGTGTGCGCCCCCGAGCTGGCCCAAGCCCCCTTGTTCCAGCAGTACCTGGCGGGCATCGGCCGCGAGCAGCAGCGCACGGTGGACTTTCTGGTGGGCCTCAACCAAAAGCTGCAAGGCGACATCGGCTACCTGATCCGGCTCGAGCCCGGCGTGCAGACGCCCGAAGAAAGCCTGCAAAAGCGCAGCGGCTCCTGCCGCGACTCGGCCTGGCTGCTGGTGCAGCTGCTGCGCCACCTGGGCCTGGCCGCGCGTTTTGTCTCGGGCTACCTGATCCAGCTGGCGCCCGATGTGAAGGCGCTCGATGGCCCCAGCGGCACCGAGGTGGACTTCACCGACCTGCACGCCTGGTGCGAGGTGTATTTGCCGGGCGCGGGCTGGATCGGGCTGGACCCGACCTCGGGCCTGCTCGCCGGCGAAGGCCACATCCCGCTGGCTTGCACGCCGCAGCCCTCGAGTGCGGCGCCCATCGAAGGCCTGGTCGAGCCCTGCGAGGTCGAGTTCCACCACGAGATGCAGGTCACGCGCATCCACGAATCGCCGCGGGTCACCCAGCCCTACACCGAAGACCAATGGGCCCAGGTGCTCCAGCTCGGCGAGCAGGTGGACGCCCAACTGCAGGCGGCCGATGTGCGGCTGACCATGGGCGGTGAGCCGACCTTCGTGGCCACCGAAAACCGCGACGCCCCGGAGTGGAACACCGACGCCCTGGGCCCGACCAAACGGGGCTACGCCACCGCGCTGGTGCACAAGCTGCGCGACCAATACGGCCAGGGCGGCTTTTTGCACTTTGGCCAGGGCAAGTGGTACCCGGGCGAGCAGTTGCCGCGCTGGGCCCTGTCGATCTGCTGGCGCGCGGACGGGGAACCCATTTGGCGTGACCCCACGCTGTTTGCCGACGAAGGTCAGGCGCAGCAGCACACCAGCGAAGACGCGCGCGTCTTCATGCAGACCCTCACCCGCCATCTGGGCCTGAGCGATCGCCATGTGCAGGCCGGCTACGAAGACACCTGGTACCACCTCTGGCGCGAACGCCGCCTGCCGGTCAACGTCGACCCCTTCGATTCGCGCCTGGACGACGAACTCGAGCGGGCCCGGCTGCGCCGCGTGTTCAGCCAAAAGCTCGACAGCGTCATCGGCTACGCCCTGCCCCTGGAGAAAAACCAGGCGGCCGGCGACGGCGGGCTGGGCGATCCGCGCTGGCGCACCGGCCCCTGGTTCTTCCGCGACGAGCGCATGTACCTGATCCCGGGCGACTCGCCCATGGGCTACCGCCTCCCGCTCGACAGCCTGCCCTGGGTGAGCGCGGGCGACGCTCCCTGGCCGATCGAGCAAGACCCGTTTGCGCCCCGCCAGCCCTTGCCGCGGGCGGCCAGCATCCAGACCCAGCACACGCGTGCCCTGGCCACGCACGAGGACAGCCGCCCAGTCGACACGCGCATGCCCCAGCGCTTTGAGTCTGCGGCCTCGACCATCCGCACCGCGCTGGTGGTGGAAGCCCGCGACCCCATGCGCGCCAACGGCCCCCAGGCCGAGCGCGAGCATGGCGGGCAGAGCTCACAGCTGTACGTCTTCATGCCACCGCTCTCGCGGCTGGAAGACTACCTGGAACTGCTCGCGGCCGTGGAGGCGAGCGCCAGCGAGCTGGGCATGCCGATCGTGCTCGAGGGCTACCCGCCGCCACGCGATGCGCGCCTGAAGCTGCTGCAGGTCACCCCCGACCCTGGCGTGATCGAGGTCAACATCCATCCCGCCCACCACTGGAAGGAACTGGTGGCCCACACCGAGTTCCTCTACCAGGCCGCTTTTGAGACCCGGCTGTCGGCCGAGAAATTCATGACCGACGGCCGCCACACCGGCACCGGCGGCGGCAACCACATGGTGATGGGCGGGGCCACCCCCGCCGACAGCCCCTTTCTGCGCCGCCCCGAGCTGCTGGCCAGCCTGATCCTGTATTGGCACAACCACCCCTCGCTGAGCTACCTGTTTTCCGGCATGTTCATCGGCCCGACCAGCCAGGCCCCGCGCGTGGACGAGGCGCGCAACGACCAGGTCTACGAGCTGGAGATCGCGCTGCGCGAGATCGCCGCCAACCGCAAGGTGTATGGCAGCGACATGCCCCCGTGGCTGGTCGATAGAACATTGCGCAATGTGCTGATCGACGTGACCGGCAACACCCACCGCAGCGAGTTCTGCATCGACAAGCTCTACTCGCCCGACAGCAGCAGCGGCCGGCTCGGTCTGCTGGAACTGCGCGCCTTCGAGATGCCGCCACACGCGCGCATGAGCATCGTGCAGCAGCTCTTGCTGCGCGCGCTGGTGGCGCGCTTCTGGGACGAGCCGCTCGCCGCACCCGTCACCCGCTGGGGCACCGAGCTGCACGACCGCTTCATGATGCACCACTGGATCAAGCAGGACTTTGACGATGTGCTGACCGAGCTGGGCGACCACGGCTTCCATTTCGATCCGGCCTGGTTCGCCCCGCATTTCGAGTTCCGCTTCCCCAAGGTGGGCGAAGTGCATGTGGACGGCATGGTGCTGACGCTGCGCAACGCGCTCGAGCCCTGGCATGTGATGGGCGAGGAAGGCGCGATCGGTGGCACCGTGCGCTATGTCGATTCCTCGCTCGAGCGCATCGAGGTGCATGTCAGCGGCCTCAACCCCTCGCGCCACAGCGTCACCGTCAATGGCCAGAGCCTGCCCCTGCAGCCCACCGGCGTGGCGGGCGAATGGGTGGCCAGCGTGCGCTACAAGGCCTGGAACCCTCCCTCGGCCCTGCACCCGAGCATTGGCGTGCACGCGCCGCTCACCTTCGACCTGGTGGACACCTGGATGAAGCGCAGCCTGGGCGGTTGCCAGTACCACGTGGCGCATCCGGGCGGGCGCAACTACGACACCTTCCCGATCAACGCCTACGAGGCCGAAAGCCGCCGCCTGGCGCGCTTCTTCCGCATGGGCCACACGCCGGGCCGCATGGCCGGGGTGCAGCCGGCCATCGGCGTGCCCGCCAGCCGCGAGTTCCCCTTCACCCTGGATCTGCGGTGAGCGATGCCCATCACTTGGCGCTCGGGCTTTGAGGTGACAATCGGACCATGTCCGATGTCCCGGTTTCGCCCCTCACCGCCGACGAGCCGCCCGAGCCGCCCATGAGCTGGCTGCGCACGCACGCCCAGAGCGCACCCGAGGGCCATTGGGACGAGTTGCGCAACCGCCTGAGCGCCGCGGCCGAGCCGGCCCATCCGCCCGGCCTGCTCTGGTCGGACTTTGTGGCGCGCCTCGGCCCGGAGGGGCTGGCGGGCCTGAACCAGCGCATGGCCAGCCTGCGCCGCCAGGTGCGCGACAACGGCATCACCTACAACGTCTACGCCCAGACCGAGCAAGCGCAGCGGCCCTGGGCGCTGGACCTGTTCCCGCTCATGATCGGCGCCCAAGCCTGGCTGCAGATCGAGCGCGGCGTGCGCCAGCGCATGGCGCTGCTCGAACACATCATGGCCGACGCCTATGGCCCGCAAAGCCTGGTGGCGCGCGGTCTGCTGCCCGCCGCGCTGGTGCAGGGGCACCCCGGTTACCTGCACCCCATGCACGGCGCCCGGCCCGTGGGGGGGCATTACCTGAGCCTGGCCGCCTTTGACCTGGCCCGTGGACCCGACGGCCTGTGGTGGCTGATGTCGCAACGCACCCAGGCGCCTTCGGGTCTGGGCTACCTGCTGGAAAACCGGCTGATCGTCTCGCGCCTGTTCCCCGAAGCGTTTGAAGCGCTGCCGGTGCAGCGCCTGGCCGCCACCTACCAGGCCCTGGTCGATGGGCTCAAGGCGCGTTGCCCCGTGGCGGGCGGTGAGGTGCCACACATCGCCCTGCTCACCCCTGGCCCTTACAACGAAACCTATTTCGAACACGCTTACCTCGCGCGCTACCTCGGCCTCACCCTGGTGCAGGCCGAAGACCTCACGGTGCGCCAAGAAAAGCTCTACCTCAAGACCCTGCAGGGCCTGCAGCGGGTGCACGGCCTGCTCAAGCGGGTGGACGACACCTGGCTGGACCCGCTGGAGCTGCGCGCCGACTCGGCCCTGGGCGTGCCCGGCTTGCTGCAGGCGGTGCGCAGCGGCCAGGTGCTGCTGGCCAACACGCCCGGCTCTGGCTTTCTCGAATCGAACGCGCTGCTCGGCTTCATGCCCGCGCTGGCGCAAGACATCCTGGGCGAAGAACTGGTCCTGCCCGCCATCCCCAGCTGGTGGTGTGGCGAAGCCGCCGCCCTGCCCGAGGCGCTGCAGCAGCTGGCCGACGGCGTGGTCAAACCCACCTACCCGAGCGAAGGCGTGCGCCGGGGCTTCGAGCCGCGACTGGGCCGCCAGATGGCGCCGCGCGAGCGCGACGAGTGGGCGGGCCGCATCCTGCGCGAACCCGAAGCCCACACGGTGCAGTCCTGGCTGCCGCTCTCGCACCTGCCGGTGTGGGACGATGCGGCCCCGCCCGAGGCCGCCTTGCAAAGCCGCCCGGTCATCCTGCGGGTGTTTGCCGTGACCGATGCCCAGGGCCAGTGGCAGGTGCTGCCCGGCGGTCTGGCCCGGCTGGGCACCCGCGAAGGGATTGCCTCCATGCAACGGGGCGGCAGCAGCGCCGATGTGTGGGTGCAGGCGCCCTCGCGCGAAGCGGTGAACCCGGTCAGCCTGCTGGGCAAAACGGTGACCGCGGCGCCGCGCCAGCGCCTGGTGACCAGCCGCGCCGCCGAAAACCTGTTCTGGATGGGGCGCTACAGCGAGCGCACCGAAAACACCCTGCGCCTGGCGCGGCTGAGCCTGGATGTGCTGGGCAGCGAAGACCAGAGCAGCCAGCGCCTGCTGGGCTGGCTCAGTCGCATGGCGCAGCGCCATGGCCTGGTGCAAGCCGAAGTGCCGACCGCACAGCAGTCGCTGCGCGTGTTTGAACGCGCCCTGGTCTCGGGCCTGTGGGACACCGCCCAGACCACCAGCGTGGGCTACAACCTGCGCGCCCTGCGGCGCGCCGCCAATGCGGTGCACGAGCGCCTCTCGCCAGAGCATGCGCAGATGCTGCAAGAGACCGAATCGCAATTCTTTGACCTCTGGCACCGCAGCGAGCAGACACAACCCGGCCGCGTGCCGCCCACACCCGCCGCACGCCGCAGCCTGCAGCAAACCAGCCAGCGCCTGGCCGCGCTCACGGGCTTTCAGACCGACCGCATGAGCCGCGACGATGGCTGGCGCCTCTTGTCGATGGGCCGCCACATCGAACGGCTGGATTTTCTGGCGGGCGCGCTGGCCCTGGCCATCGAAGGCCGCTTGCTCAAGGAACAGGCCGGCTTTGACGCCGTGCTCCACCTCTTTGACAGCACCATCAGCTTTCATGCGCAGTACCAGCAAAGCCGCACACCGCAGGCCCTGGTGGAACTGCTGGTCACCCACCCCGACAACCCGCGCGCACTGGCCTGGGTGGCGCAGACCCTGCGTGCGCGGCTGCGCCGCATCGAACACCTGGCCGACGGCGCCACACGCCCACTGGCCGCGCTGCTGCCGCCCACGCCCACCGACCCGGCCCCCCTGTGGCCGACCGACAGCACCAACCCCGAAGCCCTGCTGGCCCTGCTGGCGCAGTACCGCCAGAGCGCCCGCGCGGTGGCCGAAGGGCTCTCGGCCCTGTTCTTCACCCACAGCGGCCCGGCCGCGCACAGCGTGAGTGTCTGAACCATGCGCCTGAGCGTCCAGCACGACACCGTCTACGACTACCGGTCGGCCGTCGAGACCGCCCAACACACCGCGCATTTGCAGCCGCGCCAGACGGCCCTGCAAAGCCTGCTGGGCTTTGCACTGCAAGTCAGCCCTACGCCTGAAGGGCTGCGCCACGGGCAAGACGCCTTTGGCAACCCGCAGGCCTGGTGGACCCTGGTGCAGCCCCACACCCAGCTGCGCGTGGTGGCCTGCAGCACCGTCCAGACGTCCCAGCCGCTGGACCTGCAAGGCAGCCAGCCCTGGGAAGCCGTGCGCGAGCACTTTCGCTACCGCAGTGGCCAGCCCGGCGATGCGCAAACCTGTTTTGTGTTCGGCTCGCACCACGCGCCCTTGCACGAGCAGTTTGCGGTGTATGCCCGCGCCAGCTTCACACCGGGTCGCCCGCTGCAGGATGCCGCCATCGCGCTGATGCGCCAGATCCACCAGGACTTCAGCTACGCCAGCCAGAGCACCGACGTGCACACCCCGGCGCTGGACGCCCTGCAAGCACGGCGAGGCGTGTGCCAGGACTTTGCCCACATCCTGATCGCCGGACTGCGCTCGCTGGGCCTGGCGGCGCGCTACGTCAGCGGCTACCTGCTCACCCATCCGCCCGAAGGCCAGCCGCGCCTGATTGGCGCCGACGCCTCGCACGCCTGGGCCTCGGTCTACCTGCCCGAGCTGGCCAGCAGCCCCTGCGGCGGTTGGCTGGACCTGGACCCGACCAACGACCGCTGGGGCTTTGGCGCGCCCGGCGAAGACTACGTGGTCGTGGCCTGGGGGCGCGACTTTGCCGATGTGTCGCCCCTGCGCGGGGTGCTGCAGGGCGGGCAGTCGCACAGCCTGAAAGTCGGCGTCAGCGTGGAGCCCGTGGCATGAGCTGGGTCGCCCGCCTCAACCTGGACTACAGCCTGGAGGCCGAGCGCAGCGTGGCCCGCTTTGCCCACGAAGGGCCGCTGCGCATCCTGCAAAGCCTCTACCCCGAGGGTGAGGCCATCTGCCACAACGTGCTGGTGCACCCGCCCAGCGGCCTGGTGGGCGGCGACATGCTGGACATGCAGGTCACGGTGGGCCCTGGCGCACACGGCCTGGTGACCACGCCCGGCGCCACGCGCTTTTACAGAAGCGAGGCGGGCTTGGCCATGCAGCAGCTGCACGCCCGCCTGCAAGACGGTGCGCGACTGGAATGGCTGCCGCTCGAAGCCCTGGCCTACAGCGGCTGCGACGCGCTCAACCTGGCCCGCTTCAGCCTCGCGCCCACCGCCGAACTCATGGCCTGGGACCTGACGGCCCTGGGCCTGCCCAATGCGCAGCAACCCTTTGTGGCCGGGCGCTTTGAGCAACATCTGGAAATCGAAGGCGTGTGGCTCGAGCGTGGCAGGGTGGACGCGCAGGACGAGCGCCTGATGAACGGCCCCCTGGGCCTGGCCGGCCAGCGCTGCATGGCCACGCTGCTGTTTGCCACCGGCAGCGCCATCGCACCCGAACGCGCCGAAGCGGCACTCGAAGCCGCACGCGCTGCGCTGGACGCCAGCCCCCTGCGCCTCCAGGCCGGGGCCACCCAGCCCCACCCCCAAGTCATCGTGCTGAGGGTGCTGGCCCCGGTGGTGGAGCCGGCCATGCAGCTGCTGCGGCCGGTGTGGGCGGCTTGGCGGCAGGCGCTGTGGGGTTTGCCGGGGACGCCGCTGCGTTTGTGGAATATCTAGGCTGGGATGAATGCCTGCTGCTGGCCCCAAACGGCTGGACAGCCCGTCTTCCATCTGAAAATTTTCGGCACACAAACCGTCTGTCGGGCGCATTTGCGCAACACCGCGATATCCCCTACTGTGCGGCCGGAAATCTGACTTGGATCCGAGCGCTGGGATGTATTCTGAGGGCGAGCCTTCAGCATGCCAACCACAGCCATGACTGCGCGGAGACAAAACGATGGGTACGGGCGTCACCACACCTGAGGGAATTGGGATTGTTTTGCCGCCTGGTGCCGACATCAGGCGCATCGAATACCTGGCCACCCGATTCCTGTTGCGACTGGGCAGCTTGGGGTGGTGCAGATTTGAAACGCTTGAAACGGCCACCGGTCAAGTCATGCGCTTGCGCCTTCGCAAGTCGCTGTTTGCCAAATTTTCGCCCGGCTTTGACACCCTGGCCTTGCGCCAACGGCTGCTCAAGTCCACCGCACGGCCAGACGAAGAGGTACTCATGCGCGAGATCTGGGTCGCCATGCTCAGCGCCCCAGTCCGGATCGATTTTTCCGATCTGGACGAGCTCGATTCGCATCTTCGCATCCGTTGCAACATCGTCCGCGCAGCCGAAAAAACCGCGCTGGCATTCAAGACGCATGCGGCAGAAAGGCCTGCTGATTTTTGGCATGACGAACCCGATGAGGGGTTTTTGCTCAAACCCGAAGCCTGTCTGGTCAATGCCTTGATCGCCGCCACGCAGCCTGAGCGCACAGGGCGCTTGTACGATTTTTCCTGTTACCGGGCCACCGAATACGTCATTCTTCTGGGTTTGGCCCAGGAGGCCAGGTCCACAGCGCCTGACTTGTATGCCCGTCTGGAGGCCTTGGCCCGAAAAAAATGCGTCAAGTCTGGCCTGTTCCACGAGGTTTTTTTGATCGAATACGGCACCTCCGATGCGCCCATCCCCATGCGCTACTACATCCCAGGCGATCGAGTTTGGTTCAAGAATCCGGACGAACACTCCTCCAATGCCCCCGGTTACGAAGGCTCATGGGTGATTTACATGGGTGGAGGTCGCTTCAGCAATTTCTGGAAGCGAGATGCCCCTTTCTCCATGGAGGCCAAGGCCATGGAGGTCTACCACTGGCGACATGGTGTTTTCATCGACCGCGATGCGGGCATGCAAATGAACGAACTGGCGGTTGAGGCAGAAGTGGCGCGCACACGCAGCGACCCCATCAAGCGACATAAGATTTTGAAATTGATGAATCGCTACCGCGACCCGATGGGCATTTACAGCGACGGGGGATGCATCGACGCCAGTCGGGAGTACCCCCGTCAGCTCAGCAGCATTGTTCTGCCGTGAAAAATTTCAGGCCTGTACGAGTTCGTCCGTGCAGCGGCGCTTGAGCGCCCGCCATTTCAAATCGCCACCAGCCCCCGGACGTTCTTCGCCTTCATCTCACTGCCCGGCCCGCTGGCAATCACCTCGCCGCGCTCCATCACCAGGTAGTCATCGGCCAGTTCTTCGGCAAAGTCGTAGTACTGCTCGCACAGCAGGATGGCCATGCGCTGGCCTTGCAGGCCCACATCGGCCAGCTGGCGAATGACGCGGCCGATGTCCTTGATGATGCTGGGCTGGATGCCTTCGGTCGGTTCGTCCAGGATCAAGAGGCGCGGCTTGGCCGCCAGCGCCCGGGCAATGGCCAGCTGTTGCTGTTGCCCGCCTGAGAGGTCGCCGCCCCGGCGGTGCAGCATCTGCTTGAGCACCGGAAAGAGCTGGAACAACTCGGGCGGGATGGGTGTGCCGCCCACTTGCGTGGCCAGGCCCATGCGCAGGTTGTCTTCGACCGTGAGGCGGGCAAAGATTTCACGGCCCTGGGGTACGTAGCCAATGCCCGCCGCCGCGCGCTCATAAGGCTTGACTTGGCTGATGTCTTGTCCGTCCAAGCTGACGCTGCCGCTTTGGATCGGCACCAGGCCCATCAGGCATTTGAGCAGCGTGGTCTTGCCCACGCCGTTGCGGCCCAGCAGCACCGTCACGCGGCCGGTGGCGGCGCCTAGGCTCACATCGCGCAGGATGTGGGAGCCGCCGTAGTACTGGTGGATGTTTTTGACTTCCAGCATGTGCGTGTTGTCTTTCAAATTCATCGCGGCGGGTCGCCGCTCCTACAGGAGGTCAGCGACCGAGATACACCTCGATCACCCGCTCGTCGGCCTGCACCTGGTCGAGCGTGCCCTGGGCCAGCACCGAGCCGTCGCACAGCACGGTGACGGTGCCGCCCAGGGTGCGGATGAAGCCCATGTCGTGCTCCACCACCATCAGCGAGTGTTGGCCCTTGAGGCTCAAAAACAGCTCGGCGGTGCGCTCGGTCTCGTGGTCGGTCATGCCGGCCACCGGCTCGTCCAGCAAGAGCAGCTTGGGGTCTTGCATGAGCAGCATGCCGATCTCCAGCCACTGCTTTTGCCCGTGGCTGAGCACGCCGGCCAGGGTGCCCACCTGCTCGGCCAGGTGGATGGTGTGCAGCACCTCGGCCAGC
>JACCDM011255468.1_pt1 | contig 13529 bp, 9 predicted proteins | sample 7445851 | NCBI WGS metagenome assembly JACCDM01 (sample SAMN15323438, study PRJNA562643) | freshwater metagenome | isolation source: river surface water | place: USA:Blue River Watershed | collected 2017-08-16
GCACCGCCTCTAAACCTTCGAGGACCTGAATACTGTCCGCGCCGTACTGCTTGTTTTCGCTCATATTTCCAATAAAAAAGGACTACCTACAAAGATAGTCCTTGGCTTGAGCTAGGGAGTCCGAAGCAGGAAAAATTAGGCCCGTTTATCAACATTTTTTTCAACAAGACGCACGAACGGCAACCGATTGATATCCGGAGCCCTAAACGTTTAAAACTTGTAAACCAGGCCCAAATTTGCGCGAATTCCCTGTACCGGGTACCCCATCCACCATTCCGCACGTTGGTTGAGCAGGTTGTCGATGCGAACGACTGCATCGAGCTGGCTGTTGTAGCGGTACTGGGCCCCAAGGCGCACGTCGGCAAAGGCAGGCAAGTCGTAGGGCATCATGAGTCCGCTCAACGTAGTTCGCGGACCGCGCAGCACCACCGCGCCGTCGAGTCGAATTTTCTCACCAAAATTGGCCCGAGCCTGCGCCCCCAACTCGTACTTGGGCAAGTGGAACACCGGCTGACCGCTCGAATCCTGAACGGCAAAGCGCAGCACCCCGTGCAAGCGCAAGTCCCAAACTTGCTTGAACTGGAACGTAAGCTCGCCCGTGGGCTCTAGAGAAGTCACTTTGACGTACTGCATGCCCACGCGTCCGCTGTCGTCGAGCACCCCAAAGTCAACGTCGGGCCGAACCACCATTGGGTAGTTATCCCACGTCGCAAAGCGTCCGCCGAATCGGTACCCAATAATGCGGCTCCAACGACCCGTGGCCCCGCCGTAAATGCTGCTGCTGCGAACGGCCTCGTAGCTCGAGGTCTCCGATAAAAAGGGAACGGATTCGACGCGCGCGCGCATCCCTTGGTTGTCGACGCTTCCGTCCATGCCGGCGTAGAGGTAAAGAATGTTGCGAACCAAGGGAACCTCAACGTGGATGACCGGCGGGAAGTACGGAAGGGTTTTCTGGCCGGGTCCACCTGTGGCGATAAGGTTGAGCCCGAAGCGAAAGCGCACGCCCTTGATGCTGTCGGCCAGCGAAGGACTGAATTGACCCGCCCAAGCAACCAAGGAACTGTCGGGCCGCGCAGTACCGCTCAGCTGGTTGATCGAGAAGGTGATAGGTAGGTTGAGGACCAAGTTTTGAACCGGCAGCGCCGACTCGATGTGGGCCCGCGCACCTGACTCTACCTGACGGCCACCTTGGTCGATCCAGTGGTGGCCAGAAACCGAAGCGCTGCGGAACACCTGCGTCTTGCGGTAGCGGGTGGCCTGGTAGCGAGCGCCAAACTGGTAGTTCTGAAGGTTGCGCCCGGGGGCCGCTGCGGCCGTGTCGGCGTCGTTGAATCCGGGCGTGTGGCGCTGGCCGTAGAACGGAATTCGGTCCCAAGCGCCAGAAGCCTCTACCCGCAGGCGTCCGCGGTTAAAGATGCGCTCGTAGTTGGCGTCGAGGCCCGACTCGGCCCACATGGCCCGATCAAATACCATGTAGTCCTTGGCGAAGCCTCCGCGCGTGGAGCGGTGCGTACCGCGAACCGACCAAAGGTGGTCGACGCTGCGCACGCTACCGAGCGCCGCTTCGGCCTCAAGAGAGCCGTAGTTGCCGGCAGATAAGGAAACGTAGCGCGACGGCAAGCGGTCAAGCTTGGTCTTGGTGATTTTAACCGGCGGAATGAGCTCCATCACGGGCTCGACTCCGATGACCAGCGGCCGAACCAAAATGCTCACCGGAAGCTTTTGAATGCTCGTGTCGGTTAAGCTCGGCTGACCCGAAATCTTGACCGCCTCGGCCACGCGAGCGCGGTACTTGTCGGTCACCGAAACTTCGACCTGGCCCACCTGGGCCTGCGCGCTCCAAGCCCCGAGGGCCAATGCGAGTACGAAACCGTTTTTCATGTTATTGCGCATCTTGAGTTTGGGGTGCATTAGACGGAAGCTGCGCTGCGTTGAATTCCGCGAGAAGCGCCTGAGCTTGCTTTACGAGCTCGTCAGAAGGGTGTTCCGAAATGACGAAGTCGAGCGTGTAGCGGGCCTGAAACCCGTCGTTGAGGCTGGCGTAGTTGCGAGCCAATACGAGCAGGGCCTTGTAGCGCCAATCCGTTTGACCCGGGTAGTTGTCGAGCAGGCCAAAAATTACCTCGTTCGATGCCCCAAACTGACCGCGCAAACGGGCAAGCTGGGCCAACGCATACGTGGCCTCAGCCTGAACCGCGGCCGTACCCTCGGCGGCGGCTTGGGTGGCGGCAGCTTGCCACAGACCCAAGCGGTTGCTGTCGGCAGGAACGGCGCGGTACTGCGCCTCAAGCACCCTCAAGCGCGTGGCCAACGCCTCGCTGCGGTCTTCGGGGGTCTGGCGCTGGTCCGCGATAATTCCCTCGGCATAAGTCAGGGCGACGTCAGACGCTCCTTCGGCAAAATGCGCACGCATCATGCTGCGGTTCGCCTCGCTACGCAGGCTGGCGTCTTCGGCCAAGGCAAGGAGGCGTTCGGCGTAGCTCTTGGTTTCGCGCCAATCCTTGCGGACCTCGGCATCGCGCAGCAGCCATTTGTAGGCCGGAACCGTGTTGGCGTTAACCGAGCCCCGCACCACGTTTCGGTAGTAGGGCAGCGCCTGGGCCATCTGCCCCGTTAAGCGAGCACACTCGGCAGCCTGAAACTGGGCTTCAGGCGCAAAGTAGCCGTCCGGAAAGCGCTTGAGGTACTTACCAAAGGCATCCAGGGCCGGAGCGTACTGCGACTGGGCATACTTGTCGTAGGCCGACATGTAGGCCACCGAATCGAGTTCGCTGGCGCGGATTCCTGAAGCGGGCATTCCCTGCACCCACTCGAGGTAGTCATCGATTCGGTTTGCATCGTCGTAAACCGACCGAGCCACCGCTACGGCCTCGCGCGCCTCGGCCGTTCCTGGGTAGTCCCGAACTACCGCCTGAAACGAAGTAATGGCTTCGTTGAGGCGGTTGTCGTTCCGGCGAGCCAGCGCGATGTTCAAGGCAGCGCGCCGCGCTTTTTCGGTATTCGGTTTGCGGCGAACGTAGCTCGCGAAGGCCTCTTCAGCTTCGGCGTTGCGGCCGATTCGCAGCAGCGTTTGGGCGCGCTCGAACAGCGCGTCGTCGGCACGCAGCGAAGCGCTCTTTTCAATTTTGGCGAGCTGTTCGATCTTGCCCGCGTTGTCGCCGAGGAGTCCGCGGCAGAGTGCCTGCTGAAAGGCGGCGTAGTCGGCGTCGGCCGTCGTGCCCTTGGCTATTTTGGCGTAGTAGTCGCGGGCCAGCGCATGCCGCCCCAGCAAAAAGTACAGGTCCGCGATGCGCAGTTCGGCGTCTTCGCGGCGGCGGTCGTTTTTGGGCGCGTCTTCAAGAAACACCCTGAAGCTGGCCGCTGACTCTTCGAGGCGGTCGAGGCGGTACAGCGTGTAGGCCTTGTTGTACTGGGCTGCGGGGCGCTCGGTCAAGTTAAAACTGCCGGGCGTCTTGAGAAACTTCTCGGTTTGGTCGAGCGCTGCACGGTAGTCGCCTTGGCGGTAGGCCATTTCGCCCTTCCAGAAGTGGGCCAATGCGGTGTAGCCCCGATCGAGCGGATAACTCAGCGACTGATCGAGCAGCTCGTTGGCCTTGTCCCACTGCGACGCTTGGTAGAGCTCGACTGCCCTGAAGTAGGCCACTTTTTGGTAGGCTTCGCGCATGGCCGACGACGCCATTCCGGTCTGCACAATCGCTTCGAGGGCGCGACCGTAATCGCGTGAAGTCAAGTAAAGGTTGGCCAGGTATTCGTTGGCTTCGCGGCGGTGCTCGGTACGCGGAAACTCGCGCAAAAACTGGTTAAACACCTGAATGGCGTCGCCAAACGGGCTAGCGCTGCGGTAGGTCAGCTTAGCGTACTGGTAGGCGGCCTGTTCGCGGGTCGCTTCGTCTGCCTTGCTTTGCCACACCGCGCGAAAGGCGGTTTGCGCCTCTTCCCAGCGCTCGAGGCGGGCGTAGCTGTCGCCGAGCATCAACCGAGACTGCAGCACCCAGTCGGTGTTGCTTTCGCTCGGAAGCTGATTAAATGCCTTGATCGCGCCTTCGTAGTCCTTGGTTTGGTAGGCGCACACCCCCGTTTGGTAGGCGATTTCGGGCGACATTTTTCCGCCCTGCGCCAGGTTGAATTCAAAGTACGACTTCGCGTCGGCGTAGCGCTTTTTGCGGAACATGCTTTGGCCAATCAGCAAGGCGATTTCGGGTGCGCGCTTGGCCGAAGCCTGCTTCATGAGCGTTTCGCCGAGCGCCAGCAGCTCGTCGTCTTTGCCCTGGCGCGCATAAATCTGCGCGAGGTAGTAGGGCACGACCGGTCCAAAATCCGCATGCTGCTGCAGCGGCTCGAGGTTTTCGAGGGCCGTTTGGTCCGCCTTTTCGAGGTAGGCGATGTGGCCGTAGTAGTACTGTGCCGTTTTGGCCACGGCAGACTTGGACTTTTTGGCCTCGGCCAGTTCGGCCTTTGCGAGGTCAAACTCGTTCAGCAGAAAGTGCGCATACCCCAGCTTGAATTGGACTTCGGCTCGGAGGTTGCGCGCCAAATCCACCCCGTCCAGTTGGCGAAGCCACCGCTTGGCCTCTTGGTAGCGGCGGCGATTAAAGGCTTGCTCAGCGGCCTCGAGAATAAGGTCAATGCGGCGCGAAGACGACGGGTAGGTCTGCAAAAACGCTTCGGCGTATTCCTCCGCATCGCGATGGAGCAGGCGAATTGCGCACAAGGCCTGGTAGTACATGGACTGCTCCGACCAATCGCTGGATTCGGGAACCAAGCTGCGGACTTGGCCGAAGTACTCGTAGGCCGAACTGTAGAGTGCTCGGTCAAATCGGGCGCGGGCCTCGGCAAAAAGGGCTTCGGGTTGCTGGCCCGTGATCGGCTGCTGGGCAAACAGGCGTGCGCTGAACATTAGCGCGGCAAAAATCAGAATCCTCATGTTGTTCAAAAGTACATCGTGCTTTTGGTTCGGCTCTCGTTACTTTGCAGAAACTGTGCCCATGGAAAAGTCTCCCGTTTTATCGCTTCGCAACGCCAGCATCGTGCAAGGCAGCCACCGCGTCTTGAGCGACGTCAACCTCGAAGTCGCCGCGGGAGAATTTATTTATGTGATCGGCGCCACCGGTTCGGGCAAGTCGTCGCTGCTGAAGACACTGTACGCAGACCTTCCGCTCGAATCGGGCGACGGCAGCATTGTGGGCTACGACCTGCGCAACCTTCAGGAACGCGACATCCCCTACCTCCGCCGGCAGCTGGGCATTGTCTTTCAAGACTTTCAGCTGCTTATGGACCGCAGCGTGCGCGACAACCTGGACTTTGTGCTGCGGGCCACGGGCCAAATGAACCGCAGCGAAAACGACGACCGCATCGACAACGTGCTTCGCCGCGTAGGAATGCCCACCAAAGGCCACAAGATGCCGCACCAGCTTTCAGGTGGTGAACAGCAGCGCGTGTCCATTGCGCGAGCTCTGCTCAACGACCCTCCGTTGATTTTGGCCGACGAGCCGACGGGCAACCTTGACCCGCACATGTCTGAAGAGCTGATGCACCTGCTCGAAGAAATCCGCGCAAGCGGCCGCAGCATTTTGATGGCCACCCACGACTATGCGCTCTTGCTGAAGTTTCCGCACGCTACCTACCGCTGCGCCAACGGAACGCTTGCGTCGACGGTCCAGCGCACCCTTTAAACTTTGGGTGGCGCGGACCGAAACCGCGCAGCCACCTCGCGTGCGCGCTCCGCATGCTCGGCCGTCCACGGTCTTTGCTGTGCGCTTCGAATTGCGGCATAGGCCTCGTCCCACGTGCGGTAGGTGATAACCCGTTCGCCCAGATCAAGTCCTTGAACCGCAAATTCGTGGGCGACAATGTGGCGCCCCTGGAGCAGGGCCTGAATTAGCTTAAACTTAATTCCCAGCGCGTGTTCCGCATGGACCACTACGACCTGGGCCTTGGCGTACAGGGCGTCGAGCGCTTCGTCGCTCGGTCGATCGACGTAATGGGGCGTGCCTTCAGGGGCGTTGTGGCCGGCAAAGCAAAGGCCTTCGAGCGGAGGCTGCGCCGCACATAGGCCGTTGAGGGCGGCGGCGTTCTCTTCGACGCTGAACTTGCCGACGGCGAGAACGAGCGGCTCGTTCGCGGGATGCAAAGGAATCCGCTCTGCAAACGGGTGGTGCGGCGGAACCCATCGGGCCGCCGAACGGGGGCGCAGGGCATTCCACGCCTCGGCGTCGGCGGGGGTGATCGCCTCAACGGATCCTTGCCATGTGGCAGCGAGGTGGCGCTCCCAGCGCGAAAGGGCCCAGGCCTCCGCGCGGTAGTACGCCCGCTTGAGTCCGCGAGCATGGCGGGCCAAACTGGCGTAGTAGGCCGATTCAGGGTTGTGCAGGCGAAGTACGCCGTCGCTAGCCAGTCCGCTGCAGTGCAGGCCGTGGTAGGTGACGGCTCCGCGCTGAACCGCGGCCTGGTGCTGAGCAATGCGGGTCTGGCGGCTCTGCACGATCCAAGGGAGCAGGTTGAACGGAAGGCGGCGTCGGCTGATCACGTTGACCTGAACCTCGGCAAACGCACTGGGCTGCGCGAGCGGACGTCGGGTAAAAGCGTGCAGCACGACCTGCTGGCCCACCGCAGACCGCACGTGGCCGAGGACCTCGAGCGTACCTCCGTAGCGGGGCGGTTCCAGGCGGTCCATGCTCCAAATGTGGTGGGTGGCTCGGCCCTCGAGGCGGTCGATCAGCCGGTGCCACACCTGAGCCTCGTGACCCCAGTGGTAGCGGTGGGCGGCCTGGCGAGCGGCCTGGCTTGCAGCAGCATAGGTTGCGGGCTGCATCAGGTCGCGCGCAGCGGCGGCGATGGCCAACGGGGTGAGTTCCGTCAGCACGGTTCCTGCTCCCGTTTCGCGAACCACCCGAGCCACCTCCACCAGGTCGCTGGCCACCACCGGAATTCCGGCCTGTACGTAGTCAAACAGCTTGTTGGGCAAGCTCCATCGGTAGTTCTGCGACTTGGGCTTGTCGAGGCTGAAGCCGAGGTCGGCGGCGGCGGTGAAGCGCCGTAGCTCTTCGCGCGGAACCCGGCCGACGAAGCGAACGTTGGTGGTTCCACGCACGGTAACGCGCTGCTGAAGTTGGGGGATGGCGTCGCCGCTACCGACCACCACGAGTTCCACCTCAGGGCAAAGGGCCGCAGCATCGACGAGTTCTTCGGCGCCCCGGTCGACGTTAATTCCGGCGCCTTGGAGAATCCAAAGGGTCTTGTCTGCAGGTAGACCCAACTCGGCGCGGACGGCAAGCGTTCGCACTGCAGCATCCGGCCACTCGCCGTCAGGTCCCCACGGAAGTTCTGCAGCGAGGGGCACGTTGCGCACCACGTCCCAGGTCGAGCCGTATTCGCGTGCGTACTGATCTGCGATGCTCGGGTTGACGGTCACCCGAAAATCAGTGCGCGGAATTCCGTAGCGCTCCACTCCGCGCCAAAGGCGCTGAACCAAGGGGCGTGACTCGAGCTCGGGTGCCCCCAAAAAGTACTCGTGGCTGTCGTAAACCAGCTGCTTGGCACGGCGCATGGCCCACCACGCGTTGGGCCCCAACGTGTCGAGGTCGTTGGCGAGGTACACGTCGGGGCGCAGGCGCTTTAGTGCGAACCAAAGCCGAACCTGGAATTCCAGGTAAAACCAGGGTCCGCGATTAAACCGGCACGCCAATCGGTGCGTTTCGTAAGGGCGCTGGAGCGGAGCGGGATTGGGGTAGGTCCGCCCCACCACCACGACGCGGTACCCGCGTTCAACCCACAAGGTCGCGGTGCGGTGCACGCGCTGGTCGCTGTGCAGGTCGTTGATGACGCTCAAAACTACCGTGGGCTGCATGCAGCGAAGGTAGCGCAGCCGGCTTTTGAACGAACTTTGCCGGCATGACGACGGATCCCCGCCACCTTCGCATTTCGGACTACGACTACCCCCTACCCGACGACCGCATTGCCCAGGAGCCCTGCGATCCGCGCGACGCCGCCAAGCTATTGGTTTGGGAACGCGGAACGATTCGCGACCTCGGGGTGCGCGACGCTCCCGAGGTTGTGGCTTCGTGGGGACCGTTTCGTCTGGTGGTAAACGAGGCGCGGGTGGTTCCCGCACGGATTTTTTTGCCGCGCCCCAGCGGAGCAGGGCACATAGAGCTCTTCTACCTGGACGCCGAAGGTCTGTCGGTCGAACAAGCGATGGCCAAAGCGTCTGTTCTCCAAGCCTGGTGCAAGGTGCGCCCCAGCAAAAAGTGGAAGGACGGCGTGGTGCTCCAGCACCCGTGCGGACTTACCGCATCGCGGCTAGCCCAGCGGGACGGCGAATCTCTGGTTGAATTCCGCTGGTCGTCGGGGCAGACGTGGGCGCAAATCTTGAGCGAAGTGGGGCGGATTCCCCTCCCGCCCTACATGCACCGCGCCGACACCGAAGCCGACCGCGACCGCTACCAATCGGTGTTTGCCCGCCACGAGGGCTCCGTCGCTGCGCCCACCGCCAGCCTGCACTGGACCCCCGAGCTGATGCGGCGCTGGCGCGAGGTCTGCGCCGACACCCAATCGGTCACGCTGCACGTGGGGGCCGGCACCTTTCAGCCCGTCAGCGCCGAGGCCGTGGGCGACCACCACATGCACGCCGAAGAGGTGGTGGTTCGGCGCGACGTACTCGAGGCGCTCGCTGACGGACTCCCGGTGCTCGCTATGGGCACCACCGCGGCCCGGACCCTCGAATCGCTCTACTGGTGGGCCCGGGAATGGCAGCGCAGCGGAACCATGCCCAGCTACGTGGATCAGTGGGCTCCCTACGAGGGGCTTCTGGCTTCTGGTTTCTCGGCGCAGGGCGGGGAGCTGCTTGACCCCGAGGTGTGCGCGCTGTTTGCGTGGGCCGCGCAGGAATTGACCAAGCTCGGGCACGGCGTGGTGTCGTTCCGCACGGCCTTAATCGTTGCTCCGGGTTATTCGTTTCGCGTGGTTAAGGCGTTGATCACGAATTTTCATCAGCCCCAATCCACGCTCCTCCTGCTTATTTCAGCCGGCCTCGGAACCGCGTGGCGCGGGGTTTATGAGTACGCTCTGGCGAACGACTACCGTTTTTTAAGCTACGGCGACGCGAATTTGTACCGCTTTTAAGCGCGTTCCCCGACTGCCGGGTGCAGCTTGCGGGCATGAACACGTTGTGGTTTGGCGGCGTCGTGCTCGGTGCATGGACGGGATTAGCGAGTGTTCGCGAGGCGGCGCCTGCGGAGCCGATGAGGGCACCGCAAGGTTTGGCGGCGGCGGTCGAACCGAGGCAGGATTCGTTGCTTTTTTTGTGGTGGAATCTTCAGAATCTCTTTGATACGGTGCCCAATTCGGGCCCTAGGGATGTGGATTTCGTTCCCGATGGAAGGTACCGCTGGGACTCCAAGCGGTACTATGCGAAGCTGTATGCGGTGGGCCGCGGCCTCGCCGCGGCGGCGGGCGGCCAAATTCCCGACGCGATCGGGGTTTGCGAGGTAGAAAATGCCGACGTGCTCGACGATCTGGAGCGGCGGTGGCCGCCCGAATGGCGCATGTGGCGCCTGCACCGCGACAGCCCAGACGAACGCGGCATCGACGTAGCCGTTTGGTACAACCCAGAACGGCTTCGGGTGGACTCGGTGGCCTGGATTCATCCGCCCGGAACACGACCCACTCGCGAAGCCCTTTGGGTGCGCTGGACGACCTCCGAGGGCCAAAGCGTGACATGGCTATGGGTGCACCTGCCTTCGCAGCGCGCGCCGTCGCCGCGCGCACGTGCCGACGCCCTTCGGCACATCGTGGAGCGCCAGGCATCGCTGCCCGACGGGCTGACCGGCGACCTGAACGAAGGGGATCATGGGCCGCTGGGGCAGTACCTGCGGAACTTGGGCATGCGGCCTGCCGATTGGACCGGTGCCCAGGGCACCTATGCGTACCGCGGTCGGCTTGAGGCGCTCGACGGGGTGTGGACGGCGGCCGACCGAGGCGTTACGCTGCGCTGCGCGGTGGTGCCCTACGGCCTGAAGTACTCCGCGACCAGCGGCTACCGGGTGCGGGGAACCTTTGAAGGCGTGAACTACGCCGGAGGCGCATCGGACCACCTCCCCGTGCGGCTGGTGGTACATCGGAACTAAAAAGCGCGTATTTTAGCAGCATATTGGGCTTAACCCAACGAATGTTTATGAAACACCTAGCTACCGCCAGCCTCGCTGTGCTTGCCCTGGCTTCTTGCCAACCCCAAGATCCCGATCCGCTTCCCGAAGTGTACATTACTGATTCGCTCACGGTGAGTCCGAAGCAAAAAGTTTTGGTGATCGAAACCACCGGAACTTGGTGCCAGTACTGCCCCAACGGAGCGCAGTCGATGCTCATGGCCATCAATACGTTCAACGACACGATCAACCACGAGGCCCTGATTATTCCGTTTGCGTCGCACACGGGCGATCCCTTTGAGTCTTCGGTTCAGACGGCCTTGAATACAGCGTTCCCGACCACAGGCGTGCCCAATTTCTACGTGCAAAACGCCGATGCCGGTCAAGACATCATGGGTCCCATCGCCGGAGCCCTGGTGAATGAGCCCAAAGTTGGCGTTAACCACGCGTGGTTGATGAACGCTACCAACGACACGATTTATGTGTACCCCAAGGTGCAGTTTTTTGAGGACAGCAAGGATGCGCAGTACTACGTGCAGTCGTATGTGCTGGTCACCAACATCGACGCCAAAGAGTACAACGCCGGAGGCCCGGTGATCAACCTCAACCAGGTCAGTTCCGTGCCCATCGTAACAACGGGTTCAGGCGCAACGCCGTCGAAGTGGACCGGTCAGGTCGATCCGCTCACCAAAAAAGTTGCCGGGGACATCTACCAGCACGACCACGTGCCAATGACTTCAGGACTTACGCCCAACGTGTTTGGGGTGGAACTGGACTCCATCAACCCGCTGGGCAACGACTTCTTTGAGGGCGACATTTTTGGCTCGAAGTTCACGCCCATCGTAATCAAGATTCCGCTGAACAAAGACATCCAGATGCAGGCAGTCCGCCAACTCATTCCCAACGTAAAGTTGGAGGTGGCTACGCTCCTTTGGGCGCCGCGTCAAGATGGAGAGCCCGGCGTGCTGTTTGTCAACGGCCACATCGACCACAAGTAGTTGGTTGCGCGACAGAACGTTTGAAGCCGGCCTCGCGCCGGCTTTTTTATGCGCGCTCGGCTTGGGAAGCGGTGCCGATCAGGCGCCGAAGGATGAGGTCGGTTTGGGCGTCGTCGCCGAGCATGAATACGTGGCTTCCGACCGGTTCAAACCCGTGCTGGGCATAAAATTTCAAGGCCAAATGGTTGTGTTCCCACACGCCGAGCCAAAGTTCGGAGGCTCCTTGGGCTTCCGCCCAGGCAAGGGCCCAGGTCAGCAACTGCGCACCAATTCCGCCACCTTGAGCTTTGCGAAGCACATAAATGCGCTCCAATTCAACGGCGCTCGGGCCGCGGTCTTCGGTCTGGGCCGTTCCTTTATTCAGCTTTAGGTAGCCGAGCGGCACCCCGTGGCGTTCCGCAAAAACAAATACCGAATTGGGATTGGCCAACTCGTCGGTGAGCTGTTTGGCGCTCAAACGCTGCGCTGCGTACGCCTCGAGGTCTTCGGTCGTGTTTTCTTCCGCAAACGTTTCGCGGAACGTAGCCTCGGCCACGCGCTGCAGCGCGACCACGTCGTCGGAAGCCAGCACGCGAAGCACGGGGAACCCTGGGCTATTTTCCGCGTCGGGCACGGCGGTTACCCGCTTCTTTGTTGGCCTCGAGCATTTCGTTCATCTTCTTAGCGAAGCGCGATTGCGATCCGCCCTTGGCCTTGGTCTCGTCGATCTGCGCGCGGATGGCCTTTTCGTCGATCACAAACTCCTTAATCACCCACTGCTGGCCAAATGTGAGGACGTTTGAAATGAAGTAGTAGTACGAAAGACCTGAAGAATAGTTATTAAACCACACGAGCAGCATGAACGGCATCAGGTACTGAATGATCATCATTTGCTGCTGCATCATGCTGTTGCCCGACGTCGGGGTCATGGAATTATTGAACTTGGTGTACAAGAACGTTGAAACGGCCATAAGCAGGGTGAACAGCGAAACGTGCGCGCCATAGAACGGAATTTCAAACGGAAGGCTTAGAATGCTGTCGTAGCTCGACAGGTCATCGGCCCACAAAAAGGCTTGCTGGCGCAGCTCGATCGAAACCGGGAAAAAGCGGAACATCGCAATCAGAATCGGCAGCGAGAGCAGCTGCGGAATGCATCCGCCGAGGGGGTTTACGCCGGCCTTTTGGTAGAGGGCCATCGTCTCTTGCTGCTTTTTGGCGGGGTCGGCGTCCTTGAACTTCTCGTTGAGCTCGTCCATCTCGGGCTTGAGTACGCGCATCTTGGCCATGCTCTTGTAGCTCGAGAACGTCAAGGGCGAAAGGGCCAGCTTGATGAGCGCCGCCATCAGCAATATGATGATGCCGTAGTTGAGTCCGTAGCCATCGAGCCAGTTGAACAGCGGAGACACCACATACTTGCCGATCCACCCAAAAATGCCCCAGCCAAAGGGAATCACCTCGTCCAAATGCAGGTCAAAGGCCTTGAGCGTCTGGTAGTGGTTGGGGCCGTGGTACCAAATTCCTTGCGCAGCTACCGCGCCGTTCTCGGCAGCCAGCGTGAGCTTTGAGGTGAAGTTCAGCGTATGGGCAGTGTCTGAGGCGACGCGAATCTCCATATCGGCCTTCGCAAAACCCGGATCTGCTTGAAGTATGCTGCTGAAGTACTGCTGCTTGTGGGCCACCCAACCCACGTTTTCGGCTGACTCGTCGTCGTCGCGACCGTCGCTCAAGCTGCTGCGCTCTTCTTCGGCGTTCTCAAAGTAGTAGGTGCTCGAGTTGGTCGTCTCGTTGGTTTGGCTCTTCTCGTGGCGGATTCCCTGCTGGATCCAGGTTAGCGTAAGGTCCGTTTTGCTCGGAGTATTGAGGCCCCAGCGCAGTCCGTAGCCCTCGGCGGGCAGCTCAAAGGTCCATTGGGTCCCCGAGGCGTGCGCAAACGTGAGTTTGGAGCCGGCTTGCTGTGCGCTCATTCCGTCTTGAGGCAGGCCTTCGAGCACTTGGTTGCCGTCGACTAACCGAAGCGGCTTGCCTTGCCAGTCCAGGTATTCTTTGAGCTCAACGTACTTGATTTGGGCGCCGCGGTTGCTAAAAACGTAGCGAACTTGGGCGTTTTCGAGGACGTACTCCTGCTCGGGCGCTACGGTGTCGGCCGCGGCGGCAAGGGTGTCCGATGACGAAGGGGTTTGAGCCGCGGCGGTCGGGGTCGTCGCCTCAGGCGACGCCTTGGGCTTGGCGGCTGGCTCCATGGTGCTGGCCCAGTAGGAGGTTCCGAGCAAAATGGCCCCAATCAGGGCAAAACCAATCAGCTGATTGCGATCCAAAAACGGACGTTGTTCCATGATTTAGGCGTGTGCGTGCTGAAGCGCAGCCTCGACAAACGAGGTAAACAGCGGGTGCGGCGCTTCGACAGTGGAGC
>JACCDM011100111.1_pt1 | contig 13525 bp, 14 predicted proteins | sample 7445851 | NCBI WGS metagenome assembly JACCDM01 (sample SAMN15323438, study PRJNA562643) | freshwater metagenome | isolation source: river surface water | place: USA:Blue River Watershed | collected 2017-08-16
ATCAGTACAGTTGGACTCACCGGCTTGTTCTCTGGCTGTACAAAATTCAATAATTTTTTAGCTATCTGTATCCCGCTTTTCCAAACGACATAAGAGAATTTGAAGAAATTTAGAACGTTTCACAACGTCTCTCAATAAAAGATGACTATTTATATATGCGCTCCGACGTATCAAGAAACGTCACTCGTCGAAAGCTTTCTCGCTTCGCTGAGGCTGTCAAGTGAGAGACTTGTAGTCGTAATTGTGAATTCCTGTCCTCAAGATGAGACAACCAAACTAATCAACAATTTTCGGATGGAGCCTTCCAGTCATGAAATTGTAGAAATTTTCGGTGATGAATCCGAATATTGGGCTAGCGCGGTTCAGCGGGCGCTAGACTATGTCAATAAGATAGCCCACGCCAATGATCTTATATGCTTGATGAACATAGACGTCTGTATAACTAATGATGTATTTAAACGACTAAAAGACGCCTGGGACTTGGGTAAATACGCATTTATTGCAGCAGTGCTCCATAACGACGGCAAAATTATTTCCTCAGGTACAAAGGTTCGGAGTTGGTTTTGGACCCTAAATGCCCATCCGCTAATGCACTTGAACTTATCGGAGGTAAATGCTAGCGAATTACCCGAAATTGATTACGCACCAGCGAGATGTGTTTTTTTCCCTGTAGATCACTACCGATTAGCTGGTCCAATTAAATGCAAGCCCCTTCCCCATTATGGCGCAGATTCCGAATTTACTCTCCGTTTGACTCGGCGGACGAGCTTGCCGGGCGCGATTCTGCCGTCCGCAAAAGTTGAAGTAAACACGAAGAATACGGGAATGTCGGTATACGGTGAGCGTCAAAATATCTACCGGAGGATAAGACAACTCTTTCATATAAAGAACCCATCCAATCCGATATATCGATCGCGCTTTATTTACATGAGTTACCCAAAGTATGCGATTTTTAGTGCGCTGACTCTCTACAGCCTACGTACTATTTTGGATTGCCTTGGCATAAGTCGCCTGGTGCGGGAAAAGTTCTCACGCTTAAAAATAAGTCATTAAAGATCAGATGGTTCCCCGCCTAATTTCACCTCAAACCTATTGCTCACTTTTCCTCGTCTTTTTTCTTTTAACCCCGAAAGAATTTATCTTAAATCTAACCGGCCTGCGCATTGAAGACGCTTTCGGTATCTTCGCAATATTTTATTGCTTCTTTATGCGTAACCAGTGGCAATCAAAGTCAATTTTCTTGAGCTACTCAGCATATTTGCTCTACGTCGGACTCCACGCCTGCATAAGTTCAAGCCACCTCGCATCCTCGTTTGTTATTCTAGGGAAATACTTGAGTTATCTTTGCTTCTTCTATTTATTTTATGAGGCTATGTGCGACGCTCAATGGCCACGACATTTTTATAGAGTCCTTAATTTTAGCTTCACCTGCCTGGCAATGTACGGGCTTTATCAAGTTTTCACAGTCAACTTCTTCGGGGAGTATGGCGTATCGTTTCCTGGCCATAATAGTTCTCCTCTCTCTGGGGCGGTAATGTATTTTTTTTGTGCAATATTAGTTGACGTTTTGCTGCGGAAAAAGTGGGGAGTTTTGCATCTAATATTTATTTTGCTTTCTCTACTCGGGGGGTCAAAGACCGCTTTTCTCATGGTCTTAATCTATGTTGTATTTACAGGGAATTTAAAAATACTCATCGGGTTTACTTTGTTAGCTAGTGCTATTTACTTTAGCCTGATTCGGCTTGACACAGAGGGGCACAGCTTGCACCGTTACAATAGCTTTCTTGATCCAATAAATACACTAGCCGAAAGAGGTATTTGGCACAAACTTCCTGACTATAGTGTTGAGCCCTACACTTTAATTTTTGGTAAGGGAATTGAGTACGGGCACGTCTTAAACGGCCATTTCCACTACGGGATGGCTTTTGACAATTTATTCCTCTATTTGATTTCGAAAGACGGCCTCGTTGGCACTTTTCTTTTTCTATGCTTTATTTTTTCCGTAGTCTATTCAACACGATCCCTAAACGGTGGCGATAGACGCACGATTAACGCTCTGCTTCTCGGTCTCTTGGTTGGTGGGCTTGGCGCGGAAACCTTTTTTCTGAGTGTTCCAGCCTTGACTCTCTGGGTCTGTCTTGGCATTACTAAGGGACGAGCTTTACGAGAAGCTCAGCAAAAATCTAGACCCCGTACTATCTAGTTTCACAGATGTATTGGAGTCAAGATTAGCCAAAATAGTGTTTTGTAATGCAACGCAAGTAATCTGAATCAATAAACGGAGCCGAAAATTCTGGATGAAATTGGCTCAAGAAACCCAAACAGTTTAGGTCTGCCTATGACTCGGAGATTTCTCAAGTGGATTCGATTTATTGGGATCCTCCTTTTTATATGGGTCGCCTACCAGATCGATTGGGGAAGCATCCGGACCCTTCTGATAAACGTTCAGATACATTATATTTACGGCTACGTAATAACTGTTGTTATTATGGTCTTACTCAAGATTATCCGGTTGCGCTGGTTTTTGGCTAGTGTTGGTTACCAGGCAAATTTCAAAGAGATTTATCAAAGTGTTGTGGAACCTGGATTCTATGGAATTGTTACACCGGCGAGACTGGGTGAGTTGACGAAGGTGCTCTACCTAATCAGACTCGGGCTTACTCAGAGACAGGCATGGTGTATTGTTATTCTCGAGCGATTGATCGATTTCGCCTTGCTTCTGTTTGCTAGTCTTGTCGGTGCTTTGTTTTATTTTCATTGGAATGGTGAGCATGTTTTGTGGGCGACAAGCTTGTTTCTTATCCTGTGTGGTCTGCTTTGTTACGGCCTGATAATGAGCGGGCCTATCCTTGAGGCATTCCAAGAAAAATACCCGAGTCTACTACTCGGAGGTCTTCCATGCGACATTAAATCCATTAAGAAGATCGGTCAGTATTGTCTTGCGTCTGCTAAGATATTTTTGCCATTTGCGCTAATAATATTGGCGCTTTCGTTTCTGTCGATGTGGATACTAGGAGCTGGTCTGGGAGTAACTGTGAGCGGATTCTACCTTGGGGTAGCGTATGCCACGGCGTCTGTTATAGCGTTAATTCCAATAACTTTTGCCGGTCTGGGTACTCGTGAGGCTACATACATATTACTGCTTGATATGCAGGGGGTTGCGGTAAGTGCGGCTGTCGCGATATCCCTTTTAGAGGGGGTGGTTCTGGCAATTCTCATCCAAGCTATCCTGATGTTGCCACTTATTAAGAGCTCACGAAATGGGTAAAGTCGAGCTCTTGATTAGATCAATAAAAAAGCGCGGCTTATTAAAAACGCTGTGCTATGCAATTTATGAAATTAGTTTTGACTGGATATACAACACGGATACAAAGCCAGAAATAGCAAATTATGATCCGGCGAATGATAGTCCGGCCTCCTTCGCGGGCCCATATCTTGGTGCGAATCCTTTGTTAGTTGAGAGATGTATAAGAAAGTGTCGTCAGTTTGGCCTAGAAATTCGAAATGCCTCATTTCTTGATATAGGCTCTGGAAAGGGTCGAGTGATCTTGCTCGCAAGTCTTGCAGGGTTTGATAGCGTTATAGGTGTTGAGATAGATCCAGCTCTCTGTCGAGTGGCAAAGCGTAATCTGGACGTCAATAGAGCTCGAATATCCAGTCGTGTCTATGAAATATGTAATAGTGATGCAGCATGCTACGAGTACCCGGATAGCCTGAATGTTGTGTTTATTTATAATTCATTTGGCGTGCTTATACTACGTAAAGTGTTAGAGTTACTTATCAGAAAGTACAAGGGACGTTCTCACGATAAGCAGCGCACTCCTCTCTACCTGATCTATCTAAATCCGGTCTATGCGCGGGTATTTGGTGAGTTTGGGATGGTCCCTTGCTGCGATGTTGATAACGAGGCATTGATTTACAGAATTGAATAGGAAGCTTTGATTAATGCAGAATCTTAACGAATCGCTAAGCGTTATTATCCCCGCATTTCAAGAAGCCGGAACCATAGCTTCAATTGTTAAAGAGGTCAAGACTGCTTGTTCAAATTTAGCATATGAGAGCGAGGTCATTGTTATTTGTGATGGTTCAACAGATGGTACAGGGGACGTCGCTGAAACAGCTGGAGCAAATGTAATTCGGCACTCATATAACGAAGGATATGGTGCGGCACTCAAGTCGGGTATTCTAGCTGCTAAGGGGCGCACCGTCATTCTCATCGACGCGGATGGTCAACATAACGCGAATGACATTCCTCGCTTAATGGCAGGCCGTAAAAGCTACGATATGGTAGTCGGTGCAAGGAGGGGAACGGCGGGGTCGCCGTTGTGGCGAAAGCCTGGAAAGATATTCCTGGGATGGATAGCAAATCATCTTGCAGGGCAAAAAATACCGGATCTAAATTCCGGTTATCGAGCTCTTGATCGATTAATGGCTGTAAGGCTTTTGCCATTGATGCCGAATGGTTTTTCATTTACAACGACTATTTCTATAGCGGCTTTTAGCGGTCGTTACACTGTTAAATATATCCCGATTGAAGTTTCCAGGCGTTCACTCAACAAAAGTTCGATGAAGATGGTAGATGGGCTTCATACATTGACGTTAATTATTCGTCTAGTGACCCTGTTTTCTCCGCTGAGAATATTTTTGCCCATTAGCTTGATGACCTTTTTAGTTGGCTGTGGTTTTACGGTCCATAGTTATCTCACTTTAGGCGAGTCAAGCATAAGAGGACTGATTGCGCTGTTGGCTTCAGTCCAGTTTGCATTGTTTGGTATCGTGGTGGATCAGGTGGTTGCAGTGCGACGCGGGGAAACGCTCAGATGAAGAGGAAATCAAGTCGCGGTTTTAGTCAAAGAACGATAGACAATATTTTTTTCCCAATTCGTGCCCTGTTTGTTCCCGAAGAGCGCACTCTTGGTCTGACATCGTTACGTGACGAGCGGATGGAAGTCGTAGCAAAGGAAGCGAGAGGCCGCGTTCTCGACATTGGTTGCGGTCCTGGCAATTGCTTCATCAGGGATTGGGTTGAAGAGGGGATAGGGATTGACGTCTTTGCCTACGAAGGAGTTGAGCTAGTGCATGAGGATATGACAAGCCTGCCATTTCCTGACGCATCTTTTGACACTGTGACGCTGATAGCCGTGGGTGGCCATATTCCGCAGCACGTCCGCAGCGCGGAATTCTCGGAAATCGCGCGTGTATTGAAGCCCGGGGGAAAGTTGCTAATGACAGAGGGTGAAGTGATAACTCAAACGCTGGGACATCTTTGGAGGCACTTCTCGTTTGCGCTTATCGGCAAGAGAGATATGGATAACGAGCGCGGAATGGAGGAGGGCGAGCAGTACTGCATGCCATTTAATGAAATCATGGATTACTTGAATACCCCGCCACTGAAAGTTATTGAGCGAGTAAAGTTTATGTGGGGTCTGAATAATCTGTATATTGCGTATAAGTCGTTTGCCTAATGCGAGTTATTCAAAGAGGACTCCTACGCGATGGAAATAACGATTAAAGACTATCTATTACATGGCGTGTTTGTTTTCAGCTACGGATGGGTAAAGTACATACCTTCCCCCTTGGGTAACTGGCTTAGATGGCTTGCGGTTCGCCCCTTTCTTCTCGCCTGCGGAAAACTTCGTATATATGAAGGTGTGACCTTTTGGTACCCGTATCGGATCAAGATTGGGGAAGATGTGACATTAAATGAATGGGTCTTTCTTTCCGGATTCGGTGAGCTTGCTATTGGAGATAATGTTCGAATTGGTCATCGTGTTTCTATAATTACTTCTGATCACATATACACCGATATTTTTACTCCGATATTTAGGCAGGGGCTGTCTGCGGCACCCGTTCTCATCGAAGATGATGTCTGGATCGGCTGTAATGCAACTATTCTAAAGGGGGTAAGGATTGGTCGCGGTGCAATTGTTGCAGCCGGTGCGGTAGTTACTAAGAATGTTCCGCCATTGGCAATCGTAGCAGGTGTTCCTGCTTGTGTTATTTCCACGAGGAATACACTAAGCAGTGGTGGTTCATGAGTTCTGATCCAAATAGATTATGTGTATACGAAATTGACTCCAGCCATGATGAAATCATTCGTTGGAATAATTTTGTAACTACAAATAAAGGCACTTATTGCCACCGATATGAGTGGCGCGACGTCCTTAGGACTGCATATAAGCTCAGAACCCACTATTTGGTGATTGCTCAAGCGGGAATTTGGGTGGGGATCTTGCCTGTTGCGGTTTCCCCTGGAATAGGCTCGCGTAAAGCGATCTCCCTCCCGTTTTGCAATTATGGAGGGCTTCTGGTTGGTGGGGCAGTAGACAAGAAACTTGTCCGTGTTGCCACACTGGATTTTTTGCAGGGTATCGGATTGCGCCACCTGGAAGTGAGAGAGTTCGGTCGTGCTGGGGAGCGCCCTACGTCCAGCGAGGTCACCATGATACTCCCGCTTCCCGCGCAAGCAGAGTTATTATGGAAAAGCATTGGACAGCGGGCGAGAAATAAAATTCGCAAAGCAGAACGTTCTGGCCTTGAGGTTCGGTGGGGGCGAGAGCAGATAATGGATTTGTACGAAGTCTATACTCAAAACATGGGCCGTTTGGGTACCCCTGTGCACGCGTTGGCTTTTGTTGATGCAATTCTTCTTGCTTTTGGCGGGGCTGCGGACATTGTGACTGTCCGACGAGGAAATCGTGCGATCGCTGCGATGTTAGTGCTTAAATTTTACGATACATGGGCGAATCCATTTGTTTCCAGTTTAATTGAATTCAAAAACCTATACCCTAATATGTTGCTATATTGGGAGGCGTTAAATAAAGCTATTTCCGCTGGAGCGCGACAGTTTGATTTCGGTCGGAGCCAGAGAGATTCTGGGGCCTATAAGTTCAAACAACATTGGAAGGGTACAGAGGTTCCGTTGGATTATCATTCTTATGTAGGCGGCATTAAGGTGACTTTCGCATCTACAGAGAGGTACCGTGGCAGTAAGGCGGCGATATTTTCGAAGATATGGTCAAGATTGCCCAGCAGCTTTCAGCGTATGCTCGGCCCGAAAATAAGGCGATATATCCCATGAGTATCCAGCATCAACACTTCCTTACCTTCGATGTAGAGCACTGGTTTGAAGGGTATCGCTACCGAAAACTAGAAGGATGGGAAGGCATCGCCCCGCGAGACCATATTACTGTTGAGCGGCTCTTTGATTTGTTGGCTGTATATGACCGGAAGGCAACGTTTTTTTTTACCGGTCGTTTCGCAAAAGATTTCCCATGGCTAGTAAAGAGATGTGATAACTTAGGCCATGAAGTGGCATCGCACTCTTATGATCATCGAGTTATCACGCGCATGGCTGGCGAAAAAGAGTTTCGTGATGATTTGCGTGCTTCGCTCAATATTCTTACGGATCTTTGTGGGAAACCAGTTCTAGGCTATCGCGCCCCAAAGTGGTCGGTAAACTCGGAGAATCAGAAATGGGTGTTATCGACTCTCGCCGAAGAGGGTCTAGTTTATGACAGTAGTTTTTTCCCCACTCCCAGTGGGGGAGAGGCTCGGCGAAACGGAAAGCCGATGATGATCGAACTGTCAGAAAAAAGCCAGATAATTGAGATTCCCGCCTCTAGTTATAGGCTCGGGGCATGGAGCGTTCCCGTGGCCGGTGGGTTGTATTTCCGTGCTTTTCCGGCCTGGATGACATTGCAAATGTTGAGACAAAAAGAGCTACGAGGACATTGTGGCATGGTGTATCTGCATCCTTATGATTTTGATAAGAATATTCCGAAGATTACCGGTGGGGGAATACTTTTTCGTCTGTTTCGTACTTACGGAGTAGGTAAGGCCTGGGAGCGACTAGAACGATTATTGAGGCTTAAAAAATTTACAAGCATTTCGAGTTGGATAGTATCAAACAACAGAGATCTCCCCCGGGTCACTATTGGAAGTCTCGGGGACTGAGTTTCTGTTAGACCCAAAGCCATTTGGTAATCATTCCTTAGGCTAGATTGGGAGTGTTCAAGGGGTCAGTGCAACACCGACACTTTTGGTTCCAAGATCGGGAGATTGCAATGAAGAGTATTTGCGGGCCAATGACCCCCAAGAGAAAGTCGAGAATTTAGGAGCTTTGGCAGCGACGAAGGCTTATAAGTTTTATTGCTGCAGACATCGACAAGCCGCCGGCAACGGTTTTTCTTATTTTCTCTATCCCGGCGGAATCGAGCTGAGAATGCGAATCGGTCGCCCGGACCCATTGTCGCTAGATGAGCGAGACCTTATATCCCGTGGTCTTTCGGGGGGGGGTTGCATGAGGGTAATTGTCAAAGATCTTAACTGGGCAGCGTCCTCGGTAACCATCCCCTTTTAGTTAGGGACTACATATTGGGTGTAGCCCGATAGTTGGTTTAAGAAAAGATGCGTAGTTTAAACAATAACAATTTAAGGACACCAGTTGAATAGTGCAGCAAAGTCTCTCAGACCTGTTTTATATTCTCTCACTGCGACTCTGATATTTTTATTGATTGTTTATCACCATACGTTCGCTCCCACTTCACCGTCAGACCCGCTACATTACGTTTCCGCAGCGCTACATCCAGAGGGAGGATTCGCTTACCCCGACCGGATTCTACTGTGGTACGCACTTCGCTTGATATTCTCTATTGGGGTGCCAGCAGAATTTGTTGGGGCAGTTACGACCGTATTGCAAACGGGCCTCGTTCTGATTATCACCACTTATTGGCTTTATAAAAGGCATGGAAGCCTTTCGGCAACCGTTTTTTCAACAATGTTCTTTTTGGGCCCATCGTGGATATCAATCTCGTCATATACATATCCTGCTCAAGGTCTTACCTTAGTATTAATTCTTGTCGCAATTTTCCTTATCCACTTTGAAAATACGGAGTCAAAAAGGGCCACGATACTTGGATTTGGTTTTATTTTGGCGACGTTATCGAAAATACAAGGCGCAGGTATTCTAATTTACTTGCTCCTCCACTCTCTAAGGATGCGGCGTAGGTTCCTTTTCTATTCCTGGTTCTTGCTATCGGCGCTTACGTCAGTAGCTATTTTGGTAATGTTTATCACTCTAATAGACAATAATGCACTTGTTACGTCTGTAACAAACTATGTTCAAGACGGACACCTTAAAGGCCAGCTTCAAGGAAGAGCTGATGGTAGCTTCCCAAAGTTTTACGCACTTCTGCTGGAGCCAACTATTTTCCTTGCGTTCTTAGGCTTGTTAGCTCCGGCGATACAGAACACAAAGACGCGTGATGTGCAGGTCATCGCATTGATTGGGCTTTCACAGTTGTTTTTTTTAATAACGATTTACTTGTTGACTCAGCGTGGCGGGCCTATAATCTTGAATTACTTCCTTGATAGCATCACTCTGGGGCTCATTGCCTTTTCTATCTACATAAAGGAGGCGATAAGACAGAATAATTTAGTATTCCCGGAGTGTGTCAGAAACTTTGGATTTAAGGAAGGACTGCTGTTAACAATCACAGCCGGGTTGTATGTCTTGTGTGCCGGATTTTTGGTAAGCCAGCCCGGTGTTCTGTATCTGTCTAACCTTCGAGGGTTTAGCTCCGACTTTTTTATTTTTTTAATTTCCGGCACTCTCTTTATAATCTCTTGTTATGTCATCTTCCGCTACAGAAAAACGAGGTGTTGGGAGGGAAGCGCAGCATTAACGATTGCAATCGGTTTTATATTTCTTGGGGGTAGTCACGGCGTCTCTGACTCAAAATTTAGAGCGTCTGAGGCGAATTGGTATCATTCAATCGCTAGAAACATAATAAATGCAGATAGGCTAACAGGGCGTCTCGTGGTTTATTTGCCGAGCGAATACGACGAAACTGATGTCTCAGCTCGCATTGAGGATTTACTACAGAACTTTCACCAAGATAAAAATCTAAAAAACTTTATCATTGTTTCTCAGCGACCAGAGGGAGTGTCGCGAGTACTATTACCGAGTAGAAGTGCGTTAGATTATGATGTACGTAGGATTAGGTTTAGTTTGGAAGACTATTAGTAGAAAAGTGCTCGACACATTCTGTAAGGGAAGCGTATTGAGCTTATGTACCTTTTGAGAACTATTCCCATGGAAAGCGTAAAGAGATAACAGTGAAGGTCTGGATTTTACAAACGGGAGAACCGATACACACTGATCCCGGGAATCCGCGTCCGATGAGGGCCATGAACTTGACAAACGCTCTCGTGAAATGTGGTCATGAGGTCACGCTATGGACCTCCTCATTTTATCACCAAGAAAAACGTCATCGGTTCTGTTGCAGTCAAAAAATCAGCTTGAGTTCTCACCTGATAATCCAGCTGATTCCTTCGAGAGGTTACACCAGAAACATCGGTTTAGAGAGATTAATAGATCACGCTCAGTTATCCATTAATCTGAAAAGGGTCTTAAGCTCGGGGGTCGATGAACTGCCAGACGTTGCATTTGTTGGTTATCCGCCGATCGAGGTTGCTCATACGATGATCCGCTGGCTAGAAAAAAGAAATATCCCCACAGTCATTGACGTTAAGGACTTCTGGCCGCAGGTTTTTGTCGAAGCGTTTCCGGTTTATCTCCGTCGAATTGCTAGGGTGCTTTTGTCCCCCTACTTCTATCTTGGAAGGCAAGCAATTGCGAGAGCAAGTGCCGTTACATCAATGACGGATTCTTTTCTATCTGAGCTGATGGTATTCTCTGGTCGCCAACGTTCTCCACTGGACGGTGTTCTACCGCTGTCTCCAAAACCAAAGTTTCTCGCGCAACACGAAGAGGAGATCATTGGCCGCTTATGGGCAGAGAGGGGTCTAAATTTGTCTCATCAGCAACGCTTTATCTTTGTGGGAAGCTTGTCCAGAGCGTTCGATTTCGAGCCCCTGTACGTGGCTATGTCAAAACTTCAGGAGTTATATCCAGACGTAGAGCTTATTATTTGCGGTTCAGGTGAAGAGGAAAAAAAATTAGAAGAAAAATTTTCAAAATTTGAAAAAGTTTACTTTCCGGGTCGAATAAATAACGAAAGCATTAGTTTCCTAATGAAACATTCTCTCGCTACGTTGGCACCTTACAAGAGCACTCCAAATTTTATAAAAAATTTTCCAAATAAAATCATTGATAGCTTGAGTTATGGCGTACCAGTGATTTCGGGTCTCAGTGGGGAGGTCCAGAATTACATTCAGGAGCATAAGTTCGGAATTTTTTGTGAAGGAAGCGGGGATTCATGGTTTAAGGCTATGGTGAGTCTCATAAATGACCCGGCATTGCAGAAGCGGATGTCAGAGAGCGCTCTTTGCGTCTATGAGAAGATTTTTTCTTTTGACGTGGTCTATGGTTCGTTTGTTGAGAAATTAGAGATGATCGCAAATGCTCGATTCAAAACTAGATAAGTTTATTGAACAGTCGAGATACGACAAACGAGCACAACGCCTCAAATCTCGTTCCCGCAAAGAACTGTTGCCAGGCGCGAATGAGTTTCCCGTCTATTTGCGGGCACCTTACTTGGCCTATGAGAGACAAATTGATTCGAAGCTACCTGACTCAGGCTTAATTCTTGAACTTGCTGCTGGTCTTGGTCAATTTACTGAGAGGCTCACTCAAGGTAAGGGAACCGAAGTGGCTACCGACATTAGTTCAGAGTCTTTAAGGATTCTCAAAACGCGCTACAACGAGGTTGTCAATTTGAACACTGTTGTTTGCGATATCGAGTCGTTGGGGTTTCGCGCAGATACATTTGATCTTGTTGCAAGTGCAGGTGGCCTTAGTTATGGCGATAGCGAAGTCGTCATGAACGATATAAAACGTGTGCTAAAGCCGAACGGACACTTTATTTGTGTCGATTCTCTCAACGAAAATCCCATATTTAAGGCTAATCGCTATATTCATTACCTTAAAGGGCAGCGTACGAAAAGTACTCTAGTACGGATGCCGACAATGAGAGTGTTAGACAGGTATAAGCAGGAGTTTGAGCATGTCGAGATCTGCTTTTTTGGTGGTTTTACGTGGCTCGCGCCCGTAGTTTCGAAATTTTTTAATGCAGAAATCGCCTCTCTTTGGTTAGATTATATGGATAATTGTATCCACGTCAAAAAAATGGCTTTTAAGTTTGTAATGGTAGCGCGTAAGGGGTCTTCATGAACGATTTTATCAATGACAAACGGGCTGATGCCGATCCTTTTTATCCGCAGCTCGACATCCGCGCTCATGATGTCGATTTTTTAGAAGAATTGCTCTACTTGATGCTGCTTATACGTGCCAGCGAGCATCAAATTGCAGAGGGGCGACGGAATGGCCAGATTGGCGGCCCCGTCCATTTGGGGGTTGGCCAGGAGGCGATTGCTGTTGGGGTTTCGAAAGCCATTAAGAATACTGATATGGTCTTCGGAGCTCATCGCTCTCACGCGCACTTGTTAGCGCTAGGTTCCGATTTACGCGGGCTCTTCGCCGAAGTTCTTGGGAAAATAACAGGTCATTCAAGGGGTATGGGGGGGTCAATGCACTTATGGGACTCTGCGGTAGGATTTCATGGGTCCGTACCAATCGTAGCGGGTACTGTTTCTTTAGCGGTCGGAGCGGGTATGGCTGCTAGATTAAGGAGAACAAGCGATATTTCGGTTGTATATCTAGGAGATGGGGCATGTGAGGAGGGTGTTGTCCATGAATCCTTAAATCTTGCTTCAATTCAAAAGGATCCAGTTTTCTTTGTCGTCGAGAATAACTTTTTTGCAAGTCACATGCATATTTCAAACCGGCAACCGAAAGATAGGGTTTCTAGATATGCATCGGCTCATGCTATTCCTTACAAAGTGGTGGACGGGAACAGCGCGCTCGATGTTTACTCTGCGGCAATGGAATTGGTATCTAGGGCTAGACAAGGCGATGGACCTGTCTTTTTAGAGGCAATTACTTATCGTTGGTATGGTCATGTTGATTGGAGAGAGGATATTGATGTCGGAGTCAATCGCTCCCAGGCTGAGGTAAGCCAATGGCGGACGAAAGATCCAGTACATCGCTTGCGCGAAGGTATGTTGAATGCAGGAATATGGTCTGAAGAGCAAGACCTGACGCTTGAGAGCAAGGTGTCAAGCGAGATCTCAAAGGCCTGGGCAGCAGCGTTGGCGAGTCCGTATCCGGATGCGAAAGCCCTCATGACATGCGTCTATTCAATTGAATAATCGAGTTGAATCTTCGGGCACGAGTCAATACAGCTACGGAACAGCAATCCGGGCTGCTTTTGAGTATTTGCTCGACAAATATCCGGAAGTTTTTGTGATCGGTCAGGGCCTTTGGAGTCCATGGTATGTCGGGAATTCCATGACAGATCTAGATAAAAAGTACGGCGCCGAACGTATCATCGATACACCCGTATCCGAGTCCGCCTGTACTGGCGCTGCAGTTGGTGCCTCGTTAGTAGGTATGAAACCAATTGTTGTTCATCCCCGCATGGATTTTATGTTGTACGCTATGGATGCAATTGTTAATCAAGCTGCAAAATGGTCGCATATGTTTGGTGGGCAGGCGCACCCC
>JACCDM010217031.1_pt1 | contig 13514 bp, 14 predicted proteins | sample 7445851 | NCBI WGS metagenome assembly JACCDM01 (sample SAMN15323438, study PRJNA562643) | freshwater metagenome | isolation source: river surface water | place: USA:Blue River Watershed | collected 2017-08-16
GATGAAAGAGAAAGTATTCGAATAGATAAAAATCCAAATCCTGAGTTAAAAGTAAAAGCAAAAAAAATACTAAATGGTGAAATTTGTTATTTTAGTTCGGAATGGAAAAACTTAGGTAAAGATTATAATTGGATTACCAACCCTGAAGCGAATTATCAATATGACATATCCAAGCATTGGTCTGAAATAAATGATTTTGACCCATCGAATGGAGACATTAAATATGTATGGGAAAAATCTAGATTTAATTATTTGCTAACAATAATGCGTTATGATTACCATTTTAATGAAGACCATGCAGCATTTGTATTTTGTGAAATTGAAAGTTGGATAGATGCTAACCCAGTAAATCAAGGACCTAATTGGAAATGTAGTCAAGAAATTTCATTGCGTTTATTTAATTGGATGTATGCACTGACTTTTTATAAAAACTCAACTGCATTAACAGAATCATTATGGAGTAAGATTCAAAAAGTTATTTATTGGTCATTACATCATACATATCATCATATTAATTTTTCTAGAATTGCTGTTAGGAACAATCATGCTATTACTGAAACATTAGCATTAACAGTAAGCGAATTATTATTTCCTTTTATTCCAGAAACAAAAAAGTGGTCTAAAGAGGGAAGAAAATGGTTAGAGCAAGAAATAGACTATCAAGTATATGAGGACGGTACATTTTTGCAATTTAGCATGAATTACAACAGGGTTTTGGTACAGTTACTTTCTTTGGGTATAGCTATTACTGAAAAAAACAACCAGCCTTTCTCAGATAAGTTTTATTTTAAAGCATATAAAACATTAAATTTTTTATACCAATGTGTGCAAGAAGAAAATGGATTTTTGCCAAATTATGGCGCAAATGATGGCGCACTATTTTTTCCATTATCAGAAAATCAATATAGAGATTATCGTCCGCAACTGAATACGTTACATTTAATATTAACAGGAAAAAAATTGTTTCAAGAAATAAAAATTCAAGAAGATTATAAATGGGTTCAAACAGTAAACAGCCCAAAGCATAATTTTAATAAATTAACACAAAAAAAAGGAGTTATTTCATTTAAAAATGGTGGATATTACATTTGTCGAACAGAAACGTCTTTTACATTTATAAGATGCGGAAGTCACAAAGACAGACCTTCTCATGCAGACAATTTACATGTTGATGTATGGGTAAAAGGAAAGAATATTTTAAGAGATTCTGGAACATATAAATATAATACGGAAAATGAAATTGTAAATTATTTTACAGGCACCAAAGGACATAATACAGTAGTAGTCAATAATGAATCACAAATGTTAAAAGGTAGTAGGTTTATTTGGTTTCATTGGTCTCAATGTATGGCCGCTGAATGGACTGAAGATAAGGAGTATTATATTTTTAGCGGAAAAATAAGTGCTTTCAGACATTTAAATAAGAAAGGAGCACATAAACGAACAGTAAAAGTTTCAAAAGAAGAGAATATTTGGTACGTAAATGACATAGTGGAAAATTTAGATACTTATGCTAAAAATCAAATATGGCATTATGATGATGCAATAATGAATTTTACTACTCACGACAATAAGTACTTAAATGTAGAGTCATTAAATTCTAGTTTTTACGGTCAAAAAGAGGTTGGTAGAGCAATTTCAATTCCCTTTAATACAAAAGTGGAAACTAAAATAGAATATTCAACTGAAAAAGTATGAAAATATTGCTCCTACACCAATATTATTTAGAAGATGACGATCATGGAGGCTCACGTTGGAATGAAATAACCAAACAATGGGCCGAAGAGGGACATCAAGTGCAGGTTATTGCAGGCATGATGCATTATACTTCTAGTGAAAAAAGGAGCGAGTATAAAGGAATATGGTTTAAAAGGAAAAAACAAGGGTCAGTAAATGTAATGCGATGCCATGTTTCGGAATCCTATAACGCCAATTTTGTGGGAAGACTTTGGGCCTATTTCACTTTTGTTTTTTCCAGTATTTGGGCAGGTTTGTTTAAAGTAAAAGGCAAATATGACGTAATTATTGTTACTTCACCACCATTGTTTATTGGTATTAGTGGGTATCTTATCTCTTTATTCAAACGTATTCCATTTGTTTTTGAAATTAGAGATTTATGGCCGGAGTCCGCTATCGATACAGGAGTAGTAACCAGTAAAGTAATTATAAAATTAGCTTATTCGTTAGAAAAAATTATATATAAAAATGCTTCATTAATAAATGTTTTAACACCAGCTTTTTTAGACACACTAGTCTCTAAAAAAGGAATTGCTCAAGAGAAAATAATTTTTATACCTAATGCTTCCGATTTTTCACTTTCTGATGATTTGGTTCAAAATTTTGATGTAAATAAATTTAAAGTAGAAAATGAGTTAGAAAATAAATTCATAATCACTTATGTCGGGGCACATGGTGTTGCAAATTACTTGGATCAAATTTTAGAAACGGCTCAATTATTGAAAGATACAAACGTTTTGTTTTTACTAATTGGTGAGGGAATGGAAAAATCTCGATTGGTAAAAAAAGCCTCAAATGAAAATATTCAAAATGTCCGCTTTATTAATCCTGTTCCAAAAGCAGAAGTTTTTAAGTATATTTTAGCCTCCGATATGGGTACCTCTGTATTAAAAAATGTTGAAACTTTCAAAACGGTATATTCTAATAAAACATTTGATTATATGGCATGCAAAAAACCAATTTTAATGGCTATTGATGGTATTTCTAGAGCATTGGTGGAGCAAGCAGATGCAGGTGTTTTCGTGCAACCCGAAAATCCAGAGGATTTTGGTAGTAAGATACGATTTTATTTGACAAATCCGGAAAAAATTAAAATACAAGGCGAAAATGGATATGCTTATGCTAAACAAAATTTTAATAGATCCATCTTAGCATCTAAATACCTAGTTTATATTTCGAAAATTGTAAAATAATAAAGAGGCATCAGTTTAAGTATATTTGGTATAGGAGTTCATTCTAAGGTTGTAATTGATGTTGCTAAACTTATTGGAATTTCTATATCAAGTTTTTTTGATGACAACCCGTTGAGTTATAACACTGAATTTTGCGTTTTAAAAGTTATCTGATTAACTGTGGATTTTTAGAAGGAAATGCAATTATCGCAATTGGTGATAAGAAATTGCGTAAACTCTTTTTTGAAAGGGTTTCGAAGACTTCTTGGCAATATATTATATATCTATCAGCGATAATTTCTAAGGATGTAGTGATTGGGGAGGGTTCTGTTATAATGGCTGGAGCAATTATACAAACTGGAACTAAAATTGGTAAACATTCAATTATAAATACATGAGCATGTATCGATCATGATTGTATAATTGATGGTTTTGTACATATAGCTCCTATCTTTGGCTTGGCTGGTGGAGTTTCCGTTGGAGAAGGAATTTATTCCCCCCGAAAGTCAAAAACAATTAAAAGGATAAATTTTGATTTTTGGGGTAATGAAAATAAGTCGATTCAATGAGGGCCAGATCATCAAGGCCATAAAGGAGCACGAGGGTGGCCGCAAGGCCGAAGACATCGTGAGGGACCTTGGGATCAGCCAGGGGACCTTTTACAAGTGGAAGCAGAAGTACGGTGGCATGGAAGCCAGTGACGTCAAGCGTTTAAAAGACCTAGAGCTCGAAAATAGCCGTCTGAAGCGACTTCTTGCCGACACCATCCTTGACAAAGAGATCCTAAAGGACGTAATCGAAAAAAAAGGCTGGTGCCCGACGAGCGGAGGGAGCTCGTCACGATGATTCTAGTGCGCTTTAGCATCAGCCTTCGTCGGGCCCTTGCCTTAATGAATCTTGCACCAAGCATGTACTACTACCGTCGCAAGCGGGACGACCAGCCAGCACTTGAGCTGATGCGCGCCTATGCCGACGAGAATCCAGCTCATGGACAGGACATGATGGCTAAGGTCTTTAACAAGACACACGGCTGGAATCACAAGAAGACCGAGCGGCTCTATGCCAAGCTCAAGCTAGCTAAGCTTCGCAAGAAGCGCTTACGCCGTCTGGTGCAAGTGAAAGAGCCCCTGATGCAGCCCCTAGCGGCCAATGAGTGCTGGAGCATGGACTTCATGAGCGACAGCTTAATGGACGGTAGCAAGCTGCGCGTACTCAATGTGATTGACGACTACAATCGGCAGTACCTAGGATTTGACATCGGCAGATCGCTACCGGCACCGAGGGTAACACGCGCCTTGGATGACTTTATTGACTTCCACGGAAAGCCCAAACGCATCCGCATAGACAATGGACCGGAATACACAAGCCACCACATGCAGCTTTGGGCAAAAGACAAAGAGATCGAGCTGCAGTTTATTCAGCCGGGTAAGCCAACACAGAATAGCATTATAACTTAAATTTGACCTAGAAAATAAAAAAACTAACCATGTACAAAACTTGCATCAAATCATTACTTGACTATTTGATTTCATTGTTTGCTTGCATGTTGGCACTGCTTCCTTGCGTGGTTATTATTTGTATTCTTAGAATGGCGTATGGAAGTGGAGGAGTATTTTTTACGCAGCTTAGGCCAGGGAAAAATGAAGTGATTTTCAAGTTAGTGAAGTTCAAAACTATGAATGATCAACGGGATGCTGATGGTAACCTTTTACCAGATGCGGAGCGATTAACGGGCATTGGTAAAATCATTCGTAAGGCTTCGTTGGACGAACTGCCACAATTATGGAATGTTCTGAAGGGAGATATGAGTCTAGTTGGTCCACGCCCTCTACTAGTTCAATATCTTCCATTGTATACGGCGGAACAGAAGCGCAGACACCAAGTTAGGCCTGGAATTACCGGATGGGCACAAATAAATGGCAGAAATGCAATTAGCTGGCAAGAAAAGTTCAGGCTTGACGTATGGTACGTTGACAATGTTTCTTTTTTAGTGGATTTAAAAATTATCTTCCTTACCATTAAAAAAGTTGTTATAAGTGAGGGAATTTCAGCACAGGGGCAAGCAACAGTCAGTGCATTCAACGGGGCAAATTAATGTCAATTTAATATAGTAATTATGAAAACTTTACCAAATGATTTCATCTTGGCGTTTGCAGATGCCATAGAAAGAGATGCGGCCAATATGAATGCCGAGGATAACTTCAGAGACTATGAGGAATGGGATTCAATAGCTTTACTTTCTTTAGTAGCAATGCTTGACGACAATTATGGGGTGAATATCCCGAGAGAGATTTTTGAACGGCTTGAAACTGTTCAAGATTTGATAAATCAGGTTAATAAGGATTAACGCGCTAACCATGGCAAAATTAGAATTTAAGGATGTTGGTGTTAAGGCTATCGCTGCCTGCGTACCCAAAAACATAAAAGAAAATGATCAACTGAAGGAACTATTGGGTACTGAGGAGCTTGAAAAAGTATTAAAGAACATTGGCATTAGAGAAATGAGACAAGTTTCTGAAAGTGTAACCCCTTCCGATTTGTGTTGTGCCGCGGCGGAAAGAATTTTTCTTGACAACGATGTTAGCAGGGATGACATAGATATTGTTCTTTTTCTATCCCAGAATGGGGATTTTAAGATACCTGCAACATCTCCTTCAATCCAACATCGTTTAGGATTGCCAACAACAACTGCCTGCTTGGATTTGACGCTGGCATGCTCAGGCTATATTTACGCTTTATCCACCGCTTATGCCTACGCAAGCATACCTGGTATAAAAAATGTCCTTCTACTTGTTGGAGAGACGTTTTCTCAAATTGTATCGAATAAAGACAAGGTAAATGCACCGCTGTATGGTGATGCGGGTACAGCCACTCTCGTTTCGAAGGGAGATTTTGGGTCATCCGTATTTCAGCTATATTCAGATGGATCAGGAGCAGATGCTATTAAAATTGAAGCGGGAGGTGCTCGATGTCCTGCGAACAGTGATACCGTACTGCCAAAAGAAAAAGAAGATGGTAATATCCGCACAGGACATCAACTTTATATGGATGGTTTGGAAGTTTTTAATTTTACTTTGAAAGTAGTGCCTAAAAGTGTTAAGGATGCATTATTAGAAAAAGGTGAAAATATAGATTCTATTGACTTTTTCGTTTTTCACCAAGCCAATCGCTTTATGATTGACTTTTTCGCTAAAAAGCTAAAAATCCCGACGGACAAGGTGCCAATTTCTCTTGACACATTTGGAAATGTCAGCTCAGCTACAATTCCTCTAACGTTGGTATCTCGATTAAAAAATGATTTAATTGACACAAATAAAAAAGTACTAATGAGTGGATTTGGGGCGGGGTTGTCTTGGGGTACAGCTGTATTGGAATTGAATAGACCTGTAGTGTCAGATTTGGTTGAATTATGATGAGATTTCACCATATTGGGATTGCAGTAAATAATATGAAGGCAGCTATTACTTCCTATGAAGCTTTAGGGTATTCCAAATCCTCTGAAATTATTGAAGATCCTATCCAAAAGGTACAGCTATGTTTTTTGAACAAGGAAGAATCGCCAACATTAGAGTTAGTTTCTGCCGTTACCATAGAAAGTCCTGTTGCCAACATTTTAGCAAAAGCTGGACCTTCTCCTTATCATAATTGTTTCGAAGTAGATGATATAGTTGAATCTGTTGTTAATTTGAAACAGTGGGGCTACAGAAGGCTGAGTGCCATAGTCCCAGCAATTGCTTTTGGAAACAGAAGAATTTGTTTTTTATACCATAAGGAACTTGGACTCATAGAACTACTCGAAAAAACACTCAAATGAATTTTTACGTCTATCGAAATTTTACACTTGAAAATCTATTTACAGGATGGGATTCATCATTTAGCGGATATTCAGATATAGCCCACGTGCCAGAGGATGCCGCCAACTATGTTTGGTTTTATTTACCAGCAATAAATTTGAATAGTTTGGAATTGGCGAGTGAAGTGCTTGATTTTAAGTCGCGACTAGACTATTTACTCACCAGGATACCGCGAAGCAAGCGTTTCTTAATATTTACGCTAGATTGTATATTTGAGTTCAAAGGGGAATCGTCTTCAACTTTGGTTGAAGATGCTATTAACGATTATAATGCCCATCTGTTTGATTTGGCGAGTAAGAATTTGAATGTGAAGGTCATAGACTTTAAGAGTTTCATCGCTTCAAATCGTAATGAAATATTTGATTGGAGATTTTATTACATATCACAATCTCTGATAAATCCGAAGCTTAACACAACGTTTGCATCTTGGTTTCAAAAACAGATAGATGCAATTAATGGAAAGCGAAGAAAGTGCTTAGTGTTAGATTTAGATAATACGCTTTGGGGCGGAATTCTAGGTGAAGATGGATTGGAGGGTATTCAATTGGGTAATACATATCCGGGAAAAGCGTATTATGATTTTCAAATCGGTTTAGTGCAAGCGAAGGATAACGGTGTATTATTAACGCTATGCAGTAAAAACAACGAATCTGATGTTTTGGAATATTGGGAAAAGCACCCTGGTAAAGTGCTAAAGCAAAATCATGTTGCTGCCCATCGTATCAATTGGCAAGATAAGGCCACAAATATTCGTGAATTAGCAGAGGAATTGAATATAGGGTTGGATAGTATGGTTTTTATAGACGATAATCCAGCTGAAAGAGAACGTGTGAAGCAAGAGCTCCCTATGGTTGCAGTCCCTGATTTTCCAAAACAACCATATTTACTTCCACAGTTTTTGAAGGAGGTATACCAAGAGTATTTTCAGATATATCAACTTACTGCTGAAGACAAGAGAAAGACTGATCAGTATATTGCAAATGCAGAAAGAAAAGTATTTAGTCAGTCTTTTAATAATGTAGATGAATATTTAGCGAGTCTTTCCATGGTGTTAAAGGTCTTCACAGCTGACGAATACAGCATTCCAAGGATAGCACAAATGACACAAAAGACCAACCAGTTCAATTTAACGACACCTCGTTTGTCTGAACAGGATGTTTGGAATTATGTCCATTCTGGAGCTATGGTTAATTGTCTAGGGGTGAAAGATAAATTTGGAGACAATGGAATTACAGTGGCCTCGATAATTTCAATTGAAGATAAGTTGGCAAGCATTGATGCTTTTTTACTTTCATGTAGAATTTTGGGAAGAGATATTGAAAAAGCGTATCTTTTTCATTTGATAAACGATCTGCAAGAAAGAGGAATTAAAACAGTGCAGGCTACATACATTCCTACAGCAAAAAACAAGCAAACTGAGATGTTTTATGAAAATTGTGGCTTCAGTCTTCAGAAAGAAGTAAATGGAATTAAACTATATCATAAGGAGCTTGGTAGTAAAATTGAAATTAAACCTTATTATAGATTTGAAATATGAAAAGTGAAGAAGTATTCAAATTGATGGCCGAAACATTCAAAGTGGAAAGGTCGGTATTGAACAAAGATACCAGTCAAAAAAATCTATCAGAATGGGATTCATTGAGACACCTGAATCTCATTGTAGCATTAGAGGATGAATTTGAAGTGAACTTCGAGCCAGAGCAAATTTCTAAAATGACATCGTTCGCATCAGTGATTGAAGAGTTAAGAAAATCCGAGACATGATTTCATTGATCAATAAACGAATAGTAGTTACTGGAGCTTCTTCAGGAATTGGAGCTGCCACGGCGGAGCTGTGTGCGTTACTCGGTGCAAAAGTGCTTTTGCTGGGACGTGACCAACGCAAGCTTACTCAAGTTCGTTCTCGTTTAAGTGGAGAAGGACATGTTGTAATGGCGATTGATTTAACACGTACTGATTTATTGGAGGAGAATCTGTCAGCACTACTTAAGTCATATGGTCCAATTGATGGAATGGTACATTCAGCAGGAATGGAAATGACCCGACCGCTGAAAATGCTTAAACCAAACAACCTCCATGAGGTATTTGAAATAAATGTGATAGCAGGGCTTAATCTAGCTCGAATATTAACAAAATCAGGTAATTGGAGTTCTGAAGGTGGAAGCATAATATATATTTCCTCTATCGTGGGAGAAGTTGGCCAACCCGGAAAAATAGGCTACAGTGCAAGCAAGGGAGCTTTAATAGCCGGTGCAAGATCTATGGCTTTAGAATTGGCCAGCAAGAAAATCAGGGTAAATAGCATTTTGCCTGCTATGGTTCGTACTCCAATGTCTGAGAAATTGTTGGATTCACTTTCAAAAGAAGTGCGAGAAAATATAGAAAACATGCACCCGCTTGGTATAGGGTCGGTTGAAGATGTTTCGAACGCGTGTGTGTTTTTGCTTTCAGATGTTTCTAAGTGGATTACAGGTACGGCAATGATTGTTGATGGTGGTTATTCAGCAATGTGAATATGAAAAATTTAATTCTGATAGGTGCAGGTGAATGGGGTTTAGAGGTTTGGTCATGGATAAGAGACGCAAAAGGGTATGGTGTGGAGTTCAGATTTAAAGGATTTTTAGATTCCAAATTGAAAAAGTTTGATGAGGGATTTTTCTGTCAAGAACCTATTTTAGGCTCGGTATCCGAATATGTTATTCAAGAGGATGATGTATTTGTTTGTACGATTGCAGACACTTCATCGAAAATCAAAGAGGTCAGTGCTATGTTATCTAAAGGAGCACGCTTTATAAATTTAATTCACAATTCGGTTATAGAATTTAAAAATGTATACTATGGATCTGGTGTCATTGTTTCACCAAATTGTGTAATTAGCAACAACTCCAAAATTAGATCACATGTTTCAATAAATTTGTTTTGTTCAATTGGGCATGATACGATCATTGGTGAATTTTCTGTTCTTAGTAGTCACTGCGATATAACGGGAGGTGTAGTTATTGGTAATGGAGTGTTGCTTGGGAGTCGGGTGTCAATTATACCAAGAGTGTCAATAATTGATGGTGCGGTTTTGGGTGCGGGTGCAGTAATAATGCGCTCTGTAAAACACAAAGGAACATATATTGGTAATCCCGCAATGAAGTTATAGTGGGACATAATCTGAGTCTCATTTTTCTCGTGAGACTCTGTTTTTGTTTCTAAATTAATATTTTGAACTCATCATTAGATGCCAAATGTGGTAATTATGCTGTTTACTTGCTGTTTTTTTTAGTTGTATATTTAATAAAATGAACTGATTTGCGTATTCTAAATATTGTCAGAATATTTGACCGGTTAATTTAGGTAATTTATGAGATTAATTCAGGGCTCGAATAGAAAGTAGTCCAAGTATGCATCCAACCACTGGATTTCTTTTATTAAATATAACGTATGACTAATCCCCAAAAAATCTGGCTTTCATCCCCCCATATGGGCACTGCCGAATTTGATTTTGTTCGCGAAGCTTTTGAAACCAATTGGATAGCTCCCCTCGGTCCGCACGTCAATGGCTTTGAAGCTGATTTGTGTGCCTATACCGGTATTAAGCATGCCGCTGCCTTAAGTAGTGGAACGGCTGCCTTGCACTTGGGTTTGATAGAGTTGGGTGTCGATGCGGGTGATGAAGTGATTTGCCAATCGTTTACCTTTTCTGCGTCGGCCAATCCAATTGTGTACCAAGGGGCAACACCTGTTTTCGTCGATTCAGAAACAGACACCTGGAACATGAGTCCTGTTTATTTGCGCCAGGCCATTGAAGATCGTATGTCCAAGGGTCAAAAAGTAAAGGCCATCGTTCCGGTACATTTGTATGGTATTCCGGCAAAAATGGACGAAATCATGGCCATTGCAGGCGAATTTAACATTCCGGTATTAGAGGATGCCGCCGAAGCTCTTGGCTCCACCCTTCATGGTAAGGCGTGCGGTACTTTTGGTATGATGGGGGTGTTGAGCTTTAATGGGAACAAAATCATCACTACTTCCGGAGGAGGGGCGCTTGTTTCGAATGATGAGTCTCTGATAAACAAAGCCCGCTTTCTGGCCACCCAGGCCCGTGACAATGCTCCGCATTACCAACACTCTCATATTGGGTACAATTACCGCATGAGCAATGTGTGCGCCGGCATTGGCAGGGGACAGATGCAGGTGTTAGACGAGAGAGTGTTGCAGCGTCGCGCCAATTATGCCTTTTACAAAAAATCCTTGGGCGATTTGCCAGGAATACTATTTGTGGAAGACCGTGAAGGTGCTTTTTCAAACCGGTGGTTGACTTGCATCTTGGTTGACCCTTTTAAAAGCGGAGGTGTTTCTCGTGATATTATTCGGGTTGCCCTGGAGGCTGAAAATATTGAGTCACGCCCTTTGTGGAAGCCTATGCACATGCAACCTGTTTTTGCAAATGCACCTTTTTTTGGAGATGGCACCTCAGAGCATTTATTCGAGCGAGGTCTTTGTCTTCCGTCAGGGTCTAACCTTGAACAGAAAGATCTTGACCGCGTGGTGCTTATTATTCGTAAACTATTTGTATCGTGAACAGTAGTTTAATAATCTCACTTTATTCCCTCCTGTTGTAGAATAATACTCCCCGAGCTTCAAAACACAGGCAAAGTTAGTTTGGTGGTGTCCCGTTTTGTTTGTCTGAAATTGGACCAAGTTGGAATAGACCGTGATGATTGGCAACGCTCTATTTATATGTGTGGCAATCGTTATTTTTAAAAATAAAATGTGGTCGTTCTAACTAATGCGTAACCTCAAGGGTACAGTGATAGATAATAACAATCCGAAATGTTAATGGATAATCGTCGCGCTAGTTTATGTAAAGTGTGATGTGATTGCGACATATTTAATTAGATGCCCCGTTCATCTCATGCTCATGTAGGGCTGAGTTGAGCGGGGTTCCGTTTTTATCGCATTATTAGTGCGTGAAATTGAAAGTTAACAATATGAATATCAATGGTTTGTAATTTGCGTTCAATGTCGTCTGCAATTGAAAATATGTCGACTTCAGGTGTCGGTGTTTATGCGAATCCAATACGGTATGAATACCGACCTACTTTTTCATGTGCTATTGGATATGTGGGTACATAGCTCAGTCATCTGGTTTCTCTAGGGACAAGCAAATCAATGTTGGGTCGAGCATCTCTTAGATGAGATGACCAAAAATTGTCTTGCGACATAAGCTTCTATTGATTTCATGTCGGCATTGATGTTGGTGGTTTCGATTAAATGCCGACTGGGTGCCATTGATGGTTGGTGAATCTTGAAAGTATAGTTATATGTCATATTACTTTAAAAGTAGAGTATTTGTACATATAGAAAATTTGTTTTTATATTTGTGCCAACATGAGTGAAGCGCTAAACTTCGATGTAGTTGACCAGAAGTGGTTGTTGAGCAAAATATCCTCTGAAGAGGGGATGCTGGAATTCGTATCCTTTATTGATGGACTGTATGAGCCGCGCTTCACGTTAAAGCAGGCGGGTATTAAAAAACAAGACTTATCGTACTGGAAGCATGAAGGTTTATATGAAAACCGTACAGGTGCTGAAGGACGTGAATGGACACGTTTAAGCTTCTTTGATTACATATGGCTCCGCCTTGTGGTGGAGCTCCGCAAGGTCAATGTTCCGATAAAAAGCATCGCTGAACTCCGCAGCCAACTCTTCACGATGAGTGATGAGGGTATTAAGATGATCATGGATCAGCGAAAGAAGAGCTATGATGAGGTGTCGCTGCCCACGGAAGTGAAAGATCGTATTGAACATGAAATCCAGACCCAGGGAGATCTGTTTTTCTCCATGTTTAAAAAGTATTTTTCAAACTTCTCGTTTTTGGTCTTAGGGCTTATGATTGAGCGCCGTAGGCTTGTGCTGACATATACCCCTGACGGGCGGTTTCACTTTTTAGCACCTAATGAGATTTATGAGGGTGATCAACGTGAGCTTTTCCTCAGCCTTTGCGATCAGCCTCATGCATCGGTTCCGCTGCACAACCTCATGTCCGAGTTTTTTGTAAATCCCTTTGTGGCCACCAAAGAATGGCAGCGTGTATTTGGCCTTACGCCAACCGAGCTGAAAATTGTCGAGGCCGTTCGGGAAAAGGGCAATATCGAAGTGCGGGTTAAGCTCAGGCCCGACAAGGGTGGCTACCTGCTCATGGAAACCCTGAAGCACCAAAGTGTGGAGGCCTCACTGAGAGAAATTGACCTCATCATTAAAAGTGGAGGATATAAAAACATCTCGGTCAAATCCGAAAATGGATCCATTATGGTCTTTGAGGTGCTGACCAAGCAAAAAATCTAATAAATAACCTTTTACGGACTGGACGCCCCAGCCTCATGTATAGAACCAACGACGCGCCACGAAAGACCTTCGGGTTCCGTCATCAAAACAAAATTCAATATGTCACTAAGAATCATAACCGTCACCCCTGAAGACCTTGAAGAACTGGTTACTCGAGTGGTGCGCACCGAAATGGAGCAGCTTTACCAAAACCCTTTTATTGGTGGGACGTTCGAGGACGAACTATGGACTCGAAAGCAAGCCGCCAATTTCTTGGGCATCGGTGAGCAAACCATCGTCAAACTCGTCCTGGAGAAACGGCTTGTTGCTCAGCGAAGCGGTCGAAAGTACCACTTTCTCAAGAGCAGCATCATGAACTACCTCAAGGACCGAAACTAGTTTTTTGTGGGAGTGTCGTTCTCTTTGGCGCGGCCGA
>JACCDM011947581.1_pt1 | contig 13512 bp, 11 predicted proteins | sample 7445851 | NCBI WGS metagenome assembly JACCDM01 (sample SAMN15323438, study PRJNA562643) | freshwater metagenome | isolation source: river surface water | place: USA:Blue River Watershed | collected 2017-08-16
TCCGAATGTTGTTGCATGTTGTCCCACGACATCCGTTGATGACATGATAATTCATCCCAGATCCAATTTTCATCTTTACGAGCAACAACGAGGTCAATCAAGGCGACCATCTCGGATAGTGTGATTGTAGCATATACATCATTATAATTTCAATTTTTTATATAAAAAATTGAGGCATTGAGATATTGAGCTATTGAGCTATTGAGATATTGAGCTATTGAGGCATTGAGCTATTGAGGCATTGAGCTATTGAGGTACTGAGGTACTGAGCTATTGAGCTATTGAGCTATTGAGCTATTGAGCTATTGAGCGCGAATTGGACACCATTTATAATCGCCTCTAATCAATTGTATCTGCGTAAAATAAATGGAATTGAAACTCCATTCTTTATCTGGTGCTTGTCGTATATGTTCAATAGTAATGTTTCGATTTTGTGACATCGCATACCAATCCCATGGATAATCTGGGTTATTCGCAACAATATCCCATGTGATACATGGATGACGCGAGATAACATACCAATTTAATCGACGCGCAATGTCTGGATTATCGATAATAAAATCCCAAGTTAAATTAGTCTTTTCGCTCAGATGTATGCGATTTCTAAAATTCGAAATATATTTTTTAATGAATTCCATAGTTAAATCATAGCGGAAATGTATAGTTGTCCAATTCCATGGAAGTGTGTTGTTTTCATCAATATCTTTTAATGAGCATTTTCGTGATAGATTATACCAGTCCCATTTTATATCGATGTGTTCTTTAACAAACTCGATTGTTATGCATGGGTGACCTGATAGGATCCTCATATCCCATGGTTCGTTAATGTGTTCTTTAATGAAATCAAGTGATAAGTTTGGGTTAGATGATAAACATTTGTAATTTAACGGTATGTTGTGTGATAGTAAATCATTTGTAGTGATATTTGGATTTTTATGTAATAAATCCCAATTCCATGGCTTATCTTTGTTGTCCATTACTATGTCAATTGTAATAAATTTCGCTTCCGAAAGTAATGAATAATTCCATTCAATCTCAGGGTGTGATTTAACGATATCAAATGTTAAATCATGCCATAATTTATATGGATGTGTACTGCGCTGTACTAGGTTATTGTTAATCATGTATAAAGCTGTTTCCGTATCACATTCACACCAAATGTATATGTGTGTGTATGGCCAGTCTATATGTGGATATGTCATGATATATCGTGGGTCAAAATCTTTTCTAAAGGTGACTGTAGCCCACTTCCATGGTAAATCTCTGTTTTCTAGCATGTCTGTAATTTTGATACCCATATTTAATGATAAATGGTCCCAACTCCAACGTCTGAAAATATTCACACGGATAAATGGAATTGTAACATTTGGATTTCTTGATACAAAATGCCAGTTCCATCGTCGATTACGGGTTGTAGCGATTATGTCGCAAGTAATATTTTTATGCATCGACAATAATGGAATATCCCATGGCTTTTTAAGATCGCTCTCGATCATGTCCCATGTTGTGGTGGGATCACGGGACTTTAAATTATATTCAAGATTAAGAAGTGTACATTCAGACAGAACTTTTTCACGACGTTTAGATTTGGTCATTGCGCGAAAATACGGCGGCCGGTATGATGTATATAATGAATTCAATTTTTTAGATGGAATATCAAATTTAAAAAAAAAATTGAATTTTTTTTTACCATGTAGATGTTTAGGCGTCATACGCTTGAATATCTCGGATATCGTTCTGATATCCACACTCGAACCGCGTTCGGGTGTATTATAAGGTGTGATTCTAGAATCACACTCGGGCGTTTCGGCCCTTCTAAAATAAGTTCTCTCATCCAAGGGAATACTCGATTTGTCTGTTAAACAACTCATGAATAGGTAGATGTTTAATTGATTGGTCGAGTAGCCCGCTTGGATGAGGGAACTTATTTTTTATTGCAATAAAAAATTGATTTTTTTCTAACCAAGTAGATGTTAGAATGACATCTGCGGGCACTTCAATGCCTTTAAAATAAAATCATCAAATTTTGGTGTTGTCCATCTTGGTCTGTTGTATAACTTCCCAACCAGGTAGTTATTTGATTGAACAGGATCGACAACACCAAAATGTGGTGATTTTATTTTTTATGAGATCCCTTTCGTAAAAAATTGAATTCTCTTTTTACCATGTAGATGTTTAGGCGTCATACGCTTGAATATCTCGGATATCGTTCTGATATCTGGACGCTAATACGTCGTTGAAAATAAATTCTCTCATGCGAATGGACTGTTTGCGCTTCTGTTAAATGATTACCGCGTGGATAGTTACTTAATTGACAGCAAACAGTCCATTCGCATGAGAGAATTTATTTTTTTCGATTTTTATATTAGAGATGAAAACAGTAATTGACTAGATGTTTCAGATGTTTCAGATGTTTCAGATGTTTCAGATGTTTCAGATGTTTCAGATGTTTTATAGTTAAGCATCACGCATGTCATATGAAACATGACGGAACATCTAAATATCTCCAAGACATCTTTCCCGTGTCTTCTCTCTTCTCTCTTCTCTGTCTTACTGGCTAAACTATCATAGTGATTATTCAGTTGGTAAGACAGAGAAGAGAGAAGAGAGAAGACACGGGAAAGATGTATTTTTTTTAATATAAAATTGTAGAGTAAATATAAAATATTAACCAACTTTAAGGAAAATTGGGATGGATTTTCGTTATTTCGTTAACGATTATGTATCGTTATTTTCTTGATAATTTGATTGGAAACTCCAGTATTTGATTAGAAAATGATTGCGTGAAAATGATTGCGTGAAATAGGATGAATATAACATTGACAATGTTGAAGATACAAGTTGTATACCAAAAGATACGATAGGGACGCCATTTTAGAAATTTTGTATTATTCTAATATAAGATACTTTTACGCGAAGATTGATTATTAAAAAAAAATGAAATTTTAATTATCAAGTAGATGTTCAACGTGGTTAGATATACCATATTGAACATCTGAAATCATGTGGAAGACTTGCCGACGCTGCATGGTAGAATGCATATGATGAATTGCATTTTTACTTTTCAGCGTCGGTAAGTCTTCTCCATGATTTTTTTTTGATATGTAAAATACATGGTCAACATCATATAATAGTCATTAAATAGTTTAAAACAATCACGGGTTTTTCCATATTGTCAAATAAAAACTTATATATTGATATGGTATCGTCATCATATTGATAAACTTTGCCTTTGTAACCAACTTCTTTCCAATAGATATGTGGGTATTGTATCATGAACATTATTATAAATATATCTTCTTTATACAGTCTGCTTATCTTTTTGAGGCTGATATTTTTTGATTCTGGATACTTCGCTAGTTTTTTTATGAGTTTTCCGTTCGGAGGAAATTCTTTTATATTATACTTGATTGGATTGAAAAAGCTATCGAAAATATTTAGCATAATATCTTTATATCTTTCACATTCCCAGTTATATTTCGGCTTTTCAGTTGGACCATTCGGATGTTTTTTATACATCAATAATCCATAATCACATAAAAATAACTGATAGTTTGTCTTAAGTTTGTATGTTTTTTTTTGAGACCAATTGTGTAAAAATGTGGGTATTGCGATGCAATATTTGAGAATTCGATTTCTCGCCATACAGAAAATCGATAATCTGGTAATTTTTCATCATTTGGAATATGAAACACTTTCTTTATTAGTCGCTTATCAGTACTGACAAAGACATCTCCTTCATACCCTGAGCCAATTAGTTTCCACATCTATAGAAGAATTAAAAAAATAAATGAATGAATAAATGAATGAATAATTTATTATTATTTGGCGATTATCGTCTAATTCGAAGCTGGTTCAAAATTAGTTCAAAGATGATTCAAATCTGTTTCAATATTGGTTCAAAGATTATTCAAAATATCTATTAACTGGTGCCATTTTCGATAATCATTCGAGAAGAAACCATTATCACCGCGGAAATTTTCCGACAAAACAATATTAAATGAATTATTTTTGTTGAAATATTTTACAACAATTGTTTTAGATAGCGGAAAGTAGATAGATTTTTTTGATAGACGGTGATGTGAAATATCACCGGCGCCGATAGATGAAAATGTGGTAAATCCATTTTCTTGAGTAAAATATTCAAGTTTTTGATATAGATTAAGATATTGTTTATTTAATAATTTTTCATACGAAAACAAAAACTTGTCATAATCCCTTAATGTGCATACGACGTTTGAACTGCCGCAAAACCAATTGTGTTGTTCTTTAATTCCTTGTTCAGTGCGGCTTTCGAACGAGATACTTTCACTTCTATGTTTTTCGTGATGAAAACCACTATTGGTCATTTTTAATGGACCAAAAATGTTTTTTTTAATAAATTCATCAGTTCTCATTCCGGACGCAATATAGATGATATACCCCAGTAAATCATAGCCTGTGGTGTTAAAATAAATCAGGTTAGACAAGTATGGTTTTTTTGGTGGCATGAATGCAGGTTCATTTTTGTTTATCTCGGAAATTATTGTGTTAAAATCAACGAATTTTGTTTCGCGTTTGCCAATAATGGACTGAACTAGTTTTTTTGGCTTTAGGCCATAATATAGATTATGTGAAACATCATATATGCCAGAAGCGTGATTTAGCAAATGATTAATTGTTATTTTGTTATTGTGTGGCACATTGATATTATACTTGCTGATTTTATCCGTTAGCTTCAGTTTATTAGACTGCGCTAACAAGAAAATCGCCATCGCGGTTATGGGGATGGAACAATGAAAAATTCTAAATCTTGTGTTGGCGTTATTGCTGGCGTAATGTTCGTAAATTATTTTGCCATTATGCGAAATCAATAACCCGAACTTACTATTCACGGTCTTGACTAATGCGTTTACATTGTGTTCGAAGTTGCCGCCGCGTTTGCCCATTTTTCTGTATAGTCTGGTTATTATAAAAATAAGATTCAATTTTATATCAATGCAATATCAATGTTGCATTAATGCAATATTGAATCATTGAATCATTGAAAAATTGAAAAATTGAAAAATTGAAATAATATTTCTGGAATTGTAGAGAAGAGAACACAGCGAACATGATCACAAACACAGATCAAGGCGTAGTTGCCGATCAAAGTGTGATTGCCAATCAAGGTGTAGATGCCGATCAAAGTGTGGTTGCCGATCAAGGCGTTATTGTAGATATGAATGCGGTCAGCGTTAGTAGGTTTGTAGTATCCGATATTGAAAAATTTATCGAATTAATTTATGATTACCATGATTTAACTGTATTTGAGGAAGATAGGGTTAACTGTACAGACATAGTTGAATCAGTTAATATCGAGACCGCAAAAAAATTGCATAGATTACTAAAAGCAACAATGTTTGACGCAGAAGATAACGTTATTGAACACGTGAAGGCGTCCGCAGAATATGAAATGTGCATCAAAGAGGATTTACATCCTAGAGATGCACTTGCACGCTGCATTTGGCCATGTATTAAAGACAATTCCAGTTTGTTGACAAAAATCGAGGCAATGCGTCTTATTCATAACAATTTTCATACAGCATCGTATGAGTATATTATGCAGGATGTATGGGGCCGAGTCATAAATAATGACTAATTGATGGCTGACTTATTGATGGCCGACTCATCGACGGCCGATCTGTGATATAATTTTTTTTTGATACATGTTATAGAAAAAATTGAAAACTAATTAATTAATTGAGACAATGTCGGGATTTTTGGTGATTACACGCGACCCAAGCGAACTTGCGGTGTTTAGACATACATACAATACTGGTGGTTGGTATCCTGACATTACATATGATACAGGCAAGGTTTTCCTCGTTGAAGGTGATATTACTGATGTGGAACATGTGGTTGAGTCATATCCGATTGCTGATATTGTGAAATTTAAAGAATTTCTACTGTCCAAATGCTTGCCAACCGAACCTAAAACTATCAGACATTTATTCTATGCGAGCGAGAGAGAATATCCATTTACTAACTCCGGCCGTGGAAAATTCCATCTATACATTGGATATATTTCATCGGGGATGTTTCAGTACAATTTGCACAATGGCGGAATCAGGTCTCGACTTAGGAATATCCGGTATGAAACAAATATTGCTCAATTAAACATCACATTTGCCATCATGACTACGGTGGCTTTCAATAATGTGATGACAAACAACAATGAATGTACGCATGTTATTAAAAGAGCAATCTGTGCGGCTGAACATTATATTGATGCATCAATGTATTCAATCGCTCTTAATCCTGAAGAATGTAAGGTGGTAAATACACAACAACCAGATATTGATGATTTGCTTCGTGAATTAGATGTCCATTTTCCAACACAAGATAATGGTAAAATCCCGAATGATGCGCCATGCATTGATCGAAATGAACATGCTTATATTTACAAAATTTGGTTTGTGCGAGAAATTATGCGGCGATACAACAGCAGTTTGGTTACTGAACAAGACATCATCCGCGATCGGATTACCGAAATGAAGAACAAATATCCGATTGATTACGCGGCCGTTAGCGACATTAAGGACTTGCGCGTGCGACTATTTGAATATGCATCCACGACTGATGACAAATTAGACGACATCGTCGCGGATTTTGAATACATGTTCAAACATTACGATTATGTGATTCCCATGCCAGTTGCAGTTGCGGCTGTGATTGGTGACGGCGAAACTGATTTCGTGAAAGTGAGTTCTGAGCCGATCGACGAGGTCCGCGATTACATCAAATATCTATTCCCATACAAAAACTATCCATTCGAAATTATTGAGAAGTATGATGACTGCCTCGGCGTACTGCTTATTAGGGAATCGAAATTGTTGCACAATTTGCTTAATACGACCATGATTGGTCAGCAAACAATTGTCCAACATACGATGTCCGATGAAGAATGCAAGAAGAGCATCGCGAATGGTGTTAAACCTGATGTTGCAATCGCAAACTCACTTTGGACATATGTTAAGCCAAATCGCGAGTTGGCGAAAAAAATTGATGGGATGCGAATTGCGCATAACGAAAAAATGCAGATCTTGAAGCCATCCGGTGAGGCTTCGAAATCATCATCTGCGGCGAAATCAACCGGCAAAAAATGAACATTCACATTTTGAACGCCTTGTAAAAGTGACCGAGCATCATCAATCCAATTATCGGATCGGTGGTTTCTTCAAGAAACGGCCAAACAACCCACGGCGACCCGTCGTTTTTTTCGTAGATTGGACCGGGGTATTGGGTGCGCAACCAATTGTACTTTCGATACATAATTTTATACAACCACCATCTGCGGTATTCAATCGCAATGGCGATTAACTGCGAATATGACTCAATCATATCCACATTGCCACCAAACATGACTGTTGCTGTGGCTTTACAATTGTTCTTGATGATATCAGCCGCAATACTCTGCATGTGGAAGTGTGGAAATTCACCTCGAATACTCATTTTAATGAGGTTGGTTTTTTTTGTTGTGACATAATTAATGTATGGATTCAGTTTTCGATTGTGCTTATTGCGTGCCATACACGCAATATGACACAGTCTGACAATGTCTTTTGCATTTTTGTTGGCCAATTCCGCAGTATAGCGAGTAATCCCGAAAATCTCTCGCGAACTACTTTTTTCATACGCCAAATTTTCCGAGACTCGTCTCCAGGCTCCAAGTAAATTTGCCAGATAATCATACACTGATTGAGGATCGGGATCTGGTCCCCATTCTCTAACAGTACTGACTTCTACGAGATCACTCGTATCAAATACGATGACACCACCTCTAATATCCGCGGTCGGATGTGTAGTGAATAGATGCCCGATTGCCCCGAATGATCCAATGATTTCACAGTTTTTTGCCAAATCTGAACACTTTGAATGATTGTGTCTATCGGGATTGTAGTGTTTCAACATGCCGATTTTGTGAAAGTAGTTTGCGACACATGCTACGTCACGAATCGAATTAATTTCTTTATAATTCAATGAAAGTATGATCATGAACAATTGATATTCCATATATGGTGTAATTTCTCTATGAGTTCTGATTATGTCTTTAATCAAACCATTGATTCTATTGATGATAACTATTTTAGTAAAAGCAAGCTTACAGTGCTGTTCTACATTTACTTTGAATGAGTGCGTTACTTTTGATCGGGGGTTGTTCAAAACTTGATTGCGCCATCGTCCAAAAGCATTCACAGCGTCTTCGTATTCGCGCTCGACGTCTCCCTTTGCCATGGTTCGCTACACATAGTGGAAAAAAAATCAGTTTTTTTCCATGTTGAACGCAAAACTCAACTAATCACAATATCAACATTCTCACTAATTAGCTTATCTGCGACTTGACGAATAATCGTATTTCCACGACCATAGGTTGCGCTTCATTTCGCCCGACAATATGCTGTTTTTTTCACGATGTTCGTCTGTTGGTTCATCAACTGGTTTATCAAGCAATTCATCGATTGAATGCGAACCACCTGCACTATGATATACATGAATACATGCGATGATAGAGTACATCCAACCCCTGTTATGATGCAAAGTATGATCAATAATAGACACCATATCATGTTTTGGAATTAGTGGATCCGGAACTGATGATTTCGGGATCGATGAATTTTGATGTATGTGTTCATATAAAGTGTATGCTATTTTTGGATTGTTGTAACGGATTGCACGAATTAAAATTATCATCATATTCCGCGATGGAACGATTATCCCACACTCGGCGTTAAGTTGCAAGAATGATTGTAGTTTATTCGAATCATATTTCACAATACTAACCATATATTGTATAGTCAACATTTCACTGGCCTGAACAGTGTATATACGATTACGTGTATGCCATGATAAAAATTTTTCATGTATAGTTTGATAATCGATATCCGCGGTCTGGTATGGCCCTGGTGATTCTCTGTAATAGGTCGAGTTATGATGAACCCTAGTACGGAAATTGTATATTTCATGTTCTCTTTCTTTTGCCATCATTTCCAATTCTCTCTTAAGACGCCATGCAAGATCACTGTTTTTTTCTGATATTCCATAAAACTTTTTCATAGCCCAACTATTGATTTCGTCCATGTTCCATAGGCGAGATTCTTTCCTTTGCTCTATTTCTCTCGTTAGAGTGTTAAGTGCTTCAACGACCCACCGAAAAATCTCAATTCTCGTTGTGGATTCATGTATGACCTCTTTCGATGAGTATTTCTTGGAATTCCTTAAAATATATGAACCTTTTGCCACACAACACGCGTGTTCTATCTCGTCCTGAATCAGAGATTCAACTTCAAGAATGTTGTCGACATGAACAATGTTTTGAACATTGGATTCCGACATGTTTGGAGGATGTCCAACCATCTGTATCGCGCTTTGGATCTCAGACATCGTTGTGCCTAACGATTGATGAAAAAAAAATCATTTTTTTTATATCGAACTTAATTTTTATCAGTATATCATGGTTGGTTGCATACCGTAGCGAGACTAAATAATTTTGATTTTTTTTAAACCAAAAGCAGAGAAGGATGACATCCGCATGCACCTCGGCGACCAATGGTCCAGATGACGCCTGGTTTCGATCATTGTCGGCCGTGTTAGAAAGCGATGACCCATTCGAACTCAATAGTTTGTTGGGTGTATGGTCACAGTAGAGTTGTTTGACGCATACAAAAAAGTGATCGAGGATTATGTTGTGAAATTTGTTCGTGCACTATGTGCAGACCAGACGACACAAATACCAAACACAATCAGATATTTGCGTGAGTTTCCAGATTGGAAAAACTACATCCTTTGCCACGTAAACATCAATGCGATGCTTGCGATTTTTGAGGGAGGTGTAGTGTTGTGTAACAGAGAAATAACAATGATACAAAACAAGAATCTCTCACTGTATTCGGAAATTATGAATAGATTGGATTATGCGAAAATAAAGCTGGCCAGAAGGAGGAAAATAATGATAACATTAGAAGGTGCTCGATGCGTAATAGATTAATGATGCAATTCGCGTTTGCGATGTTTTTTTCGTTATGACATTTTTTACATAACGAAAAAATGTCATAACAAAAAAAAATAGCATAGATGCTCAAGAATCTTACATGCAGGACCGCTCACAAATTCCGCTCACAATCGGAGAAGAAACGGTACAAAGCGCGAGTAACTTTACTTACGCTACCGTTCGTCGATGGCCATGAGATCCCGTTGAATGATGGATCATATTCATATTTGGCGCGAATTCTATCATAAGCATTGACGAATGTGTTGTGCAGCCTATCGTGGTATTTTCCATGTGGGAATAAATGAGTGTAAGACCAGACTGTGCTTGGATCCTGCATCAATATGTCGAAAACCGCTGGGCTATGCGATGATGCATGAATGAGCATGTCCTCGATCGGAATACTCGATGTGTTATCGGCAATTGTAAACAGCCGCCGATGTTCAGTTTTCCGAGATAGGTGTGTGATGTATTTTCTAAAAGGTCTGGTTATTCTTACTGAAATTTTTGATGTTTTAAGTTTGAGACACACCTCTTTGAATTTGCGCGCATTCTTTGCTCGCAGATACATTAGGTATTCCGCAACTCTAACATGGTTATTCTCAATGCACCAAAACATCAAAAGTCTCCATTTCTGGTGATAACGGCGCAACTGAAGATACATATCCTTGTATTCTCCTGGAAGTTCCAAATCTGCGAATGCGTCAACGATTGCATAATGTTCTTTGAACTTCGGATAGTTGTGCGCTCCGTGGTTTTCACAGATTACTTTTGAAACCTTAAAATAACGCAAGCGACTGATCCATGTGTTATAGAATTCCACGCATTCATTTCTATCGCATGGAATTGTTGAATGTGATCCATTGCAATAACGCGTGATGCATGGCACAATTTCAGATGATGCATCGCCAAATTTCACTAGCATGGCAACCATCAAATACTGTTTTTCTAGTTCATCAGATAATACAACACGCTTTTCAAAGCGTGGACTGCATTTGTCAGGATTTCTAGTTCTATTGAACATATTGGCAATAATATGTCCAATAAAAGCTTCATCAATCGGTAGCATCGTGTCTCTAAAATCTGTCAATATACTGTCATCATATAGGTTAACATGACGTTTAACCCATGCGTCAAATCGTTTTTCATAACTATTTGATTCAGTAATATTACTTGTATCGTTTCGTGAAATACGAGCCCGATTCTGTGGTTCACCCGGTATGTATGGTGTGTTAGCATTAGGTGCATGTGACATCTGGCCAAATAGATTGTGAACGCGGCGCATATAGAGTATCATTACAGGTGGTTCTACTCTGGGTGGTTCTACTCTAGGTGGTTCCACTCTAGGCATCGTTCCACTTGGCAATGAACCGTTCGGAAAAGACATTGTTTGTTCTCGGACTTTTCGCTGACGATATCATAAGAATATATTCAATTTTTATATATCATAATTTAATCATTATTTAAAATGTTATGTTAAAATAATTAACAAAAAAATTGAATAAAATGTTTTGAATAGCAAAACACATCGCAGAAAATACTCACCATGAGCGCGATGGTGCCTGCTTCCGAAAAAGATGTTTCAGCCTTCGGTAGTCGTCTTTACCCTGTTCAGGATGAGATGTACTACATTTTACATGCGGTGACGCCAGTATGTACGGAAGTTGTTCCACCCGATTACAAACATCGCCAAAAAGCCCTCTACAATTCACAACGAAGAATTTTTGCCAAGTATCCTATTGACATACAGGAAGTAGGAACTTTGCTTAATGAAATTTTGTGTTGCGCTTCACTTGATTTTGGTATTATCGAAGGAAACCATACTTCATCAGATTTGTATGAAGCATCAGATTTGTATGAAGCATCAGATTTGTATGAAGTTGAGACCAAACCTCATCATGTTATAGATATGATGAAACGGTTTGGTTTCGATGCCGTTCCATTTGATGCTAGCAAGTTTACACTATTTTCGAGCGAATATCATGATTCGTGCGGGCTGAATATTGTATGTTTCATATGCGAACATTATGCAAATATTTATTATGAAATCATGGTATCTTTCATTGAGCTTAAGATGGTGGAAATGATTCCAACATTTCCTGACAACTACAAATGGACGCCATATACACCTCCAATATCGAATATGCCATCTGTGGAGTATTTCCTTGGATGCATATGTAAGAATTCTGACTTTCAAATGATTGTTGATTTAGAAGTTCACATACAATTAAGAAACTATACGAGTCAGGGATATATGATTAAAGAAGAAGATGTGATAAATTTTATCCGTGAATTCGAGGAGCAAGCCAAACATGATTATTATCAGTTCGATTCGAAAACAGAAAGTATCCCAGATATGTGCAAAGTAATCGGACGCAACACTAACGGAAGATGGGAAATACCTTTTGATTTAGATGTATATATGTCACAGTTACAACTAACGTTTGGAATGCCAACGGAGCAGATGGTAAATGAGCAGACCAAGATAACACAACATGTAATTGAATACATGGTTCCGATTTTCATTGAATTAACACCAACATACCACAGAGAAAAAAATGGGAACGAATATTTATATGATATGTTCATGGGTCTTGCAGAATAAACGGTCGATAAAATTGATTTATATTTTACCAAATTGAAACATCGAAGCAAACAAAAAAAATGAGGTTTTCACCACGAGACGAAAGCGACATGATTGATGATCGACGTGCATTGCGTTTGTACTCGCTGAAATACGCGTGTGCATTTCTCGTTGTGTACACGTGCGCCATCATTTACTTCATGCGCTAAGTGTTGACGTGTTTTTTTTGTTGGTTTGTAACAAACGCATTATAGCAGCCCAGCGTCCGTAAGGAGACAAATCTGAACTATGGATAATAACTCATTTCGTTGATGTTGTTTTTGTAATGCGATCCAACATTGTTTTTCATTTTCGATTGAATCCTGAGGTGATATGTAAGATGATATGGCATAAATAAAATTTATTTCCCATTCGGCGTCGGGTGTTGCATACCATATCCATTTAATAACGTTTTCTAGCAATTGAATTTTATCAATTGAAAGTTTTTTGTCTAGATAAAGATCGCGTTGATGACTTACCCACGGCATTTCAATTCCAGTTGGTAGACGTTTATTTTTTTCAATAAATAACAACAAGTCATTGTAGTGGTAATACCAGTAATCATATGGATCGCAAAACGACCAGCCATTCAATGATGTTAGGTAAATCATTTCCGGTTCGGTTACTGCACCCAACTTATACCTCTTTAATTGCGTATTGATCCACCAACTCTGAGACGCGGCCGGCATGCAATTGAAACGGATTGTGAATTTGTGCAATTGTTCAAAGTGATTTATCCATGGCACTCTGAAGTATTGGGAAATTTGTTGATGAATTTCATCGCTATCAATGTTGGGGTAATCGCAACATACAGTGATTCTTTGCGATTGAACACCCTCTTCGATTTCTTTGACGACTCGCTGATCGAATGCATTCAATCGCA
>JACCDM010122733.1_pt1 | contig 13505 bp, 11 predicted proteins | sample 7445851 | NCBI WGS metagenome assembly JACCDM01 (sample SAMN15323438, study PRJNA562643) | freshwater metagenome | isolation source: river surface water | place: USA:Blue River Watershed | collected 2017-08-16
CCGCGCCGCCTGGCAGCCGGGCTGCAAGGTGCTCGTCATCAACTTCCCGACCAATCCGACCGGCGGCACCGCCGACCGCGCCAAGCTCGAGGAGATCGCCCGCTTCGCAATCGAGAAGGACCTGCTGGTCGCTTCCGACGAGATCTACTCCGAACTCACCTTCGAGGGCGGCCACGTCTCCATCGCCTCGCTGCCCGGCATGCGCGAGCGGACGGTCTTCCTCCACGGATTCTCGAAGGCCTTCGCGATGACGGGATTCCGCATCGGCTACGCCTGCGGCCCCGCGGCGGTCATCGACGGCATGCTCAAGGTGCACCAGTACGGCATCATGTGCGCCTCCATCGTCAGCCAGGAGGCCGCCGTGGAGGCCCTCCGCAACGGCCGGGACTCCGTGCTGCACATGCGGGACAAGTACCGTGAGCGCCGGGACTTCATCGTGCGCCGCTTCAACGAGCTCGGCCTGGCCTGCCATTCCCCCCGCGGCGCCTTCTACGCCTTCCCGAGCGTCACGGGCACCGGCCTGGACTCGATGGAGTTCGCGCGCCGGCTCCTCGAGGAGCGCAAGGTGGCGATGGTGCCGGGCACCGCGTTCGGCGCGGCCGGGGCCGGATTCTGCCGGGCCTCCTTCTCGACCAGCTACGAGCGCATCCACGAGGCCTGCGAGCGCATCGCCCGGTTCCTGGACGACGTGCGCCGGGGCTGAGCGTCCGGGCTTGCACCGCAGGCGGGTCGGACCGACTTTCGGGTCATGGAACGGAACACCGAGCTCGCACGTGCCGTCGCCATCGTCGGCCGGCCCAACGTGGGCAAGAGCCGGCTGTTCAACCGGCTGGTGGGACGGCGCATCTCGATCGTCCATGACATGCCGGGCGTCACGCGCGACCTCATCACCGCGGAAGTGGCCGAGGGCGCGTACACCCTTATGGACACGGGCGGCATCGGGCTGTTCCGGGCGGAGCTTACGCCCAAGGTCGTGGCCGAGGCGGTCGAGGAGCAGGTCGGCTTCGCCCTCGCGGCCGCCCGGCTCGTCCTGCTCGTGGTGGACGCCGCCGAGGGCTGCGCGCCCCTCGACATGGAGCTCGCCCTCCGGCTCCGCCAGGCCGGCAAGAAGGTCGCGGTGGTGGCCAACAAGGCCGACACCGAGGAACGCGACGCCCGCATGGCCGAATTCTTCGAGCTCGGTTTCGGCGAGCCGCTGCTGGTCTCCGCCGAACACGGGCGCGGCATCCCCGAACTGCGCGCGCGGATCCTGGCCGAACTCGGTCCGCCTCCGCCGCCCGCGGCTTCCGAAGGCGGACGTCCCATCCGCCTGGCGCTCGCCGGCCGTCCCAACGTCGGCAAGAGTTCGCTCGGCAACCGCCTGCTGGGCGAGGGGCGTCTCATCGTCAGCGAGGTCGCCGGCACCACCCGCGATCCGGTCAGGGCGCGGCTCAGGCGCGCCAAGGCCGACGGGTCCGAGACGCGGTTCATCCTGGTCGACACGGCCGGACGCCGGGCCGCCACCCGCCAGGACACGCTCGACTTCTTCTCCCAGTCCCGCGCGGAGGAGATCCTTTCCGAGACCGACGTGGTCTTCCTCGTGCTCGACGCCCAGCAGGGCGTGACGCGCATCGACAAGCAGCTCGCGGGCGAGCTGGCCCTGCTCGGCTGCGGCATCGTCGTCGTGGTCAACAAGTGGGACCTGGCCAAGGAGGCCTTCCGCGCCAAGCAGGTCGACGGCTTCGAGGACGAGGAGGAGTTCCGCGCCAAGTTCCGCGCCGCCGTCCGCCGCGAGCTCTTCTTCCTGCCCGATCCGCCGCTGCTCTTCGTCTCGGCCCGCACCGGGCTGCGGACCGAGGACCTGCTTGACGCCGCGGAGGGCGTCTTCCTGCGGGCCGGCACGGCCATCTCGACCGGCAAGATCAACCGTCTCGTGCAGGACCTGATGGTCAAGCGCCCGCCCCGGATGGTCTCGGGACGCCGGTTCAAATGCTACTACGTCACGCAGGTCTCCTCACGGCCCGTGCGCTTCCGGCTTTTCTGCAATTCCGAGGAGCGGCTGGAGGACGCCTACCAGCGCTACCTGGTGAAGGGAGTCCATGAATCGTTCGATCTGGCGGGAGTGCCCGTCTTCCTCGACGTCGTGGGCAAGCCCAAGCAGCAGGGCCGCAAGTTCTTCGCTCCGCCCGGAACCAAGCCCGAGGACGCCCCGGCGCCCGCCCGTCCCGTCACCAAGTCCAAGCGGGCTTCGGTCCCCAAGGGTGGCAAGGCCCGCAAGGCCGCCGGGAGCGCTCGGAAGAAATCCTATTCGCGCTGGGACAAGCCGCGCTCGCTGAAAGGCCGCGCCGCGCGTCAGGCCCGCAAATGAGACATGCCGAAGGTCGTCCTGCTCGGTTCCGATGAGATCGCCCTGCCCGCGTTCCGCGCGGTGAGGGCGCTTCCCGGGGTCGAGGTCGCGGCGGTCTACTCGCAGCCCGACAGGCCGTCGGGGCGCGGTCAGGAGATCCGTCCGAACGCCGTCGCGGCGTGGGCCCGGGAGGAAGGTCTGACTCTGCTGCAGCCGGAGCGGCTCGGGCCGGAGGACGCCGCCTCCCTGGCCGCGTCGGGCGCCGAGCTCGGAGTCGTGATGGCCTACGGCCAGCTGCTCAAGGAGGACTTCCTCTCCGCGACCCGTCTGGGCTTCGTCAACTTCCACGGCTCGCTGCTGCCCGCGCTGCGCGGGGCCACGCCGGTCGAGGCCGCTCTCGCGCTCGGACTCGCCGAGACCGGAGTCACGTTGCAGCAGGTCGTCCGACGGCTGGACGCCGGCCCCGTCCATGCGCGCGCAACGGTCTCGATCCAGCCCGGAGAGGGCAGGGCGTCCTTGCGTGCCCGGCTCGGGCGCTTGGCGGGCGAGATGGTGCCGGCCTCGCTCCCCCCGGTGCTTTCGGGAGCTTCCCGGCCTCTGCCGCAGGATGAGTCGGCCGTCTCCCATACGCGCCGTCTCAGCAAGACCGACGCCGCGCTCGACTTCACGGCGTCCGCCCATGAGCTCGCCTGCCGCATCCGCGCCTTGGAAGGGTGGCCTGGAAGCTCCTTCGAACACCGTGGCGAGACCGTCAAGGTGTGCGCCGCGGAAGCCGCGCAGGGGAAGGGCGCCCCCGGCCTCGTGCTGGAGTCGGGAAAAACCGGCGTGCTCATCGCCTGCGGGGAAGGGGCCATCCTGATCACCCGCATGCAGAGGGCGGGCGGTCGGGCGCTGCCCGCCTCGGAGTTCCTGCCGGGGCATCCTTTCGTCGGCGGAGAGGTCATCGCCTCCTGTCCGATGCCCGCCCTCGTCTCCGCGACTCCTTTCCCGCGCCCCGGTCGGGCGTAAGCGCTTGATTGCAGGCCCCGCGTGGGATGTTATCGGTGCATGCGCACGCTGCTCCTTGCGACGCTTGCGGCGGTCTCCTTGACCGCTCAGCAGGCCCCCGCGGAGAAGCGGGAGGGAATCTCCTTCCGTCAGGTGACGGGCGGCACTTTCTCCGGGTTCAACGAGGATGAGCGGGCCGAGAAGGCCTGGGAGGCCTCCGCACGCCGTTCCAGTCCCGTCGCGGGCGGCAGATGGGAGATGGACCAGCTGCAGTTCCGATCTTTCCGCGACGGTCGCCCCGCCGTCTCCTTCAACAGCCCCTCGGGTTTGTTGGATCCGGCCGACCGATCGGCCGCCGGCCCCGGCGCGCTGCAGGCCTCTTCCTCCGCCTTCTCGCTCAGCGGCAAGGGATGGAAATGGAAGTCCACGCCCAAGGGGGACGTGTTCTCCATCCTCTCCTCCGTCCAGGCGCAGCTCGAAGTCGACAAGCCGCCGGAACGTCGATGGACCGTCAGTGCGAAGGGGATGGAGGCCGTTCCTGCCCCCGGGGGCACCGCCTTGACCTTCGACGGGGGCGTGACGATGGTGAGGCAGGGCGAGCGCATAGAATGCCGGAGGGTCGTCTGCCTGCTCGAGGACGACCCCAAGGGCGGAGCGCGCTGCCGTTTCATCAACGCCGAAGGCGAGGTGACGCGAGTCACCGGCGGGCAGACCCTCAGCGGTGCGACGGCCAGATTCGACCTCTTCAAGGACTTCCTGGAGATGTCCGGCGGGGTCAAATTTGAGGACAAGGGCCTTTCGGCCAAGGCGGAGGTGCTGCAACACGAGACCGTCCGTGGCGCCACAATCCTGACGCGGGGCGTTTCCGCTCCGGTGCTCATCCACCTGGTGCGGGAAGGGGAGGAGCCGGCCGAGCTCTCCGGTGACAGTGTGTCCTTCACGCGACGGCCCGGACAGGCCCTGTCTCTGCTCGAGGTCAAGGGCGGCGCTTCCTACGTGACTCCGACCGCGGGACTCCGGGCGCGTGCCATCGCGGCCACCGATTCTTCCGACGGTTCAGGCCTGGTCACGGCGGAGGGAGCCGTTTCCGGAGAGGTCGAGGGCTGTGCCATCCAGGGCGACAAGGCGGTCTGGAACCGTGCGCTCCGCCGGCTGGACCTCTACGGACCGCCTTGCCGTGTCGCCGACCCGCGCGGGTTCGTGGCCACCGGCTCCTCCGTGCGCGCCGACCTGGTGCGCAGCCGTTTCGAAGTGCGCAGCGCGCCCGGGTTGCGCGCCGAGGTGAGCGTTCCGTCCTCGGCTCCCGAAGGTCCTCCCGGCCGGGCGGTCGCGGACCAGATCGTGGTGCTCGACGAGCAGGGCACGCTCCAGATGGAGATGCTCGGCGCGGTGAAGTACGCCGGGGACGGCGTCTCCACCGAGTCCGACAAGTTCGTGGCCTTCGCCGTCCCGGTCAAGGAACCCAAGGTCGTCGGCGGCCGGGCCTCCCGCGCGCATGAGCTTTCCAAGGCGATCGCCGTCGGCAACGTCAGGTACGTCCAGCCGGGCCTGAAGGCCGTCGCCGAGCGCGTCGACCTGGTCCCGGCGGTGCAGGTCGAGGAAGTGGTGTCCGCTGACGCCATCCGCGGCAAACCCCGCCTCCTCACCCTGTCCGGCGGTTCCGGCGAGACGCGCCCCAAGTTGCATCTGACCCTTTCCGACGGCCAGGCTTCGACCTTCGCCGCGGACTCCCACGAAGTCCTTTACAGCCCGCAGCTCACCAAGTTCTTCCTCCGCGGCGCCGTCACGATGGACTCCCGCGACACCAAGGCCCGTTGCGACCTGCTCGAGGGTTTGGCCACGCCCGCCAAGGACGGCCGGCTTGAGGCCAGGCAGGTGGTCGGCCGGGGTTCGGTCAGCGTCGAGGGTGCGGGCACGCGGGCGCAGGGCCGCACGCTCGAGATCTCGCCATCCGCAGGCGAGGCCCGCCTTTCCGGCGACGCCTCGATTCTCGCCAAGGACGGAACCCTCGGCCTGCCCGCCCGTGAACTCGTCTACGACATGCGGCAGCGCGCCTGGAGGATGCCGAGCGCGCAGGATGAGCGGGTGCCCGGTCAGGTCGTCAGGCCTCGGATCTACCTCGGCCGCGACTTCACCCTTCCCGAGGTCAAAAACCTCGACAATCCCCGCTGACCGAGTCCTGCTTTCGCGCATGGCCGACAGTCGTGAGAAGGGCCTCGTGCGGGTCGATGCGCTGGCCAAGCGCTACGGCGACAAGACCGCCGTCTTCGACGTCAGCCTCGCCTTGCGCGGCGGTGAAATCGTCGGGCTCCTCGGGCCCAACGGCGCCGGCAAGACCACCACCTTCTACATGGTCGTCGGGCTCGTGCCTCCGTCCAGCGGGCGCGTCCGCATGGACGGCGTCGACGTCACCTCCATGCCGATGTGGCGCCGGGCCAGGGCCGGCCTCGGCTACCTGCCGCAGGAGGCCTCCGTGTTCCGCAAGCTGACCGTCTGGGAGAACGTCATGGCCGTGGTGGAGACCCTCGGGCTGGGACCGAAGGAGCGCCTGGAGCGCGTCCAGCGTCAGCTCGAGGACCTCGGCCTGGAGCGCCTCGCGCGCCAGAAGGCCTTCACCCTGTCGGGCGGGGAGCGTCGCCGTCTGGAGATCGCCCGCGCCCTCGCCACTTCGCCCCGTTTCCTGCTCATGGACGAGCCTTTCAGCGGCGTCGACCCCATCTCGGTGGCGGAGGTGCAGGCCATCGTGCGGCGTCTGAAGCAGCGCGGCATCGGCGTCCTCATCACCGACCACAACGTGCGCGAGACCCTGTCCATCGTGGACCGGGCCTATCTGATCCATCAGGGCCGCGTGCTTGTTTCTGGCTCTCCCGAGGAAATCGTGAACAATCCAGAGAGCCGCCGCCACTACCTGGGCGAAGGCTTCAAGATCTGAACGCCATGTCCGACCAAGCGCCCGCGACCCGCCCGGAATCCGTCTCCGTCCGTGAGTTCTTCGACTCCTTCAAGGACATGCTGCAGATGGAGCTGCTCGCCGGCGCCGAGGGCCTCGACAACGTCATCTCCGAGAAGTCCCTGAACCGTCCCGCGCTCGCCGTGACCGGCTACTTCAAGGAGTTCGCCTTCCGGCGTCTGCAGCTCTTCGGGGCGGGCGAGATGGCCTACCTTTCCGACCAGACCCGTCCGGACCGCGAGCGCCTGCTCGAGGGCGTGTTCGCCCGCGGCATCCCGGCGGTGGTCGTCTCCCGCGGGCTGGACGTGGACGAGGTGCTCCTGCGCATCGCCGACCGCCACCGCATCCCGCTGATCCGCACCCAGCTCAAGTCGAAGGACTTCTCGGCCGAGGCCACCGTGCTGCTCGAGGAGAAGTTCGCCCCCCGCACCAACATCCACGCCACGCTCGTCGACATCCGGGGCGTGGGCGTGCTCATTCGGGGCCCTTCCGGCGTCGGCAAGAGCGAGTGCGCGCTGGCCCTCATCGAACGCGGCCATTCGCTCGTCGCCGACGACTACGTCATCGTCACGCTCATCGCCGACCGCGAGCTCCAGGGCACGTCCAAGGAGCTCAACCGCGGCTACATGGAATGCCGAGGCATCGGCATCATCAACATCGCCTCCATCTTCGGCGTGCGTTCGGTGCGCCGCGAGAAGCGGGTCGACCTCGTGGTCTCCTTCGTGCTCTGGCAGCCCGGCATGGACGAGGAACGCTCCGGCCTGGAGCACGACACGTTCGAGATCCTGGGCCGCAAGGTGCCCCACATGACCATTCCCGTGCGTCCGGGTCGCGACATGGCGCGTCTCGTCGAGGTCGCGGCGATGGTGCAGGCGCTCCGCAGCATGGGGCATGACTCGGCCCAGGAGTTCAGCGAACGCCTGATCCAGCACATGTCCCAGCAGAAGCCTTCCTGACGGCTCAGCGGCCGGGGTTCTCCCACCGGCAGTCCGCCATCACGCGCAGGCAGACTTCACGGAGGTCGAACAGCGCGCCTTCCAGCGTCTCGGACTCCTCGGCCGCCGACATGCGCGCGTCCGACGGCAGGCCGGAAACGAGGCCCATCGAATGGTTGAGGGCGGCCAGGGCGCGCTTCATGTGGACCAGCGCCAGCGCGGGGTCGCCGGTGTCCGTGGCGTTCACCGCCATGATCATCTCATGCTGGGCCTCCCAGAAGGAGTGCACGATGTCTCCGGCCTGCGCGGGCGTGACGGCATGTCCGGCCTTGCGGCAGAGGTCGCGGAAGGTGGAGTTCAGCTCCATGCCGAGGGCGCGGGCCACGACGTAGACCGGATGCTGGTGGATGCAGTAGGGGAGTTCAGGCGGATCCAAGTCGTCCGCTGACTCCTCCACGATGCCTTCGGACGGCGCCCAATCGGCGTTCTCCCAGCCCATCCGGCGCGCGCTGAGGTCCAGCCGGTCGGGCAGTTTGCGGACTTCGTGATAGTAGGAAAGGAAGCGACCGACCTCCAGGTCGTTGCGTCGCAGATAGCCGGACCAGTCGGATTCGTTCCAAGGGGCGTTGCCGGAGCCGTCCTGATCGCCCTGTGGCTGGTCGCCGTCTCGCATGGGGTGAATGATGCTGATTCCGCCCGGGTTGCAATCCCTCCGCACCCCTAAATTGCCTTGTCGCCCCGCCTTGGCGGGCGGTAATGGCTCGCATGGACCCCGTTCTGAGCCAGTTCACGGCGGCCGCCGCCGCCGGCCGGGGGCTGTCGCGTGACGAAGCTTCCAGGGCGGCGCTGGCACTCGTCTCTCCCGAGGCGTCCGACGGTGAGCGCGAGGCCTTCCTGCTGGCGCTGGCCCGCAAGGGCGAGACCGCCGAAGAAGTGCTGGGCTTCGCCGCGGCCTACCGCGGCATCTGCCGTCGCCCCGATTTCGGGGATCTTCCCTCGCGGGCCATCGACATCGTCGGCACGGGCGGGGACCGTTCGGGCAGCTTCAACATCTCCTCGGCCAGCGCGCTGGTCGTGGCCGCGGCCGGAGTCCCGGTGCTCAAGCACGGCAACCGCTCGATCACTTCCAAGTCCGGCAGCGCGGATTTCCTGGCCGGGCTCGGCGTGGCGTTGGAGGCGGACGACGCCGCGCTCCGGCGCGCGCTGGAAGTCGCCGGCTTCTGCTACCTTTTCGCCCCGGCCTTCCACCCCGCTTTCAAGGCGGTCGGGCCCGTCCGACGTGCGTTGGCCGAGAAGGGGGTTAAGTCCGTCTTCAACGTGCTCGGCCCGCTGGTGAACCCGGCTTCCCCCGCCTTCATGATGGTCGGCGTTTACGACGAGCGGTGGGTCGAGCCGATCGCCGGCGCGCTGGAAGGGCTCGGCGTCCGTCGCGGCATCGTGGTCCACTCCCGCGCGGGCGGGGGCATGGATGAATTGACGACCGCCGGTGAAGCGCGCGTGCGCGGTTGCGGGGAGCTTTCCTCCGTCGACGCCGTGTGGCTTCCCGGAGACTTCGGATTCCGCGTCTGCCCGGTCGAGGACCTGCGTGGCGGCACTCCGGAGCAGAACCTTGCCATGATGTCCGACCTCCTGGTGGGGGCGGTCCCCGAGGGGCTCATCGACACGGTCTGCCTGAGCGCCGGCGCGGCGCTCTGGGTGGCGGGACGCGCCTCCGATCCCGGAGCCGGCGCGGCCGCGGCCCGACGGATCGTCCTCGGCGGCGGGCTTCGAGAGCAGCTTCAGCGTCTCCGCAAGGCTTACGAGGCCTGAGCCTTCGTCCGTTCCAGCAGCAGGGCGGCGGTCCGTTCGGTCGCGCCGCGGTTGCGCTGGCACCACTGCGTCGCGCGCATGCCCGCCGCCTTACTCTCGCCGGCGTCACGCGCGAGTCGTCCGATCACGGTCTCGGCCTGGGCGGCGTCTTCCGTCCTGAAGGCCGCGCCCGCCGCTTCGAGCTGGGCGCACATCTCCCGGAAATTGGTCATCCGCGGTCCGTAGACGATGGCCAGACCGGCGGCGGCGGCCTCGACCGGCGTCTGTCCGCCCTCATGCGGGCGCAGGCTTTTGCCGCAGAAGGCGATGTCGGCGGCCGCGGTCAGGGCGCGCAGTTCCCCGGTGGTGTCCGCCAGGTGCACGACCGTGCCGGCCGGCGCCGGCGCGCCCGTGGAGCGCTGATGCCAGCCGAACCCCGAGTCCGCGACCTCCCGAGCCACCTCTTCGCGCCTTTCCGCATGCCGCGGGACGAGCAGCAGGCGCGCGTCCAGCCCCGCCTTCCTGAGGCCAGCGAGCGTGCGCAGGAGCATGGACTCTTCGCCCTGCCAGGTCGAGGAGCCCAGGATCACGCAGTCGCAGCCCGCGAAGCCCAGCGACTCACGCAGTCGTCCGCGTTCTTCGGGTGAGACGGGCGCGGGCGCGGAGACGTCGAACTTGAGATTGCCCGTCAGGATGGGCGAGACGCCGATTTCCCGGAAACGCCGGGCGTCTTCCTCGCTGCCTGCGCAGATCGCGGAGAACCTCGAGAAAAGTCTCCTTGAGACCGGCCGCAGACGGAGGTGTCGGGCGAATGACCGGTCGGAGAGTCGTCCGTTGATCAGCACCGCCGGCACGCCGCGGCGTCGGGCTTGGGCGAGGTGCTCTGGCCAGAGCTCGCCTTCCACCAGCACCGCGATGTCCGGACGGATGCGGCTCCAGGCCAGCGCGCTGCAGGGCCAGAGGTCCGCCGGGAAGATTCCGACCTTGTCGACCGCGGCCGCATGCAGCTCCTTCGCGATCCGGTAGCCGGTGCTGGTCGTCGTCGTCAGCACTATCTCGACGTCGCCCGCCGCCTTGAGCCTGGCCAGCAAGGGACCGATGGCCTGGATTTCACCGACTGAAACGGCCTGGATCCAGAACCTGCGGCGCCCCGGGGGCACCGGGCCGAGGGCGGGAAAGAAGCCCAGCCTTTGGCTGAAATCCGTCGCATAACCCCCGCGCCTCAGCATCCGCCAAAGGTAGTAGGGCAGGGTAAGCACCAGAAGTATCGGGAAAAGAATCCGGTATACCCAGGTCATCGGCGGCTTGACCCTGCCCAGCCGGCTTGGCCTGTCAGCCCCAAACAGCCCTCCCGGACCCCCTTTTCCCGCTTGCCCCCGGGGCTTCCGAGTGTTTCAACGAACTTTCCACCGCTCAGGCAGACCGCCGAACTGCCCGGGCATCACAACCAAAACCGCAGTCAAAAACACTGATCCAATGTCCCCTCCTCGGCAGGAAGCGGGATACGGAGCCCGAAAACCATGAACATCACAGTCAAAGACCTCCTCGACGCCGGCGTCCACTTCGGACACCAGACCCGCCGCTGGAATCCCAGGTCCCGTCCCTACATCTTCGACCACCGCAACGGCGTGTCGATCATCGGCCTTGAGAAGACCCACGCCTGCCTCGCGGCGGCCGCGGCCTTCGTCGAGGAAGTCGCCGCGAAGGGCAAGGAAGTGCTCTTCGTCGCCACCAAGCCCCAGGCCCAGGACGTCGTCCGTCAGGCCGCCCAGTCCACCGGCATGCCGTTCGCCGTGAACCGCTGGCTCGGCGGCACGCTCACCAACTTCGCGACCATCAAGAAGTCCCTCGACAAGTACCGCACCTACCTCCGCATGGAGCAGGACGGCTCGCTCGCCAAGATGCACAAGAAGGAGGGCGCCGCCGTGCGCCGCGAGATGTCCCGCATGCAGCGCAACTTCGAGGGTCTCCTCGAATACCGCGACCTCCCCGCCGCCGTGATCGTGATCGACACCAAGCTCGAGGAGATCGCCGTCAACGAGGCCAACCGCCTGGGCATCCCCGTCATCGGCCTCTGCGACAGCAACTCCGACCCCACGGTCCTCCAGTACCCCATCCCCGGCAACGATGACGCCGCCAAGGCCATCCGTCTGGTGGTGGAAGCCCTCACTCAGGCCGTCCAGGCCGGCGTCTCGCGTCGCAAGGTCGAGCGCGACCCGCGCAAGACCGTGACCCCGCTCAGCCGCGAGGAAGCCGGCGAGACCGTCCTTCCCGAGGTCAAGATCTCCGAGGACCTGCTGAAGGCCAACGAGCGCAGCGAGCAGTCCGAAGCCGAAGGCGCCCCGAAGGGTCCCCGCGGCCGCAAGCCCACCAAGTGACCTGAGGCAGACCATGTCCGCGATCACCGCACAGACGGTCAACGACCTGCGCCAGCGCACCGGCGCCGGCCTGATGGACTGCAAGAAGGCCCTCACCGAAGCCAACGGCGACATGGAGCGCGCCGTCGAGATCCTCCGCATCAAGGGCGTCGCCACGCGCAACAAGAAGGCCGACCGCAAGGCCAGCGAGGGCGTGCTCGCCGTCCGCATCTCCGACGACGGCCGTTCCGCGACGCTCCTCGAGCTCAACTGCGAGACCGACTTCGTGGCCAAGAACGAGGCCTTCCTGGCCCTTTCGCAGGACCTCGTGAAGCAGGCCTCCCTCAAGGGGGTCGACGGCCTGCTTGAGCAGCCCTACCATGCGGATTCCTCCCGCAAGGTGAACGACTTCCTGAACGACCAGGTGACGAAGATCGGCGAGAACCTCAAGGTCTCCCGCGTCCTCCGGTTCGACGCCACCGGCACCGGTCGCGTCTCCGCCTACGTCCACACCGGCGCCAAGATCGCGGTCCTGCTCGAGCTCGGGCTCAAGTCCGCCGGCGCCGCCTCGAATCCCGAGGTCGCCGACCTAGCCCGCAACCTCGCCATGCAGGTGGTGGCCAACAACGCCCGCTTCGTCCGTCGTGAGGAAGTCTCCGCCGAAGTGGTCGCCAAGGAGAAGGAGATCGCCGCCGAGTTCACCAAGTCCGAGGCCGACAAGGCCATCGCCGAAGCCCAGCGCGTCGTCGAGGACTACAAGGGACAGCTCGCCGAGCAGAAGGCCTCGGGCAACGCCGAGGCCGTCGCCGAGCTCGAGAAGCGCATCGCCGTCTCCGAGAAGCAGGCCGCCGCCGCCGAGGCCCGCAAGAAGAGCCAGCTCTCCAATCTCGAGAAGATCGTGTCCGGCCGCGTCGACAAGTTCTTCGCCGAGGCCTGCCTGCTCGAGCAGGTGTACTTCCGCGAGACCGACAAGAAGATCTCCGACCTGCTCGCCGCGGCCAAGACGCGTCTCGGCGAAGAGGTGACCGTGGTGCGCTTCGTCCGCTTCCAGGTGGGCGAGACCGCCGCGGAGTGAGCTGAAGGTTCCGTGTCCTGAAAGGGGCCGGTCCGTGAGGGCCGGCCCCTTTGCTTTACAGTCCTCCGCGCTTCCGCAGAATGGGGGCGTGTCCTTCCGGCCCGGCATCTTCGTGCGTTGCGCCCGCGGACTTTGTCCGGATTGCGCCGCGCCGCTTCCGGGCGGCCTGACCGGGCTGCTCGGGGCGCCGGCCCGCTGCCCTGCCTGCGGCATGGGCCTCCGTCGTGGCGGCGGATTCTTCCTCGGCGCGATCGTCTGGAGCTACGGCCTCATCGCCTTCGGGGCGCTGCCGCTGATCGGGGCCGCCTTCCTCACGGGGCTCGTCGGCGCCCAAGCCGCATCCCGTCTGGCCGTCGCCGCGGTCCTGCTGCTGCCGGTCCTGCTCAACGGCCTTTCGTGGCGGCTCTGGCTCGGCACCTACTACGGCTTCCTGCCGGAGCAGCTCCCTTCGTCGGGACGCCGGGCGGACGATTAGTTGCGCCGCGCCGACATCCGGCGTGCCAGCTCGACCAGGAAGGCGCAGTCCGCCCGCGTTTCCCGCAGTTCCGCCTCGGCCTCGGCCGTGAGCTGCCCGATCAGCCGGCGCGTGGCCGCCTCACCGTGCAGTCCGACGTGGGTCAGTTTTCCGTTCACCGCGTCCGCACCGGCCGGCTTGCCCAGGCTGGCGGCGTCGGCCGTCAGGTCCAGCAGGTCATCGACCAGTTGGAAGGCCCGGCCCATCGCGAGGCCGGCCCGGCGGAAACGTCCGACGTCGTCCTCGTTTGCGCCGCCCGTCATGGCGCCCATCGCGAAGGAAGCTCCGATCATCGCCGCGGTCTTGCCCGCAAGGATGAAGTCCAGACGCTCGTCCGTCGCGCCCGCGGCGAGGCCGCCCATGTCCTCGGCCTGTCCTCCCACCAGCAGCCGGGAACCCGCGGTCCGGGCCAGTTCCTGCACCAGTCTGGCGGCGAGGGCGGGGCGGTCGGCGTATCCGGTCGCGAGCAGTTCGAAGGCGAGGGCCAGCAGCGCGTCGCCGGCGAGCAGCGCGGTGGCTTCATCGAAGGCCTTGTGGCAGGAGGGCCTTCCCCGGCGCAGGTCGGAGTCGTCC
>JACCDM010340375.1_pt1 | contig 13494 bp, 12 predicted proteins | sample 7445851 | NCBI WGS metagenome assembly JACCDM01 (sample SAMN15323438, study PRJNA562643) | freshwater metagenome | isolation source: river surface water | place: USA:Blue River Watershed | collected 2017-08-16
GCCGAACTTGCTTTGGAGTTCGCCAAAGAACATTTGAAGCCTGATGGCGCTTTACTCATCAAATGCTTTCATGGAAGCGGTTATAGCCAAATAGTTGAGGCATTCAAGGGGGTATTTAAAACTGTCGCACCCCGTAAACCCAAGGCCTCAAGGGATAAATCGTCAGAAACCTTTCTCCTAGGGCGGCGCTTGAAGTAGGGTAAATCGCACAATTTGCTCAAAAAGTAGGCAAATTGATAGTAAACCCTCGTTTTTTAGGATAAATTGGACCTCCAACCCTTGAATTTCATAGAGAGTAGAATCAAATATTGGGGTAAGTATGTGGTTTTGTGCGGTTTAATAACCAGTTTTTAGCCCTGTTAACTCCCGGATAGATCCGGCAAAGGTGTAATTTGAACAACAATATGTTCCAAAAAGTTGGTGTTTGGCTGATCGTTGGCCTGGTTTTATTCACTGTCTTTAAACAGTTTGATAAGCCACGCACACAAGATCAGGTCACGTACTCCCAATTTATGGATGACGCTAAAGCTGGCAAGATCAAGCGCGTTGATGTGCAGGGTAGAACTCTGCAAATCACCCCAGTGGATGGCAATAAATATTCGATCATCTCCCCAGGCGATATCTGGATGGTGGGTGATCTCATGAAATACGGTGTGCAGGTTACCGGTAAGACCGAAGATGAGCCCAATATTTTGGTATCAGCTCTTTACTACCTCGGACCTACCTTATTAATTATTGGTTTTTGGTTCTTCATGATGCGCCAAATGCAAGGTGGCGGTAAGGGTGGCGCGTTCTCATTCGGTAAATCGAAAGCCCGCTTAATTGATGAGAACAGTAACTCTGTAACTTTTGCTGATGTTGCAGGTTGCGATGAAGCGAAAGAAGAAGTGTTTGAGATCGTTGACTTCCTCAAAGATCCCCAAAAGTTTCAGAAACTCGGTGGTCGCATTCCTCACGGCGTACTCTTAGTGGGTCCTCCCGGAACTGGTAAGACTCTCTTAGCGCGTGCAATTGCAGGTGAGGCAAAAGTACCTTTCTTCTCGATCTCTGGTTCAGACTTCGTTGAGATGTTTGTGGGTGTGGGAGCAGCTCGCGTGCGCGACATGTTCGAGAACGCCAAGAAGCACGCACCTTGCATCATCTTCATTGACGAAATTGATGCGGTTGGTCGTCATCGTGGTGCTGGTATGGGCGGTGGTAACGATGAGCGCGAACAAACCTTGAACCAAATGCTCGTGGAGATGGATGGTTTCGAGACCAATAGCGGTGTGATCGTAATTGCTGCAACCAACCGTTCCGATGTTTTAGATCGTGCTTTGTTGCGCCCTGGACGTTTCGATCGCCAAGTACACGTTGGCTTGCCCGATATTCGTGGTCGTGAGCAGATTCTGCGAGTGCATATGCGCAAAGTGCCAATCAATGCAGACGTTGATCCTGCGGTATTGGCTCGTGGTACCCCTGGGTTCTCAGGAGCCGATCTAGCAAACTTGGTTAACGAGGCAGCTCTGTTTGCTGCTCGTCGTAGCAAGCGCGCTGTAGACATGCAAGACTTTGAAGATGCCAAGGACAAGATTTATATGGGTCCTGAGCGCAAGTCAGCTGTGATGCGTGAAGAAGAGCGTCGTAATACTGCCTATCACGAGTCTGGTCACGCAGTGGTTGCGAAGATGTTGCCCAAAGCAGATCCGGTGCATAAAGTAACCATCATGCCGCGCGGTATGGCACTCGGTGTGACCTGGCAATTGCCAGAATTTGATCGCGTTAATCTTTACAAAGACCGTATGCTCGAAGAGTTGGCGATCTTGTTTGGTGGTCGTGCTGCCGAAGAAGTGTTCTTGAACTCGATGAGTACTGGCGCATCGAATGACTTTGAGCGTGCTACCAAGATGGCTCGGGATATGGTCACGCGCTTTGGTATGAGTGATAGCTTGGGTACGATGGTTTATGTGGATACCGAGCAAGATGGATTCTTTGGTCGGATGAGTAACAAGACCGTATCTGAGTTAACTCAACAGAAGGTAGATTCTGAGATCCGGACTTTGATTGATAGTCAGTACGCTCTTGCCAAGAAGATCTTGGAAGAGAACCGTGACAAGGTTGAAGCAATGGTCGCTGCTCTGCTCGAGTGGGAGACGATTGACTCTGAGCAGATCAATGACATCATGGCCGGTCGTCCCCCTAAACCACCGAAGCCAGTTGCTGCGACAGCGTTTGGTAATTCTGCAGGTGGTACGCAAGGACCTGCCGCCGGTAGCGCACCAGCCACTGCTTAGCGATGTCTTTTAATCATTCGCCCGTGGCATGGCGCTGCGGGCGTTTTCTTTTTGAGTTCCACAAACAACCGGGTAGCGTCACCCGCCCATTAGTGATGGGTATTTTGAATGCGACCCCAGATTCATTTTCGGATGGAGGTCGTTTCTATCAACGCGATGCCGGTCTGAAGCAAGCCGAGAAAATGATTGCTGCAGGTGTGGACATTATTGATATTGGTGGCGAGTCAACACGACCGGGTGCAGAACCTGTGCCCTTACAAGAAGAGCTTGATCGGGTCTTGCCGGTCATCGAGGCTCTCAAGGATTGTGGAGTAGCACTCTCCATTGATACGTATAAGCCACAAACGATGCAAGCAGCTCTTAAGCTTGGAGTTGATTGCGTCAATGACATTTGGGCTTTGCGCCAAGAGGGTGCAGTGGATGTGGTCAGACAATTTAATTGCGGGATTGTGCTCATGCACATGCAACGCGATCCCAAAACCATGCAGTTCAATCCCGATTACAAGAATGTCGTTCAGGATGTACAAGCATTTTTATTAGAGCGTTGCGCAGTTCTTGAAGAAGCGGGTGTTGATGGACAGCGGATTGCGATTGACCCGGGTTTTGGGTTTGGCAAGAGCTTGGAACAGAACTACCAACTCTTGGCCAATTTTGAGATGTTCACAAAGCACGGCTATCCAGCATTAGCCGGAATCTCACGCAAATCAATGTTGGGCAAGGTCACCAATCAGGAAGTGGGCGAACGTTTGATCCCGAGCATCGCCGCAGCGATGATGGCAGTGGAGCGCGGTGCATTGGTTGTGCGAACACACGATGTAAGCGAGACCATGGATGCCTTAAAGATCTGGCATGCCATGCGTGAGCAAGAACTTGCAAGTTTTATAATGAATCATGGCTAAAAAATACTTTGGGACCGACGGTATTCGAGGAAAAGTTGGAATCTCACCCATCGTTCCTGATTTCATCTTGCGATTGGGTTATGCCGCTAGTATTGTTCTGGGTCGCCACGGCACATCCAATGAACATCCCCGTGTATTAATTGGTAAAGATACTCGGGTATCTGGATATCTTCTTGAGGCAGCACTTGAGTCTGGGTTCTCAGCTGCAGGAGTTGATGTCACTTTATGTGGACCAATGCCTACCCCTGGAGTAGCTTACCTTACCAAAGCCTTGCGTTTGTCTGCGGGCGTGGTGATCTCAGCATCCCATAATCCTTATGATGACAACGGCATTAAGTTCTTTAATGCCAAAGGGGATAAGTTCTCTGATGCTCTTGAGCTCGAGATCGAGGAAGAACTGGAGAGGCCAATGTCATGCGTGACCGCTGACAAACTGGGTAAAGCATTTCGGTTGGATGATGCGGCAGGGCGTTATATTGAGTTTTGTAAATCAACCTTTCCGGCTGATCTCAATCTCAAGGGGCTGAAGATTGTGGTGGACTGTGCCAATGGCGCTGCGTATCACACCGCACCGCCGGTATTTCATGAGCTGGGTGCTGAGGTTGTAGCAATTGGTGTAGAGCCCAACGGAAAAAATATTAATGATCGTTGTGGCGCAACTGCCCCTGAAGCACTCATTGCCAAGGTTAAAGAAGTAAAAGCAGATATTGGTATTGCACTGGATGGCGATGCTGATCGTCTACAAATGGTTGATCAAAGTGGCAGGCTCTTTAATGGTGACGAGCTTCTCTACATCCTTGCGAAAGATCGCCTTGATCGTGGTCAGAAGATTGGTGGCGTGGTTGGCACCTTGATGACCAATTTAGCGATTGAGAACGCCATTCAACAACTCGGAATTGGCTTTGAGCGTGCCAAGGTTGGTGACCGTTATGTCTTAGAACTTTTGCAAACCAAGAAGTGGTTGATTGGCGGTGAAGGTTCAGGCCACTTACTTTGCCTTGATCAACACAGCACGGGTGACGGCACGATCGCAGCTCTGCAAGTCTTAGCAGCTATGCAGCTGAAGCACAAATCATTAAAAGAGTTACTCGATGGTATTGAGATCTACCCTCAAGTTCTAATTAATATCAAAACAACTCCAAACTATAACTGGCAAACCGATACCAAGCTCACCTCAATGATTCATCAAGTTGAGCAACGCTTAATTGGTAAGGGCAGGGTACTCATCAGACCGTCAGGAACGGAGCCTGTTCTGCGTGTGATGGTTGAGGCCAATGAGCCCGCGCTAGCGAAAGAGAGTGCTGAGGCAATTGCAAGGGAAGTTGCAGCGACTTAGTTCTCCCAATCGGTATCAACCTCGTTAAAGCTACGATCAACCTTTTGGTTGTTTTTACGATTAGTTAAATACAGCCAAATCAGTCTATCTTTAATGTGGTTGTCGATATCGAGATGCTCAAATTGCGCTTCGATGCTATTCGGTGCATATTCATATTTCTGATTCATTGACGTTTCCAACTAGTTTATTGGTGTAAGTTAATACAATTCTCAAAAAAACCGCCCTATGTGGGCGGAAAAGGAGCAACATGAAGGGAGTAAGAATATTGTTATAAATTTATGTGACATTAAGATGTCTCATTAATGACAATAATGTTATTGTGCAACGCATCAACTGATTGTCATATTCCTTTGCTAGACTCAATTTCTCAAAATTCAGTCGAGGTCTCTAATGAAAAAGCTATCTCAAGCTGCAAAAAAAGCAAAAGCTAAAGAACTTTTTACTTTGTCCCATAAATTGTTGGATGCCGCTAAGCAATTAAGTGAGCATCATGCTGCCGAATTGCGTTACAACATGCAACAGGCTTTGGAAGCCGCCAAGACGGCCGCACAAAACGATGCAAAAAAACTTCAGGCTTTACAAAAGAAAGCTGCTGAAGATGCTGCCAAACGAATGACTAACTATCAGAAAAAAGTCAAAGCGCTTTTGAAAGATATAGGTAATGAGGCTGCTGATGGTGCCGAGAAGCACTTAGATAGGGCGCGCGACGCAATAAGCGACTGGATTAAGGAAGCCGATAAGAAAATCCCGATGGGTGGCGAAAAGCTTGCCAAGGTCGTGCGAGAAGTGTCTGATGCTGGCGCCAAAGTATTCAAAGAAGGTCGAAAAGCTGTTGTAGATGCGATGGAGCAGGCTGAAAAAAACATCGGCAACGTAGCCAAAAAAGCCTCAAAATCAATTAAAGCTAAATCGGTAGGTCGCAAAAAGCCGGCAGCAAAAAAACTTGTACCTCGAAAATCACCTGCTATTAAGAGAAATACGAATCCTAAGAAGCTTGGTATCAGTTCCCCAGTTGTTTCTACTTCACCAACTTCCTCAGCGACACCCACTAACTCAGCCTGAAATAATTGCCATCGTTTCTGGGGGGATTTGGGGGATAGGATTAATTCCTTAACTCTATGTTTTAAATATCATTTTTTGGGATTCATGACCTAAAAAAAGATTGTCATTAAAGCGTCATATTTGCTCTTTATCGTTTGATTGTCGCGTTGTGCGATCAACATTTAAAGGAAAATAAATGACGATTACTTTGAAAAAAGCCCTTGCTGTAGCGGCTCTTTCCATTTCCACTGCTAGTTTTGCTCCAGCAGCCTTCGCTGCGGATATTACTGGTGCTGGTGCAACATTCCCTTATCCAATTTATGCCAAATGGGCTGAAGCATACAAAGCTCGAACTGGTAATGGTTTGAACTATCAATCAATCGGCTCTTCAGGCGGTGTCAAACAAATTAAAGCCAAGACTGTAGACTTTGGTGCAACTGACAACCCAGTGAAGTTTGAGGATCTACAGGCCGATGGATTGGTTCAGTTTCCCGCAATTATTGGTGGGGTTGTACCAGTTGTCAATATTGATGGCATCAAGCCAAATCAGCTCCGTTTAGATGGTCAAACTTTGGCTGATATTTTTCAAGGCAAGATCTCAAACTGGAATGACAAACGTATTGCTGACCTAAATCCAGGCGTAAAGTTACCATCCGCAGATATTACAGTTGTTCATCGTGCTGACGGTTCTGGTACGACCGCAATCTTTACCGACTACCTTGCGAAAGTTAGTGCTGATTGGAAATCGGCTGTAGGTGCTGGCGCTGCTGTGAAGTGGCCCGCAGCTTCCTCGGTTGGTGGTAAAGGTAACGAGGGTGTAGCGGCAAACGTTGGTCGAGTTAAGAATTCAATTGGTTATGTGGAGTACGCGTACACCAAAAAGAATAATATGCCTACCATCTTGATGAGAAACCCAGCTGGTCAATTTGTTGCAGCTGATGATGTTACTTTCGCGGCCGCTGCTGCTGGAACCGATTGGGCTAAGATTCCTGGTATGGGAACCTTTATTACCAATGCTCCTGGCGCGCAATCATGGCCAATTTCTGGTGCATCGTTTATCTTGATGTACAAAGATCCTGCAAACAAAGCCCGCTCTGCTGAAGTTTTGAAGTTCTTTGACTTCGCCTTCAAAGAAGGTAAGAAGATGGCTGCTGAGCTCGACTATGTACCAATGCCTGATTCGACAACCGATTTCATTCGCAAGAGTGTTTGGTCGCAAATCAATACGAAGTAACTATCTAGTTTGTCCTAAAATCAGCTCTGGATCTCTAGGGCTGATTTTTGTTTAAAAGGTTGAATTATGGAAGCGGTATTAAGTAATAGCGCGGTCAATCCTGAAGTAATCAATATTGCAAAACGGCAGAGAGTTCTCGACCGCGTATTTAAGTACTCAACCCAGTTTTTTGCTCTTAGCGTGCTTCTAAGCCTTCTAGGTATTATCGCCTCCTTAATTTTTAATGCTGCTCCCGCCCTAAGTAAATTTGGCTTTGGTTTCTTTACTACAGTTGAATGGGACATTATTAACGGCGAGTTTGGAGGATTGATTGCTATTTACGGCACAATCATGACCTCGATTATTGCCTTGCTAATTGCAGTTCCTTTGAGTTTCGGAATTGCCGTTTTCTTGACCGAGATCTGCCCGACCGTATTACGAAGACCTCTTGGAACCGCCATTGAGATCCTAGCTGCAGTTCCATCAATTATCTACGGTATGTTTGGTTTGTTTATTTTTGCTCCTTTATTTGCTGAATATATTCAACCCGCTTTAGCCGCAACTTTTGGCCAAATTCCGGGTATCGGTATTTTGTTCTCAGGGGCGTTTAATGGAATCGGTATTCTATGTGCCGGTTTAATACTTGCGATGATGATCTTGCCATTTATTGCATCGGTCATGCGCGATGTTTTTGAAATCGTTCCCCCTGTATTGAAGGAGTCCGCTTACGGCATAGGTTGTACCACATGGGAAGTGGTGAAGAATGTAGTATTACCCTATACCAAAACGGGTGTAATTGGTGGGATTATGTTGGGCTTAGGTCGTGCCTTAGGAGAGACTATGGCAGTTACCTTTGTGATTGGTAATGCCCATAAGATTTCTGCATCACTATTTGCACCAGGTAACTCGATTGCATCAACTCTAGCCAATGAGTTTGGTGAAGCAGAAGTTGGTCTGCATTATTCATCTTTATTTGCTCTTGGACTAGCGTTATTTGTGATTACATTTATTGTTTTATCGCTCGCAAAATTGATGTTAATGCGAATGGAAGCTAATCAAGGGGCAAAAACATGAGTACCCGTGATCCATCTTTATTTGCTAAGCGTAAGCGTTCAAATGCTATCGGTTTAACTTTTTCGATGATTGCAATGTCAATCGGAATGCTCTTTTTGATATGGATCCTAGCGATCCTACTTTACAAGGGTTTTTCTGCGATCAGCCCATCATTATTTTTAGCAAATACTCCGGCTCCGGGCTCCGACGGTGGTGGCTTGGCGAATCCAATCGTTGGTAGCTTAATGATGGTCTTTTTCTGTGCTTTCTTTAGTACCCCAATCGGCATATTGGCTGGAATTTATTTATCCGAGTATGGTGAGAATAATAAGTTTTCAGAAGTAACCCGATTTGTTACAGATATTATGTTGTCGGCTCCATCCATTGTGATTGGCCTATTTGTGTATGCAATTATTGTTTACCAAGTAAAACATTTCTCAGGTTGGGCAGGAACAGTTGCTTTATCGTTGATCGCAATTCCTGTAGTTGTTCGAACCACAGAGAATATGCTGAAGTTGGTACCAACAACATTACGTGAGGCTGCTTTTGCACTTGGGGCTCCTAAATGGAAAGTATCAATGAGTGTTGTTCTGCGAGCTGCAAAGAGCGGGGTGATTACTGGAGTTTTATTAGCTATCGCTCGGGTCAGTGGAGAAACCGCACCCTTGTTATTTACTGCGTTAAATAACCAGTTCTTTTCCACAAATATGAATGCGCCGATGGCAAATTTACCTGTGGTGATATTCCAGTTTGCGATGAGTCCATACGATAATTGGGTGAACTTAGCTTGGGGCGGCGCTTTATTGATTACATTTGCGGTACTGGGATTAAATATTCTGGCTCGCGTGGTATTACGTGAAAAGGTAAAAGTATGACAATGATGAAAACGATGTTTCATGCCGATATTAATCAGTCAGCGAGTCAGTCCGTTGATCCGAATTTAAATAGGCAAGATGTCAATGCTCTTGAAATCAAGGATTTAAATTTCTTTTATGGGAACTTTCAGGGCTTGAAAAATATCAACCTGAATATTCTTGAGAGAAAAGTAACCGCATTTATTGGTCCCTCTGGTTGCGGAAAATCTACTCTTTTACGAACCCTAAATCGGATGTATGACCTCTATCCCGGTCAGCGCGCTGAGGGTGAGATTATCTTCTATGGTGAAAATATTCTTGAGAAGGGCAGGGATGTTAATTTACTCCGCTCCAGAATTGGAATGGTATTTCAAAAGCCAACCCCATTTCCAATGTCAATTTACGAGAATATTGCGTTTGGTGTGCGTTTATATGAGCGCCTTTCAAAGGCAGAAATGGACGAGCGGGTAGAATGGGCCTTAAATAAGGCTGCCTTATGGAATGAAGTTAAAGATAAGTTAAATCAGAGTGGTTTATCACTTTCGGGCGGTCAACAACAACGTTTGTGTATTGCTCGCGGAGTAGCCGTTAAACCTTCTGTTTTACTATTAGATGAGCCAACCTCTGCATTGGATCCAATTTCAACTGCTAAAGTTGAAGAGTTGATTAATGAGTTAAAGAAAGATTACACAATTACGATTGTGACTCATAATATGCAACAGGCAGCTCGGGTCTCTGACTTTACAGCATATATGTATTTAGGCGAGCTGATTGAGTACGGTAAAACCGATGAGATTTTTATTAAGCCAAAACGTAAAGAAACTGAAGATTACATTACTGGTCGATTTGGCTAGTGAGGAGAAAATATGATTGACCGTCATCTATCATCCCAATTTGACGAGGATTTGAATTCCTTATGTGGCAAGCTACTGAAAATGGGTGGCATGGTTGAGTCACAGGTAGAAATCGCAATGCGCGGTTTTTCCGAAACAAGCATTGAGTTATGTGATCAGGTAATGGAGCGTGAGAAGTCAGTCAACTCTCTTGAAGTTGAAATTGATCTAGCTTGTACAGAACTAATTGCACGTCGCCAGCCAACCGCACGAGATTTGCGCCTTGTAATGGCTATTTCTAAAGCAATCACGAACCTTGAGCGCGCCGGTGATGAGGCAGAGATTGTTGCGAAGCGTGCCAAGCGCATCATTGAGCAGGCTCCAAATTACAAAATTAATACCGCCGAAATTAAACTTTCTGGGCAAATGGCAATTGATTTATTACGTCGCTCTCTTGATTGTTTTGCACGACTTGATGCGGTTTCTGCTGCCAAAGTAGTTGAGGATGATCGTCAGATTGATGAGGAATTCAGAGGATTCGTGCGTAAATTAATTACCTATATGGCAGAAGATCCAAAAATGATTTCTACTGGCTTAGACTTGCTATCGATTGCAAAGTCCATCGAGCGTATTGGTGATCATGCTAAAAACATCGGAGAGTTCGTAATTTATATTGTTAAAGGCTCTGATGTTCGTCATGTATCGCATGATGACCTTGTTCGAGAAGCAACAAAATAAACGCATGACTCATCGAATTCTAGTAATTGAAGATGAGCCCTCAATCGCAGAATTAATTGCTATCAATTTAAGCCATTCTGGTTTTATTGTTGAGCGCGCCTTGCAAGCCGAAGAGGCTATGCGCATGATACGTGTTCAGAGACCAGATCTCCTCATTCTTGATTGGATGATGCCTGGAAAGTCGGGCGTTCAATTCATTAAAGAATTGCGCTCGATGAATGATTTAAAAGATATTCCCATCTTGATGCTGACTGCCAAAGGTGCTGAGGCAGACAAGATTCATGGCCTTGATTCGGGTGCAGATGACTATGTCACGAAACCGTTCTCACCAAAAGAACTGATTGCGCGAGTGAAAGCCTTATTAAGACGTAATCTCGCAATGTCCCTTGGTGGTGAGATACTCAAATTGGGGCCAATGCAACTTGACCCCGAGACACACCGTGTAACGGTTTCTCAGCAGGGACAACGTGATTTGATCATTAATTTAGGACCCACTGAATTCCGTCTACTTCAGTTCTTCATGACCAATCCGGAAAGAGTTCATTCTCGAGCACATTTATTGGATCGGGTTTGGGGTGATCAGGTTTATATTGAAGAGCGGACTGTAGATGTTCATATCAAGCGTCTGCGCGCCGCATTGTCGGATGCAAGTTGTGATCAATATATTGAAACTGTCCGAGGTAGTGGTTACCGAATTACTAAAAACCCAAGTATATAAATTGCTTAAATTTTGAGCATTTCCCAAAGATGCTCTAAGATGTTGGCATGCTTTCCGCATCCCTTCGCTTAATTCTGATCATTTTTATTGCTGGTATCGCCGGTTTGATCATTGAATCCCTCTTTGCTGACGGATGGGGATGGATTATTTCTTTATTAATTTTAGGAGTAAGCCTGTTTATTGCTTATGTGAATCAAGCGAGACTTGATATCTTTGTGAAAGGCGCAGGGGTTTCCCAGTTAATTGGATTTGGTGGGTCTTGGGCTGAAATTTTTTTCAAATTACAGCGCATTATTACAGGTTTGCGTAAAGATATTACGCAAATTGATGCTCAGCACAAGCGCTTTATTGAAGCTTTTCAAGCTTCCCCCAACGGCATTGTGATGTTGGATGATCAAGACCAAATAGAGTGGTGCAATGCAATTGCCGAGCAGTTTCTTGGAATTCAACTAAAGCGCGATCTTCTCCAGCGAATTCATTACATTGTTCGACGACCTGAATTTGTGCAATACATTACAGGTAGAACTTATGATGAGCCAGTGATTCTTGAAAAAATGGGCTCTAACTCAAGCCTCATTCTTCGATTACAAGCCTTCCCATTTGCCCAGAACCGTCGTTTGGTGTTAATCCAAGATATTACAGATTTGAATAAGGCTGAGGCAATGCGAAGAGACTTTGTGGCAAATGTTTCTCATGAGATGCGAACCCCCTTAACGGTCATGATGGGATTCCTGGAAACTGTTCAAACGCTGGATTTGTCACCAGAACAAAAGGCTCAATACCTTGACATGATGATGGATCAGGGTAAGCGCATGAAAAATTTAGTCGAAGATCTATTGACTCTTGCTAATTTGGAAGCGAATAGCCAACCAGCACCATTAGATTCAATTTCTATGAATTATCTGATGTCGTTGCTTAAAAATGATGCGCAGGCTTTATCCCAAGGTAAACACTTGCTAAGTTTTGATTTAAATACAACATCTAATCTATTGGGTGAGGATCGTGAAGTCCTCTCTGCTTTTAGTAATTTAGTTTCTAACGCAATTCGTTATACGCCAGAGCAGGGATCAGTTCGAGGTACTTGGGGAATTAATTCAGCAGGTGAGGGGGAGTTTTCAGTAACGGATACGGGGCCTGGGATTTCACCAGAGCATATTCCACGCTTAACAGAGCGGTTTTATCGCGTTGATCGCAGTCGTTCGCGGGAAACGGGGGGTACTGGACTTGGCTTAGCGATTGTGAAACATGTTGCCAATCGACACCATGCTCAATTAGTCATCGATAGCACTATCGGAAAAGGAAGCACCTTCACGCTACGGTTTCCCCCCGAGAGAATTTCTTGAGTAGCTCGAGTTGCACGACCACTGCCTCTTGGTTGAGACGCGGTTTGCTTTTGACATAGCTGCCATCGGCCTTCATTAGCCATGCTGAGGCATTATCTTTCAGTGTCATTAGTAAGCCTTCCTGTATGACCCGTTGTTTCAATTTACTATCTTTTACCGGAAAGGCTACCTCGACGCGCCTTAGTAAATTCCGCTCCATCCAGTCAGCACTGGAAAGATAAACGAGCTCAGACCCGCTACTGTAGAAATAGTAAATTCGGTGATGCTCTAAAAAGCGACCAATCACTGAACGAACTTTAATATTTTCAGAGAGTCCTTTGACACCCGGTTGTAGGGCGCAAACGCCACGGACAATCAGATCAATTTTGACCCCAGCTTGAGAAGCTTTGTAGAGTTCTTCAATGATTGTTTTTTCTAAAAGAGCATTCATTTTGCCAATAATGCGGGCTTTTTTACCTTGCTTTGCTGCCTTTGCTTCCGCTCGAATGTGATGTACTAATTGCTCAAGCATGGTGAATGGAGCTTCCCAAATTTCACGCGTCTCAAGTTGCATACCTGTCCCAGTGAGTTGCTGAAACACTTGATGAATATCTTTTGTAATTAATGGATCACAAGTCATCATGCCGAAATCGGTGTATAACTTTGCAGTTCGTGGATGATAATTGCCCGTACCTAGATGAGCATATCGAACTAAATTGAACTTACCTGACTTTTGTATCTTTTCTTTTCGAACAATTAACAGCATTTTGGCGTGGCATTTATGACCTACCACCCCATACACTACATGAGCGCCAACTTGCTCTAAGCGGGCTGCCCAATTGATGTTTGTTTGTTCATCAAATCTTGCTAATAACTCTAGGACAACGGTCACTTCCTTGCCATTTTGGGCGGCTTCAATCAGAGCTTCCATAACGGGTGATTGGTCCCCTGTGCGATATACCGTTTGTTTAATTGCCAATACTTGTGGATCCTTGCTCGCTTCACGAAGTAGATCAAGAACTGGCTCAAAACTTTCATAAGGATGATGCAGCAAAATATCCGCTTGCTTTATCCGATCAAAAAATGAAATTACGGGATTGCTTGAGCGTTGTTTGAATGGTAGGGATGGAATATAAGGTTTATAGGTAAGTTTTGGTTTGTCCACTAGATCTGGTAATTGAGCCAGACGAACTAAGTTAACTGGACCATTAACA
>JACCDM010400610.1_pt1 | contig 13483 bp, 9 predicted proteins | sample 7445851 | NCBI WGS metagenome assembly JACCDM01 (sample SAMN15323438, study PRJNA562643) | freshwater metagenome | isolation source: river surface water | place: USA:Blue River Watershed | collected 2017-08-16
AATAGAATAGATTAAAAGAAGAAGAACAATCCATCTTAATCCTGAATGCATGCTTGTTAAAAAAGTATTCATAATATTCGTTTTAGTCGTTAAGTTTTAATACTGCTAAAAAGGCTTCTTGGGGCACCTCTACACGGCCAACTTGGCGCATACGTTTTTTACCTTCTTTTTGTTTTTCTAATAATTTTCTTTTTCGAGAAATATCTCCACCGTAACATTTAGCCGTAACATCTTTGCGCAGCGCCTTAATGGTTTCTCGTGCAATTACTTTTGCTCCAATAGCAGCCTGAATAGGAATTTCAAATTGTTGACGCGGAATTAGTTCACGAAGTTTAATGCAAATTTTCTTGCCTAGATCAAATGCGTTACTCCGGTGAACAAGTGCAGATAAAGCGTCAACTTGCTCACTATTTAGAAGCAAGTCCATTTTTACCAAATCAGATTCCTTGTAGCCGATTGGGTGGTAATCGAATGATGCATAACCCCTTGAAACCGATTTCAATCGATCATAAAAATCGAATACGATTTCAGCTAGTGGCATTTCGAATGTAATTTCCACGCGGTCTTGTGTCAAATACACTTGATTCCTTAATTCACCACGTTTTTCTATACAAAGTGTCATGATAGCACCCACATATTCACTTTTAGTAATCACCTGTGCTTTGATGTAAGGCTCTTCAATCCGATCCATTCCTGATGGGTCAGGCAATTCAGATGGATTATTTACAATTAAAAGCTTATCGGGATCTTTTTTCATGTAAGCTTTGTACGATACGTTGGGAACAGTAGTAATTACCGTCATATTAAACTCGCGCTCCAAGCGTTCTTGAATGATCTCCATGTGCAACATTCCTAGGAAACCACATCGAAAACCGAAACCTAAGGCAGCAGATGATTCAGGTTCAAAAACTAGAGATGAATCATTCAATTGTAATTTTTCCATTGAATAACGCAATTCCTCATAATCTTCAGTATCTACGGGATATATTCCTGCAAAAACCATAGGTTTTACATCTTCAAATCCTTTTATCGCAGTATCGCACGGATTTTCTGTTAGCGTTATGGTATCTCCAACCTTAACTTCTTTAGCTTGTTTGATGCCAGAAATAATGTATCCAACGTCACCCGTTCCGACCGTATTTTTTGGGGATAAATCCATTTTTAATATTCCGATTTCATCCGCATTGTAGTCTCTACCTGTATTGAAAAACCGAACTTTATCTCCTTTTCTTAAAACGCCGTTTCTTATTCTGAAATATGCAATAATTCCGCGAAAGGGATTAAATACAGAATCAAAAATCATGGCTTGAAGTGGAGCGTTTTCATTTCCTTTTGGAGCAGGGATACGCTTAATTACAGCTTCTAAAATTTTATCTACACCTAAACCTGTTTTTCCGGATGCAGGAATAATATCTTCAATGTCACAGCCAATTAAATCTATTATTTGATCCGAGACTTCTTCAGGCATTGCACCTGGCAAGTCCATTTTATTGAGAATAGGAATTATTTCAAGGTCGTGTTCTAAAGCTAAGTATAGATTTGAAATTGTTTGTGCTTCAATGCCTTGGGAGGCATCAACGATTAAAAGAGCTCCTTCACATGCAGCAATAGAACGCGAAACTTCGTATGAAAAATCTACGTGTCCTGGGGTGTCTATTAGGTTCAGGATGTATTCTTGTCCTTCGAATTTATAGTTCATTTGAATGGCGTGACTTTTAATAGTAATTCCACGCTCTCGTTCCAAATCCATATCATCTAGGGCTTGCGCTTGCATCTCACGATCTGAAATTGTGCCAGTGGTTTGTAGAAGTCGATCTGCAAGGGTACTTTTCCCATGGTCGATGTGTGCGATGATGCAAAAATTTCGAATATGATTCATAAAAGATTACAAATATACGGAATTGACAAATTCTTTTGACCTCTCAGATAGAGGAAAAACGCAACGAATTATATTCCAACGGAGGTTCTTTTCCCTCAAGTATTAAATCAGCCATTTCGTTGGCAAGAAGTGGAGCCATCATATAGCCTTTTGTTCCCAACCCATTGAATACATAGATGTGATTATACACAGGAGATTTTCCTAAAACAGGTCGTCGATCACTTACCGTTGGACGTATTCCGGCTTCTTGTTTTACTAGGTCATAACTACCAGTATATAAGTGTGCTAACTTTTCTTTTATTTCAATCAATCCCTCCGAGGTGCAATGTGTAGTATCGTTATGCCATTCGTAGGTTGCTCCCACCTTAAAAATATTCTCACCAACAGGAATTACGAAACATTTTCTATTCAAGGAATAATCATTGGAGAACCCATTCGTTTTAATCGTAATAAGTTGGCCTTTGGTTTGTTGAATTGGAACGTGTTCAAAAAAAGGAAGTTTATTCTGTGCATATCCCACACAAAAAACGACATCGTCGAAGGATTTGTTATTATAAACCTTGTGTACAGGGTCAAATTTTTCTATGTCAAAGTCTTGATAAATCAACTCCTTATTTGACGAGAAATAATACTGAAGTGCTTGTACAAATAATGCCGCATTAATCCAAAATGCCTGTTTAACGATTCCCGTACCAAATTCACTTTTAATTTCTTCAGTCAACTGATTTTCTGATAGCGTTTCTCCTAGGTAATTACTATATTCAGGTTTAGCCGATTTTTCATTCCACCAAGTTTTTTCTTGCAGCGAAGAGAAGCACCTGTATATGGAGATTGGGTGATAAAATTTGACATTTAGCTGCAACTCAATTTCCTTATAAAATTCAATTGCTGTTGGCATAAATTCATCAAGGCGCCACGATTTATTCATCCTTCGAAACACCATTGGGTTAACCATTCCTGCGGCAATCGTAGAGGAAAAATTTTCTCCTTTGTCCAAAAGCAATACCGAATGACCTTTTTTCTTGAGGTGGTATGCTAAAGATAAACCTGCAAGTCCTGCTCCAATTATAAGAATATTTTTTTTCATTTTCCTGCAAAAGCTACACTAGCCACACTTATTTTTAATTCAGGGTAGTGCCTGTTGAGTTTATTTATTATCGATTCGAGTGTAGCACCTGTGGTGATCACGTCATCCACTAGCAGTATGTGTTGATATTCCATTCGATTCTCCATGATAGAAAAATTATCTATCGAATTTTCCCAGCGCTCCCATTTTGACTTACGGGTCTGACTTGTAGAATTGTATGTTTTTCTCAAAAGTGTTTTATCTATTCTAGTTTTTAGAGCTTGTGCGATGCCTCTACAAATAGAATCACATTGATTATAACCGCGTTGAAATTCTTTCTTGGGATGAATAGGAACAGGAACAATCGCGTCCACTGGTTGGGTAAATCCTTTTAGTTTTAGTTTTTTTCCAAGCTCCTGCCCTAGGTAATGTCCTACTTTTTCTCTATGGTTGTATTTAAGCACATGCAGTAACGATTGAATTGGATTTTCAGTTTCAAAATGAAATAACGCATAGGTACTGTGTAATTTGGTTCGTCCAAAAAACAATTGATCGAGTGCGGTTGTCTCTTTGTAGTGCTCAAAATAGGTAGGAAGAGTCGCTTCCCAACACGCATGACACAAATAGGATTCAAACCTACCAATTTCAGTATGACAATGTGCACACATGTTGGGATAAATGACATGATTGAGCGCATCAAGGTAGGCTGAAGAAATTAATTTTTGTATCATTTATTGACCTGTAAAGCAATTCTTATGCTTTGAACAAATATATGTTAAAAACCCGAGGTGCCTAGGTATTTTTTAAAATGAAAATTGGGTATACTTTTAACTCTGCATTTCTATACAAAATTTTACTGCTAATTGAATTAATTATTTTCAAAATAGTTTTCAATACAGCCAAAAAATTAGTGTGGATATCTTTATACGATTGTTGAAAATCGCTGAAAGTTTTACCCACGAAAGGATTGCGTTTTAATGTGTTGAAAACCTAAAATAAATGTTAATTTCTTTAATTTATTGGAACGAGAATTATGACAAATTTTGTAAGCCCAACGAAACGGAAACGACGGCGAAAAATCGCTCAATTTACAGAGGGAAACAAACAAATTTAGGAGTAAAAAAACTAACTAAACTAGACAATTATGTCACAGGTAAATGAACCAATATTAATTGAAAACAAAAATCGATTTGTATTATTCCCAATACAGCACGATGATATTTGGAGTTTTTACAAAAAAGCAGAAGCTAGTTTTTGGACTGCTGAAGAAATTGATTTATCACCAGACCTAATAGATTGGGAGAATAAACTGAACGATGACGAGCGTCATTTTGTGAAGCACGTTTTGGCCTTTTTTGCAGCGTCGGATGGCATAGTGAATGAGAATTTGGCAGAAAACTTTTTGTCCGAAGTGCAATATACGGAGGCGAAATTCTTCTATGGCTTCCAAATTGCGATGGAAAATATACATTCCGAAACATACTCATTGTTAATAGATACATACATCAAGGATAGTGCAGAAAAGGATTATCTATTCAATGCTATTGATACGCTGGATTGTGTTAAGAAAAAAGCAAATTGGGCATTACGTTGGATTGAAAAAGGGTCCTTTGCGGAAAGATTGGTAGCATTTGCAGCTGTTGAAGGAATATTCTTTTCTGGATCGTTCTGTTCAATATTTTGGTTGAAGAAAAGAGGATTGATGCCTGGTCTATCATTCTCGAATGAATTAATTTCTAGAGATGAAGGCTTGCATTGTGACTTCGCGTGTTTATTGTATACAAAACACCTTATCAATAGATTGCCCAAAGAGCAAGTAAGACAAATTATCACAGATGCAGTTGAAATCGAAAAAGAATTTGTAACGGATGCATTACCTGTTAAGTTAATAGGAATGAATGCAGATTTAATGAGTCAATACATTGAATTTGTGGCGGATCGATTGTTGGTTGAGCTAGGCAATGAAAAAGTCTACAATGCCACAAATCCATTTGATTTCATGGAGATGATCTCTATACAAGGAAAGACAAACTTTTTCGAAAAGCGCGTTGGCGAATACCAGAAGGCAGGTGTCTTGGCAGGTAAAGAAAACCAAACATTCAGTTTGGACGAAGAATTTTAAGTTAAAAGAAAATAAGGTTAACATCATGTACGTAGTAAAAAGAGACGGAAGAAAAGAAGCAGTAAAATTTGATAAAATAACTGCGCGAATTGTAAAAATGTGTTACGGGTTAGATCCATTGGTCTCTCCAGAAGCAGTCGCCATGAAGGTTATTGAAGGTATTTATGATGGTGTTTCAACAACGGATTTAGACAATTTGGCGGCAGAGGTTGCAGCGGCAAAGACTATTGATCACCCTGATTATGCTTTATTAGCTTCTCGAATTGCAGTTTCAAATTTACACAAAGAGACCAAGAAGACGTTTTCTGAAGTTATGGAAGATATGTATCAATATGTTGACCCGAAAACTAATGAGCGGGCTTCATTGATTGCAGATGACGTGCACGAAATTATTCAAGCCAACAAAGAAACACTCGATTCAAGTATAATTTACGATCGTGATTTCAGATACGATTATTTCGGATTTAAGACCCTAACCCGTTCTTATTTGATGAAATTAAACGGAAAAATTGCGGAACGTCCACAACAAATGTTGATGCGTGTTGCCATAGGAATTCATAAAAATGACATTCCTGCAGCAATAAAAACCTACAATCTAATGTCTGAGGGTTGGTTCACCCACGCAACGCCAACGTTATTTAATTCAGGCACACCGAAACCACAAATGTCTTCGTGTTTTCTTTTAACAACGAAAGAAGATAGTATTGGTGGAATTTATGATACGCTAAAATCATGTGCGCAAATATCACAATCGGCTGGGGGTATTGGTCTTTCAATTCATGATATTCGAGCAACAGGATCGTACATTAAAGGCACGAATGGCACATCAAATGGAATTGTTCCAATGTTGCGGGTGTTCAATGATACAGCGAGATATGTCGATCAAGGAGGAGGAAAAAGAAAAGGATCTTTCGCAATCTATATTGAGCCATGGCATGCAGACGTTTTTGATTTTCTAGATCTTAAAAAGAACCATGGAAAAGAGGAACAAAGAGCGAGAGATTTATTTTATGCTCTTTGGATACCGGATTTGTTCATGAAGCGGGTTAAAGAAAACGGTGAATGGACGCTCATGTGTCCGCACGAATGTCCAGGCCTTTCGGATTCACACAGTGCTGCATTTGAAGCTTTGTATCTAAAATATGAAGCTGAAGGGAAGGGTAGAAAAACCATCAAAGCACAAGATTTGTGGTTTAAAATTTTAGAATCGCAAATTGAAACAGGTACACCTTATATGTTGTATAAAGATGCAGCTAATGCAAAATCTAATCAACAAAATTTAGGTACAATTAAGTCGTCAAATTTATGTACGGAAATTATAGAATATACAGCTCCTGACGAAATTGCGGTTTGTAATTTAGCTTCAATAGCCTTACCTAAGTATGTGACGGAAGAAGGTACATTCGACCACAATAAACTTTTCGAGGTAACATATCAGGCAACCCTCAACCTTAACAAGATTATTGACGAAAATTATTACCCGGTAGAAGAGGCTAAAAATTCAAATTTGAGACATCGTCCTATTGGATTAGGTGTTCAAGGATTGGCAGACGCGTTTATAATGCTCGGTATGCCTTTTGAATCGCCTGAAGCGCGAGCTTTGAATAGAGAAGTTTTTGAAACAATCTACTATGCGTCAATGACAGCCTCTAAAGATCTAGCTAAAGAACAAGGAGCATATGCTACATTTGAAGGTTCTCCGGTTTCAAAAGGAATTTTCCAATTTGATATGTGGGGAGTAACACCAACCTCTAGATGGGAATGGGATGTATTGAAGGAAGAAGTTAAAGCTCACGGAGTAAGAAATTCCCTTCTTTTAGCGCCAATGCCAACTGCCTCAACTGCACAAATACTTGGTAATAACGAATGTTTCGAACCATATACGTCTAATATTTACACTAGAAGAGTACTTTCTGGAGAGTTTATTATCGTAAATAAACACCTATTAAAGGATTTGGTGAAAGAAGGGTTGTGGAATAAAGACATGAGACAAAAAATCATGGCGGCGAATGGATCTATTCAAAATATTAACGAAATCCCTAATAGGTTGAAAGAGCTTTATAAAACAGCTTGGGAAATTTCTCAGAAAGCAATCATTGATCAAGCAGCAGACAGAGGGGCGTACATTTGTCAAAGTCAATCGCTCAATATATTCATGGAAAATGCCAACTTTGGTAAACTAACTTCTATGCATTTCTATGGTTGGGAAAAAGGATTAAAAACAGGTATGTATTACTTGAGAACCAAAGCAGCAACAGATGCTATCAAGTTTACAGTTGACAAAACCGTGGTGGAAAAACCGGAAGCTCAATCTATCGAAGAACAACAAGCTGCCATTGCATGTTCATTAGACAATCCGGAAGGATGTGAAATGTGTTCAGGATAGAATTTATGTTACTTTAAAAATTAAAGGTTGTCGTTCGTGACAACCTTTTTCATTTTATTGAAATTCTAGATTTTTAAAGAATTCATAGTAACTTTTGAATAAAGCGTCACTCCATTTTTTTGCCTGTGGAAAATGTTGAGGAGAAAAAGTTTGTTGATGGTACCTCTTAGCATCGAAATGGTAAATAAATTTTCCTAACGGAGAGGTGAAGCCATACCCTCTCACAGTTGCCAAAAAAGCGAAGTCAGGAGAACTAGGATCCATTAAGTTTTTGCTGAAGGGGTAATCTTTAGAGCCGAGTTTTAATTGTGTGAGTAAGGTGGCGGCCAAGTCGGCTTGAGATCCAATTTTTTCGATGACCTTTCCTCTGTATGTTTCTTTTATAACTTCACCGTAAAACAATAAAGGGATTTTAAAAAAATCAACAGTATAAGGAACTTCGTGTGTAGGACAGGAGTGGCTGTGGTCTGATACAATTACAAATAAAGTGTTTTTGTACCATGATTGTTCTTTAGCTTTCCGCATGAAATCGTCTAAACATTGATCTGCGTATATCATTGAATTCATATAATCTGCTTCTTTACCGGTCCAATTCTGAACTGAAGTTGTGGGATGATCATACGGAGCGTGTGTACTTCCTGTAAATACAACTCTAAAAAACGGATTACTACTTTTATTGATACGAGAAAGAAATACAGCATATACGTCCTCATCGTGATATGACAACTTGCCGTGTTCATATCCAGATGGAAAATCATCTTCATCCCAAACTTCATCCATGTGGTGTTCTTTTATAAAACCTTCAATATTTCCATAGGATAAATCACCTCCAAACAAGTATCCAGAGTGATAACCAGCCTTTTTAAGCGATTCATTCAACGTAATTAGCTTTCTATGTTTTTCAGGATAAGAGGAAATAGCGGTCTCAGGTAGAGCCGGAAAACCTGCTAGAATTGATGTGTGGCCTATTTCAGAAGTTGTATTTGTAGCATATATATTTGAAAATAAAAGTCCATTTTTTACCAAACGATCAAAGTTAGGTGTGGCACCAATTGTATGATTCATGCATCCCATGGCATTTGCACTCCAACCTTCTAAAATTATTAAAACAATATTCGGTTTATCACTGAGTAAAACACAGGTTGTGTCCTGATGATGCTTATTGTACAAACTTTTGCTAATGTCATTTGCTTCTTTCGTGTCAATAGTTGGAACTAAATCTTCTAAGTCCGATTTCAGATAAAGCAAGTAACTATTAGCAAAAAAATAAGTGGAATTAATACTAATGTCGTTGAGTTTGAAGTCTTCGCTGTAATAGGCAGAATCTATGTTAATGGGTATTTGTTGCCATCCTCCTCTTGCGAAGAGAAAAGAAATACCGATAAGACAAATGCTCATAGTAATGGTTAAAAGATTGTCCCATTTTTTTTTGAGGAACTCCATCAATCGAATTGGTTGAATGAATACATACCAAAACACTATAAAGCCAATGAAAAATTCAAGAATTAGCAAAATTACAAACGAACCTATAGATAAATTATCAGCCGTTCGAACTACCTCTGCACCGTGGAACAAGTGCAAAAACACTTTTGAGGTTAGTTTATGTTTCCATTCAACATATACAATTATCTCACCTGAATGAATGGCACATGAAATCAACACTTCCAATAACACGACACCAAAAAAAATCCATTTAAGGTAGGATTTAGGAAAGATACATATTATCGAAAAAAGTATCATTGGAAGGATTGACATGAAAGCAGCAGTGGCTATATCTAATCGCAGCGAATAGAAAAAAACACCTAACCAATCGGGAAATTTCTCAAATACATCAGGATTAGCCAGAATAAAAACAAAACGTTGAAAATCAAAAAGAAGCACCCAAAAAGCTAATAGCATGAAAAAATTAGCGAGGATTAACCAAGGTAATCGTCTGTTTTTTCTGCGAAAAACAACAAAGTCTTTGGGTATTTTTATCAATTATTTAACTTCTGTAGTTAAAAACAATTCTAATTGATTTTTGAATCCTTCTACACCAATGGAATAACTGATTCGATTAAATCCTTTGAGTAGTTTACTATTTAATTCAAAAGAAATTACAAGTTCTTCTCCTGGTTTCAACTTAGTATTGGTGGTTTGAATTTTCAATGCCGAATTACTATTGAAAAGCACAAAAGTTACTTCCTTCGTCGAGTTGTTTTTAATCTTGTGTGATCCTTTGATAATATCGCCTGGTTTTTTTATGCCGGCTGAATAAACACTTTCTTTTACAGTGATAGGGAAGACTGCTTCATTTCGCTCAAAAATTGCCTCTTCAATATGTATTTTTCGTTCAATTCCAGCTTCCCGAGAATATACCGAGTTCTTTTGATCGAAGAAATTGTCGCTGGTCTTTTGGTCCGCGGTAAACTCACCAAATGGAGCGTAAACAAAACTTAATTTTCCACCACTTTTAGCTTTTCCATTTATGTATGGTAAAAATTCACCTTTGTTGGTTTCTTTAAAGTAATTAATTAATGAGGAAATTCTTCTCTTTGTTAAGTTCACATTGTAGTTTGTTTTAGCCAGAGGACTTGCAAATCCTTTCACCGTCAATGTCACTGTAGATCCTAATTTTAATTCCTCAAGAACAAGATTCTTAAACTCTTCAAGATCATTCACCCCTTTGTCTACATAATTTTGAAAAAAGTCGGTTAAATCATTCACGCGTTTTTTTGCTAATTCTCCAGTGACTCCGTTTGAAACTTCTTTTTTATAAGTCGGGTAATTCGATTTGTAAATCGAATAAGTGGTGAGATAGTTCAACTTTGTTGAAGTTGCTGTTGTTTTGGCATCCGGTTCGTCATTTTGAAAGTACAAAACAACGGGAAGTTTTTTTCTAATCTTTTCCTGAATAATTGGTGTATCTATCACCACAATCTCTTTTATTATTGGCAATGGATAAGAGGCAAAAATATCACTACAACACGTTGGATTTTTTGAAAAATAGCTTCCTACTCTGTTTGAGGACACATATACGGTGTCGTTATGCTTGAAATAATATTGATCATTTGCAGGGCTGTTGATAGGAAGACCAGCATTAACGGGAGCACTAAAGACAAATTCGTTGTTTCTCTTTTCCACATTAGAGAAGAATACGTCGGATCCTCCAAAGCCATTATGCCAAGAAGATGAAAAGTATAATTTTTTGTCTTTGGCATCAAACCATGGAGTCAATTCACCATCTGCAGTATTTATTTCTTTAATGTTTACTGGATTTTCAAATGTGTTTCCATTTTTTATGGCATACCAAATATCAAGTCCACCGAGAGTTCCTTGTCTATCTGAGGCAAAGAACAAGACTTCATTATCTGCAATTTGAGCAATATGCGGCATGGTAGTATTTTTCCCCTGAGCATTTAATTTACTGAATAAGGTATCAATTTTTCCCCATTTTCCGTCTCCTAAATATTCAGCTCTCGCTATCCGACATTTATAGTTGTATCCTTCATCTTCACAAATACTAAAAAAGAAGTATTTTCCGTCTACACTAAAGCTTCCATTACCTGTGTTAAACTTGTCGAAAGACAGGGTATCAATTCTCTCGTTTTTCAAGTAATCCCCATCTTTTATTTCTGCTTTATATAATCGTGTTTTATATGAACGAGAATAAACCTCTTGCTCTTGCTCCTTTATTGAATCCGCCCTCAACGAGGAAAAAATTAGTTGATTATCACGCACACTATGTCCGAATTCAGCATCAAAAGAGTTGACAGTTAGAGGTAATTTGTCCATTGGTTTTACAGTATCGCTGTATTGGGATATAGCCCACTGAGTCGATTGAATTTCTTTTTCTGCTTTTTTATATAAATAGCTGGATTTATCTTTTTCATAAAGCTTAGCGGCAAGTTTGAAAGTTTCACTTGCTTTTTTATAATTTCCAGTTTGCTTTTGCATTAAGCCCAACTGAAGTATACTGGAAGGGTAAATTTTTGCTTGCTCTCGAGCATAAACCTTAGCGTACTGCTTCTCTGCATCGCTATAGTTTTTATAAGCTCTTAACGCTTCTGCATATTTCCATTGAATTTCTAAATTGGTAGAATCTTTACCTAAAGCTTGTTTGTAATACTCTAACGCGTAATAATAATCCCCTTTTTGATATTGTTCGTCTGCAAATTTTACAAGCTGACGCGTTTTTTGAGAGAAAACAAGAAAAGGAAGAAAAAAAATAAAACTTATATATAGTCTGGACATACCCGATGGATAATGCGTTTTGGTTTGAATTTTCTAATTACATATCGAAGGGCTACTTCAACACCCCCACGCATATTGCTTGCTGGAACTAATTTGGAATAGTTAATATCGTAACTTAAGCCAACAAAAAAATCGTTGTAATCATATCCCAAAGAAGCATAAGCGGCATCATTACCTCTGTTCCAAAAACCAAAATAAAGTGCTTGATATGACTTAGGTTTTGAAGAAAGATGCAACCTTGCTGATGAACCCATTAAAAGTTCACGGTAGATTCCTTGATGCGAATACTGAACAGAGGGGATAATATCCCAGGTTGGATTTACCTGTATCACCGCTTTCACAAATCCAGTAAAGCGCATGTCTCGTTTAATTTCTTCCGTGTAAAATCCCTGATTAGGTTGATTCAAATTGTAGGCCCCAAATCCGGTTTGTAATTTTGTCCTTGTCTTTGAATTCCATTCATGCATAACACCTACGCCAACGCTCGCATTTGTTTTTCTAGCGGTTTGATAATTCTCGTTAGTAGGGGCAGTTGGATCAAAAATATAACCGTTGTACTGATTGTCGAAATAAAGTAAATCCCAATTTATTTGTCTGTGGTTCATGCCAAAATTAACCCCAAAACGCAATACCTGACTAGAGTCCTTCATTAACTTGAAGGAACGCGAAATATTACCTTGCGCTTCTATTGTTCGAAACTTTCCATCTCCAGCTTGATCGTGAAATGCCAATATTCCAAAACCCCATTTTTTAAATCGGGCATCTACCGATGTAGAAAAAGTGCTAAAAGGAACAGTAACGCTACGCCATTGATCTCTGTAATTTCCGATAAAACGATAGTCGCCATCAAAGTGACCAGTATGTGCTGGATTTTGATACAATTGGTTATCGTTAAATTGAGACCAGTGAATATCTTGTCCAATGGAAAAATTCCATAATGAACATATCAAGACGAATTGGAGAGCTTTCAGTTTCATTTTCAGCAACTAAAGTAAGAAAAGTAATTGAATAATTAAAATTATGGCGTACTTAAACTAACGGGAATGATTTTTCCATTTAGTATTTTTCCACTTCTTAAGGTGAAATCAGCTATAAATTGCGCCATTTCAATTGCGGAAACTGGCGCAATATAACCAGGAAAAGCCTCTTCTAACATTTCAGTTTGCACGGCCCCTAAACACAAACAATTCATTTTTATGTTACTTTCGGAAAATTCTACTGCAAAAAGCTCAGTGAAATTACAAAGCGCCGCTTTGGATGCAGCATAGGCACTTAATTCAGGAAACTTGACTGATCCTTGGAATGCTCCCATGGAACTAATATTAACTACATGACTAAATGTTGAATTAAATCTAGGCAATAAAAATTGTACGGTTTGCATGATGCCAATTACATTAATAGAAAAAGATTTTGAAAAATCTTGTCCGGAAATCATCTCAAAGGGCTTTTTGATTAAATAACCTGCATTATTAATTAAGTAGTCGATTCCTTGTTCAGGAAAAGGAATTTTTGCGAGTTGTTGATGAATATCACCTTCTAAATCAAATGGAAAAACGGCAATATTTGGATTTGAGCTGAATTCATTTTTCAATGAATTGTAATTTCGTGCTAGGGCGAAGACCTTTATGTCTTGTTGTTCGGCAAAAATACGCGTGAGTTCTAATCCAATGCCTCGGCTGGCGCCAACAATTACAATATTTTTATTCATCGAAGGATATTTTAATTTTCGATGACGCTGGAAGTGCCTGACAAGCTAATATGTATCCCGAAGCAACTTCTTCATCCGTTAAGGAATAA
>JACCDM011294767.1_pt1 | contig 13482 bp, 10 predicted proteins | sample 7445851 | NCBI WGS metagenome assembly JACCDM01 (sample SAMN15323438, study PRJNA562643) | freshwater metagenome | isolation source: river surface water | place: USA:Blue River Watershed | collected 2017-08-16
AGAACGGCCATGATTTCTGGCGTGATTTCCGATTTGAGTATGCTGGAGTCGAACTTGTGCTGAGTAATGGCAGCGGACTGAAGGGAGTTTCTTTGACCCGCATCCCGAGCAAATCGCATCTCTTTGACCCTGTCCAGGCGCCATTGGTTATTGTCGAGAAAATGTGCCTCCTCTGCCGTAATGAGGGTCATCAGGCGCATCTGGGTATCAACCTCATAAATCCAGACCGATCGAAGCTCACCACTGAGCTCTACCTTGCCCGCGTTCAGGAATCGGGAGCCTATGATTTGCTTGCTCACCGGATCGCGCAGCACATCCTTGGCCCACAATCCCGATCGAAATTCGGAGGAAATGGTCGCACCTTGAATACGCCGCTTGAAATTTTCCCGAAAATCATTAAAGCGCGGCGCGACGAATTCACCCAACACGAAAGTCAGCACAGCAAACACGATCGCGATCGGCAACAGCATGCGAATCACACCAGACATCGACAGTGAGGATGCCCGCATGACGGTGAATTCGGAGCGTGCAGCGAACTGAGCCATGACATAAATGGTCCCGATCAGCGCCGCAATCGGCATGATCTGATAGCCGTAATTAGGAAGTCCCAGCGATACATACATGAATGCATGCTCAATGCGATAGCCTCCCTGCCCCACGGACTTGATTTCGCTCATCATGTCGAGAAAAGCGAAAAGCGCAAGAAAGGCGATCAGAACAAAGGTGACAGCGCGATAAATTTCACTCGCAAAATAACGCCGAAGGACTGTCATGGCGCGCCTCCGGCGCGCGGCAAAATCATGCGACGCACCAGCGTCAGCCAGGCGGATGGATGCCAGCGCATATTGGGGTTATTGCGCCAAAAAAATAACAAGACAATCAGGGTGCCTGCCGCCGCGTGCAAGGGCCACCACGACGTTGCGAATGAGGTCTTACCTTGTGCCACCATTGCCTGCATGATGTTGGTGGCATTGAAGTAGGTCACCGCCAGCAGCAAGGCAATCATCAGATTAAGCGTACGACCGCGCCTGGGATTCACAAAGCCCAGTGGTATGGCCAGCAGCATTTGCATCAGGCAGGTGACGGGTGCAGAGATGCGGAACAGCAGCTCGGCGAGATTGTTGGGGGTGGGATCAGTGATCAGATCGACAGTAGCGAGTACGCGTGCAGACTTGTTTTCCGCGAGCTCCTTGGTATTGCTGGCGATGATCACGGTATATCGCTCGAAATCCATGATGCGGAACTCTGGCGAGCCAGGCATGCCATCGTAACGCCGACCATCGTAAAGCTGAAGCAGTTTGTCACCTCGCTCATCAATGCGCACGGTACCCTCGCGCGCCAAGGCCACACCACTCTCCTGAGTCTGATTCTGACTGAGAAAAACATTGTTGACTCTGGTGGTGTCCGAAGAAAGCCCCTCGACAAAAAACACTTTTTGCCCATTGGCTGACTCTTGAAATTTGCCCGGCGATACACGCGAAATATCCTCCCGATTACGGAAGCGCTCACGTTGTTCAGCAGAGAGTTTTTGTGACCAGGGGGTGAGCCAGAACGACAGCACGGCAGTCAATATCACCATCGGTATGCCGACCTGCATGACAGGGCGCACCCAATCCATCAGCGACACGCCCGAGGCGAACCAGACAACCATTTCGGAATCCTGATAACTGCGAGCGACGACCATCAATACCGCAATGAAAGTCGATAGCGAGATCAGTACCGGCAAGTTGATCAGTGATGCGAACCCGAGGAGTGAAAGGACATCAGAGGACGCGATCTTGCCCGCAGCAGCATCGCCAAGGATGCGTATCAGCGTAACGGATATGATGATCGTGAACAGCGCCGTGAACACCGCGCCTACGGCATTGAGCAATTCGCGGCGTATGGCGCGCTGAAAAATCATTCGGGGACTATAATTGGGCGCATTAAAAGGAGTGACCATGGACTTTAGCATAAAAGCTTTTAATGCAAAAAACGCAATCGCCCAACACAAGACAGGGTGTGTCGCAGTAGGCCTGTTCGAAAACGGCAAGCTCTCGGCCGCCGCCAAGGCGCTTGACGAGAAAGCGTCAATCACCGCTGCGATCAAGAGCGGTGATATCTCAGGCAAGGCGGGTACCACATTGCTTCTGCACCGCGCCAGCGGCAGCGCGAGACGCGTGCTACTGGTTGGACTGGGCAAAGAGGGTGAGGTATCCGATCGAAATTTCATCACCGCTGCACAAGCGATAGCGCGCGTATTCGCGACACTAGGCAGCAATGATGCGCTGGTTGCACTGCCCTTCGATGTGGTCCAGGGACGCAATGCAGACTGGGCCCAGCGCACCTTGGTGCTGGCGCTGCGCGAAAGTATCTACCGCGCTGACGCGCTCAAGAGCAAGAAGGATGAAAATCGATCCGGTGTCACCAAAGTGACCCTGGCAGTGGATGAAAAAAGCCTGGCCCATGCGCGCAAAACCCTTTCGCAAAGCATTGCGCTGGCCAACGGCATGGACCTCAGCAAGACCCTGGGCAACCTTCCGCCCAATATATGCACACCGACTTATCTGGCAACCACAGCAAAACAGCTGGGCCGAGAATTCAAGCTCGGTGTCGAGGTACTCGACCGCAAGCAACTCGAAGCGCTCAAGATGGGCAGCTTTTTGTCAGTGACTAACGGTAGTGATCAGCCGCCAAAATTCATCATCCTCAAACACATGGGGGGCAAGGCCAAGGACGCGCCCATCGTATTGGTGGGTAAAGGCATCACCTTCGACACCGGCGGCATTTCACTCAAACCCGGCTCTGGCATGGATGAGATGAAGTACGACATGTGCGGTGCCGCCTCGGTACTGGGCACCTTCCGCGCGATCGCTGAAATGCAGCTGAACCTGAACGTGATTGGCGTCATCCCAACGTGCGAGAACATGCCTTCCGGTCGCGCGACGCGCCCGGGCGATATCGTCACCTCCATGTCAGGACAGACCATCGAGATTCTCAACACCGATGCCGAGGGGCGGCTCATCCTGTGCGATGCGCTGACCTATGTGGAGCGCTTCAAACCCGCCTGCGTGGTGGACATCGCCACCCTGACGGGCGCCTGTGTGACAGCACTCGGCCATCACAACACCGGGTTGTTCACGCGTCACGACAGCACCCATGATGCATTGGCCAATGAATTGCTTGCCGCCGGCAAAGCCGCTAATGACACCGCGTGGCGTATGCCTATCGAGGAAGCCTATCAGGAGCAGCTCAAATCCAACTTTGCCGATATCGCCAACATTGGTGGCCCACCGGGAGGCAGCATCACCGCCGCCTGCTTCCTGGAGCGATTCACCCGCAAGTATTCATGGGCTCACCTGGATATCGCGGGTACTGCGTGGAAGAGTGGTGCCGCCAAAGGTGCTACGGGCAGACCGGTACCCTTGTTGACCACCTTCCTGTTGGAACGCGCGAAAAGCTGAGCATTAACCTGCTTGATCCGAAAACGGGAGCCGCTTGGCTCCCGTTTTTTATTGCGACGAAGAATCACCCCTGGGGTGACCTCGCCAGGTAGTACAAAACAGACTGAACTGAATCGCAAACATCGTCACATATTTTGAAAAATGATTGTAATGCCAAATATTTGGCGTTTTCACCAACAAAATATGGGGAAGCAAAGCAAATAAGCAAAGTGAATTTTCAAACTCCGATTTCAGGCAAAGATCTGAAATTGCCCGGTTCGGCGAGTAAGCGTCCAACTTGGCTAAAATGCGACCTGCACCCACTCGTCAGGTCCATCAATGAAACTCGCCACATGGAATGTCAATTCCCTAAAAGTACGCCTGCCGCAGGTGCTGCAATGGCTGGAGTCCTCGCCAGTGGATGTGCTCTGCCTGCAAGAAACCAAGCTGACTGACGATAAATTCCCGGTGGCGGAGATTGAAGCAGCAGGCTACCAAGTCGCCTTCACGGGACAAAAGACCTATAACGGCGTTGCCATCCTGTCCCGCCATCCGATCACGGAGGTGGTCAAGAACAATCCCCTGTTTCCGGATGAGCAGCAGCGCATCATCAGCGCCACGATCGAAGGTATGCGTATTGTTTGTGCGTATGTGCCGAACGGACAGGCGGTGGGATCCGACAAATATGAGTACAAGCTGAGATGGCTGGGAGCACTCATCCAGTGGCTGGAGGCCGAGGTTCAACAATTTCCCTCGCTTGCGCTTTTAGGCGACTACAACATCGCCCCAACCGATGCGGATGTGCATGATCCCGCCGCATGGCAAGATCAGGTGTTGGTCTCGGCTCCCGAGCGGGCAGCATTTGAGCGTTTATGTGCCCTGCCACTGGCGGATGCATTTCGCTTGTTTCCGCAAGCTGAAAAGCTCTACAGCTGGTGGGATTATCGACAGATGGCATTCCGCCGCAATCGTGGGCTGCGCATCGATCATGTCTTGCTCTCGCCTGCGCTGGTCCAGCGCTGCACTGCCTGCGAAATCGATAAATTACCCAGAAAATGGGAACAACCCTCGGATCACACGCCCGTGATCGTCACGCTGGAATGAGTCTGACATCAAGTACGACCGATTGAATCAGGCCTCAGCGATTTTTCGCCTTTACATACAGAGGCACCATCGTTTGCGGGATGAGATTGCTTGCGTGCGCGGCACCGCTATTCATATCCCGCGTGAAATCGAGTGATAGCATAATCGCCAGCATTTGCTCATGCTCTTCCGGACGCAGCCCCCAGAATTCGAGTGAGGTTTGCTTGTCAAAGGGATTGATGTAGCGTTTTTCCTTGCGCAATTCATAATGAAGATGCGGGCCCGTTGAAAAACCCGTTGAGCCAACATAGGCAATTTCCTCACCACGCAGTACTTTTTTGCCGGGCACCAGATCCTGTGCAAAACCGGACAAGTGCGCATAGTAGGTTTCATAGCCCTGACCATGGCTGAGAATCACCAGATTGCCATAGCCACCCATGGGGCTGGCAAACACGACTTCGGCATCAGCGACTGCATGCACCGCAGTACCTGCAGGAGCGACAAAGTCAATACCAATATGCTGCCCGCGGTAGCTGAAGCTGCGAATCGCGAATCGCGGTTTTTTCTTTCCGCGAGCGCGGGTTGGAACCTGACGGTGAACCGTCGTCACGCTTTCACCCACACCGCGAGAAATATTCACATGGCGAGTCGGCGAGTACCATAGCGCGCGTTCATAAGCAGTACCGCTGGCCGTACTGAAGTAGGCACCGGGCTGCCCCTCACGCTCAAACCAGACCACTCGATCTTTCACCGTGCCTCGCAAGGTGTCGATCAGTTCGATTGCCAGAATCTTCTCCGAACCCGCCTCGCGTGATTTTTCTTTTTCCAGCACGACCCGTAACTGATGATTTGCTGGTGCACTGAGTTTTGCAATCATCTGACGTATCAACAGCCCCAGTTCCCAGCGCAAGTACGACGGTATCCTCTCCAGCTGCTCGGTCGACAGTGATTCAAGATCACTTGCGGGAAAATTGAATTCACTCAGCGAGCGTGACAGCATCGGCAAGTCCATCCGGCGTATCACCGGTTTGTCTTCGTGCGCAGCTTTGGACATGAACAAGGCGATTGGCTGTTCGGCCGTCGAAGCGCGGCTGAGCACTGCCAGAGAGTTTACGTCCCCTTTGGGCGCAAAGGCAGACGCGTAGTGCAGACACTCCGTGCCACGAACTTGGGGCTCCACAGGATTAGCATCGAGAAGAAAATGCTGCAGCTCCTGCTCTTGAACACCGAGCTGCCATGTCAGCAGGCGCTTTTGCTCCGTGGTCAGGCAGCCTTGTTCAAGGTTGGTATCGACGATATACGACTTATCAGCGGCTTCCGGCGAGTTCATTCGGATCACGACCGGACCACGTGCTGACTTGCGGTGCTTTGCGGACTTGGCCGGCGCCTTGCCCGCCAACGCAGACTGGCTGGGCAGTGCCACAGTAATTGCAAGAAATGCAAGGATCAGAATTCTCATCAAAAGCTATCCAAATGTATCGGGTACCACTGTTCATCGGTTAAGCGCGCCAAAATTTGAATGACGCGCCGTTTGCGCAACGTGCGCTCCTGACGAATGCCCAGCGCCAGAGGACGCGCTGGCAGGACACAGTGTTTGCCATAACGGTCAGATCGTTATGTTCTATAAAAGCACTGTATTATGCGAAAATAATAAGATGCGACTTCGATAGGGTTATTTGATATTAATTGAACAACATTAAAACAACCCATGCCGCTTTAATACTGAATTGATATTAACACAAGATTCTCAAAAATCCACATGCAATGTCAAGAAGTTCCGCAACGCCGCTTAAGTACTTTCGATCTTATTTGCCTGGTATTCGGGACAGTTGTCGGTGCGGGTATTTTCAAAGCACCATCAATTGTTGCGGCGCAATCAGGGAGTGGCGTTGAATTTCTTCTGGCGTGGCTGATCGGCGGCGTGATCTCGATCGCGGGCGCACTGTGCTATGCGGAGTTGTCGACCTCCTACCCAAGCGCCGGCGGTGAGTATCATTTTCTGAGCCGCAGTTTTGGCAAAAACCTGGCGTTCTTCTATGTGTGGGCTCGGGCCACGGTGATTGTGACCGGCTCAATGGCCATTTTGGCAATTACACTGGGTGATTATATGGCGGTGATATGGCCGCTCGGCCCCTATTCGAGTTTCATCTGGGCTGCGGGTGTCATCTTGGTACTCAGTCTGGTTAATCTGGTCGGCATACACCAAAGTACTTTTACGCAGAATACATTCACCATTCTGGAATTTCTCGGCATCCTCGCGGTCATCGTTGCAGGTTTTTATGCTGGCAGTGCGGCTCCTTCTTGGGATTTGCTGACCCAGACAACGGGAGACACCAATTACGGGCTGGCGATGGTGTTTGTTTTGCTGACCTTTGGTGGCTGGAATGAAGTGGCTTATGCATCTGCCGAGGCACGTGACGAAAAACGAGGTATCTGGCGTGCACTGTCGCTGGGCCTAGGTGCAGTCACGATCATGTATCTGCTTGCGAATGTGGCCTATCTGAAAGCACTTGGCTTGAATGGCATTGCCAATTCGCCTGCGGCTGCCTACGACGTTTTTATCCTCGCCTTTGGCAAGGGCTCGGCCATGGTATTTGGCATGATCGTGATTTTCTCCTGCCTGAATTCCATTAATGCGACCATTATTTTCGGCGCGCGCAGCAACTACGCTATGGGTAATGACTATCGCGTTTTCTCATGGCTGGGCAAGTGGCACTCGTCGGGTAATCCGCGCAACAGCATCATTTTGCAAGCCGGTATTGCCTGCGGCCTGATCGTGTTTGCTGCGATGACGAGCCAGGGTTTCAAAGCCTTGGTTGAATTCACCGCACCGGTTTTCTGGTTTTTTGTGCTGCTGGTCGGCATATCACTGATCCTGCAACGACTTCGGGATCCGGATGCCGAGCGGCCTTTCAAAGTCCCTTTTTACCCGGTATTACCTCTGGTTTTCATTGGCTCAACCGCCTGGTTACTCTGGTCCAGCCTTGTCTACACGGGTACGGGTGCGTGGATCAGTTTGGTTGTGCTGCTATCGGGTTGCATACCTCTTCTGCTGAATCGCCGACATTCGCTCACCCGAGTATCCGAGTCGGTCACCTGAAAAACATCTGACGGGCAATCGACAGCATTGATTTTCCAAGTCACTAAAAATGGGTTTTGTATGAACAGGTTTTCACCTGCACTGTTTTGTTTGTCGGTATTGCTCTCGTCTTTCCAGGCGCTTGCAGCCGATACAACGGCACCGGCATTGCCCGCTACGCCCACACCGACGCCGACCCCGGCCCAAGCGCTTGCTGCACGCACAGCAAAAATCGAATGTCCGGCATTTCAGAAAATCGCGACGGATTATCAGACAAAATTTCTGGCCCCGATGCAGACATGGTCCAGGCAGCACCTGAACAAACTTGGCACAAAAAAAGTGACCTATGTGTTTTCCGGTGCAGATATTGTTACACCTCTTACGCTGTTTACTACTGCAGATCACTTCACACTGATCGCCGATCAGACGCCGGAATACACGCCATTGCAAGAAATCTCGGGATCCCAAATCGCCAAGGAATGCCAGACGCAGGCTTATTTCGCACGCTACGGCTACTTCAGAACCAATGATCTTGAAGGAAAAGACTCCGTCAAACCCAGGTTCGTCAAAATGCTGGCCTACAGCATCCTGATGAGCGGCGGCACCATAGGAAAAATGGACTATCTGAGCATTGCGACGAATGGCAAACTCGAAGTCCGCGACAATCCGGCCATGGGCAAACCGGATGGACTGCGTTTTCATGTCATCACTGCAGACAAGCGTGCCGTTCTGGTGGATTATCTGCGCATGAATCTATCCAATAGCGGCTTAAATGCCGACCCCAGACTGCAACAGTTTTTATCCAGTAACACGAATGACACCATCTTCATCAAATCTGCGTCGCATCTGCTGCAAAAAAATTATTTTTCGATTCTGGCGGGATTGATCACCGATCACGCACAGAGTGTTGTTCAGGATGAGACCGGGCTTGATATTGAATTGTTCGGCAAGTACTACCAGATCGACAGCTACGGCAAATTCCTGCGGCCGCATCCACTGTGGCATGACAGTCCGTCGGGTGTTCGGTTGCGTGATTTTTTGAGCGCAAAAAATAGCCTGCAACCCCTGCCATTTACGATCGGCTACGAAAAAACCAGTGGATCAGTGCTGCTGGTAGGCACGCGTCTGCAGCGCAGTGCCAAAACCAATTAGGGTGCCCCTGAATCAATCCAGGTTTTGTGGCGAGCCAGCGTAGCTGTGCGCCGCGGGGCCAAGCAAAGTCAAGGACTTATCACGCTTGATTTAGCTGGAAAAGTGTACGGGTTTAATTGATCAGTGCTTCTCTGGCGTAGCTGTGCGACGCAGTGACCCGCAAAATCTAGGGCTTGGTGCCATTGAGCTTGCCTCGAAAGTTTCCGGGTCTGTTGAATCAGGGCTTCCTTAAAACTTACAGCAAAATATTCTTGCGCATGCCGGAAGCCCTTGTGGATCCTGCCGTCTCGATGATCGGAGGAGACTGAAATGCAAAGACCCGCCCAAAGACAAATCGTGACTATTCACGACCAGGTGAATGCCGAGCGCTATTCGCGAGGTCGCATCACCATCGTTGACGATGATGATGCAATCAGAGAGGTGCTCGTCTCTCTGTTGCACCTCGAAGGCTACGCGACGGAGGCTCATGCGAATGCGGCGAGTTATCTGGAAAAACTCGAACACGCCTCACCCGAATTCCCGGGGCCGCACTGCCTGCTGCTCGATGTAAAAATGCCCGGACTCACAGGCCTTGATTTGCAACGCCGCCTGATAGAACTGAGCGAGTCCACACCCATCATCTTCATGAGTGGCGGCTCCGGTGCAGCGGAAGCGGTGCAGGCGTTCAAGAATGGCGCGAGTGATTTTCTCGTGAAACCCTTTGACGATCAGACACTGCTCGGCGCGGTCAGTGAGGCCCTGCAAAAAGTGCGGCGCCAACAAGAATCTCAGGCGCATAAAGAGAGCACGGCCATTCGAATCAGCCGCTTGTCTCCACGCGAGCTGGAGATTGCCAAAATGGTATCGTCCGGAGCCTTGAACCGCGATATTGCCGAACAACTCGGTATCGCCGTGCGCACGGTGAAACTGCACCGCATGCACATGATGCGCAAGCTTCAGGTCAGCAACGTCATCGAGCTCGCACGCGTCATGGATGGTCTCGCCTGACAGCCCGTCGGGCAGGACCCAATGCCCTTCTTTGGTGCTTATTGCCCCCAGGTACAGTAGCGAGTCAGCGACAATGGCGCTATCTTTCGTTTCCTAAGTGCAAGCTTTGTACTGACTTTGCACACCCTTGCGGGAAACATGCCAACCTGAAAATGATAGTGATCCCTACCGAAGAGCGCGAAAAATCAGCAGAGCCCAGCACATCGCTGGCGGCGATATCGCGCAAATGGCTGGCCGAGATTTCCCCCGCGGATTTCGCACATTGCCATGAATATCTGGCTGCCGTGCGTCTGGCGCGGCACATGAGCAAGATTGATGTTTGCCGGGCTAGCCAGGTCGAAGGCAATCCGGCCAGCGGTGTTTCATTGCCTACCGTATCCAAGATGGAAAGTGGTGCTTACGGTGAGCCGGGCTTTCGCACCATGGTGCGTCTGGCGCGGGGCTATGGGGTGCCGCTGGTGAATCTTGAGCGATTTTTCAAGTAATCATGCTCGTTGCACTGAGAGAAAATGTGAGCCGCTTGAACAAATTTCCATAATAGAATGTTATTGTGATGAAATTAGTGCCGCATTCCTAGGGATACGCTGTACAAACCCACGTTTGATGGCCAGCCAGCGTCGCTGTGCGAGACGGGGACCAGCAAAATCAAGGGCTTGGTGCCATTTGGCTAGCCAAAAAGTCTCTGGTCTTGTTAGATCAGCGCTCCCCTGGAACGCGGGTCGGGATGATTTCTCAGGCTTTGGAGAGAGCCTGAAAAGTCCAGGTTGTATTGCCCAGCCTGCATGGCCCGGCCGTGCAGCCGCGGCGCGAATGTCGGCTGTGCCGCCATTCTCCTGGAAGAAGTCTCCGGTTTTGTTTAATCAGTGCTTCCTTAGAAAATGAAAACAGCGATTGACCTGGATGCCATCACGATTGACGGCGATAAACTGCGGCAGGCAAGAGAAGCGCGGAATCTGTCGATTGCCGAATTGGCCGCGCTCGTCACCCTGTCGCGCGAACAGGTCAAGCACATAGAAGAAGGCGGCAACCGCCCCTTCTATACACCTGCACACAAGCTCCTCGCAGTACGCAAGTACGCCAACGCGCTCGACATCGCCTATGAAGACGTGGTCACCGGCCCCGGCGCGGACCAGACGGTGCCAGCACCGGATGATGCGCCACCCTCAATGCACACGCCACACGATGCCATTGAGCCCGCCGATATTCGGATTGCTGCGGTCGAGCGCAACGCGGAAATCCGGCGCCTGGCGCTCATGGGTGCCATCGCGCTGACCATCCTGCTGGCCATTTACGCCAAGGTGCGCGGCTCAAAAACCGACATTAGCGAAGAGGAAGCCGAGCCCGCTTTCGCGGCTGTGGCAGATGCCCCAAAACCAGACCCGGTGGCGCCGCCCAAACCTCAGCAGACCGCCGCCAAACCTGATGCGCCCGAGAATACCCAAACAGCCAAAACCAACGAAGCGGCGAGCCTGTGTCCTGTAAATACAGCCGCAGGCGAACCCAAAGTCTGGTCGCCGAGCTACAAGTACAAAGCTGATCTAAGGCTATTCGTTGTCAGTGCCCGGGAAGGCAGTCTCTGCGTCACCGATGCCACTGGCAAGGAAACCCAGTTGCAGCTGAAACCCATGGCGTGGCAAGTCGTCGAGGGCAAGCCGCCCTACGATGTTCGGTCATCGCGGCTGGCGGAGCAAAAGCTTTACCTGCAGGGCCAGCTGGTCAAAGTGCCCGCCGATGTCAATTCGATGCGACTGATACCCACGCAGGTCTTGCCCCCGTCACCCGTCGCGGCCCCCGCACCGGCGGCTTCTCCGGCACCAGAGCCGTCAGCGAATCCTGCCCCGCCGGTACCGGCCAGTCCGGACGCCTGACCCAGTACGCCAGAACGCAAGCTGAGCTGCTACTGACTCAATCCTCGTTTTATGGCGAGCCAGCATAGCTGTCTGCAGCACAGCGCCGAGGCACTGAGGCAGTTTTACGGCAATGCAACATCGATATCGGTTGACGGCGCAAGTTAACAAATTGGATCATCCGGTATCCGATCATTTGTGCTTTTAACGCAGTCCTTCCTCAAACCCGGATGTCAGTCATTGTGGCTTGTTCCCGGATTTTTTCAGGGCTGGCGATTGTTTCGGGCAAAAAACATCCTAGGAGACCCGCATGAAACCCTTACGCACCTCCGGTACGGTCCTGCGTGCTGCCAAAGCACTGACCACCGCCGGTCTGATAACGCTCGGCATGCACGGCAGCGCCAACGCTGAAGACTTCAAGATAGGTATCGTCAGTTTTCTCTCCGGTCAGGCTGCTGACAGTTTTGGTGTGCCGGCCGTCAATGGTGCGAAAGTACTCATCGAGGCCTTCAACAAAGGCAAGGCCCCTGCGCCTTACAACAAGCCCGGCTTTGGCGGCATGAACATCGTGCCGGTCTACGTGGACGAAAACGGTGGCGCGACCAAACAGGTGCAGGAACTCCGCAATCTGTATGACCGCGAGGAAGTGGATGTGGTGGTGGGCTATGTAGGCTCGGGCGATTGCCTGGCAGTCGCGCCGGTCGCCGAAGAAATGAAAAAAATGCTGGTGCTCTATGACTGCGGCACGCCACGCATTTTCGAGGAAGGTAGTTACAAATACGTATTTCGTACTGCAGCGCATGGCGCGATGGATAACGTCGCCGCTGCACGCTACCTCAAAGGTCGCAAGATCAAAGTCAACACCATCAACCTGATCAATCAGGACTATGCCTGGGGTCACGACTCACTCAAGGATTTCTCGCTCTCGATGGCGGTGCTCTACCCTGAAGCTAAAGTGCAGGCGGATCAGCGTCCGAAGTTTGGCGCAGGCCAGTACGGTACCGAGATCTCGCAACTCATGTCCCAGCCTGCCGATATCACGCACTCGAGCCTGTGGGGTGGTGATTTGCAAGCCATGATCCTGCAATCTGCACCGCGTGGGCTGTTCAAAAAATCACAAGTCGTACTCACTGCTGCAGATCACGTGCTGGTACCGCTGGGCGACAAAATGCCCGAGGGCGTTATTCTTGGCGCACGCGGTGCCTACGGCATGCTGGCACCGAAATCGGCGCTCAATGACTGGTGGTGGAATCTGTATCAGACCCAGTGGAATGTGTATCCGGTGCAGGCCCCCTATCGCATGGCACAAGCGCTGATGGGACTCAAGCTGGCCGTGGAAAAAGCAATGGCCGCCAATGGTGGCAAAAAACCAAACACAGAGCAGATCGTTGCAGCGCTCACTGGCGCGGAATGGGATGCGCCCGGTGGTCGCGTGAAAATGGCATTGGGTAACGGGCATCAGGCCATACAGCCCACTGCGATTGGTCGCACCAAGTGGGATGCGAAGAAAAAACTGGTGGTCCTGGAAGACATACAGCGCTTCGCCGCTGAGTGCGTGAACCCACCCGCGAACATGAAATCGGAAGACTGGATGAAAGCAGGCTTTCCCGGAGCGAAGTGCAATTAACGGAATGCGCACCGACTGTCTGAGATGACCCTGCTACTCACCATTCTGATTGACGGCCTCACCTATGCGTCCTGGCTGTTCATCGTCGCGCTCGGGCTGACGCTGGTTTTTGGCATCCTCAAAATCCTCAATGTCGCCCATGGCAGCTTCTATGCCTTGGGCGCGTATGCGGCTGCGAGTTTGGTGGGCTGGTTTGCCAGCATGCAGCTGGCGCCTGAACTCTCTATCGTGGCCATGCTGCTGGCTGCCGTCGCAGTCGCTGCACTCGTGGCACCGCTTTGCGAG